>Ga0247807_10001147_pt1 | contig 15978 bp, 11 predicted proteins | sample UWRJL074202C1_FD_179931 | JGI IMG/M metagenome (GOLD analysis project Ga0247807, IMG submission 179931) | Plant litter microbial communities from Arlington Agricultural Research Station in Wisconsin, United States - UWRJ-L074-202C-1 | ecosystem: Environmental > Terrestrial > Plant litter >...
CTTCAAAACTCATCATTATTCAGGTCCGCACGAGAAAGGGCTGAGCAAAACCTCCGACATACTAATTCAGTAATGGGTGGCTCAGAGGCTGGGGAACAGCATAATGGCTCAATGGAATACGAGCATTGCAGCTCCCACGGATCAGTTTCGGGGACCCAAGACCAACACTGGGAACGGCAACAGTCATTAGAGGTTCTTGGACCTCATGGGATGGACATCTCGGAACATGTTCTGGCAGAAATACTACCCACCTCTAGTCTTCCATCCGCGGCCCCGGCTATGATTCCACCAACTTCCTCTCGCACAAAATCTTGGATTCAAATACAGTCACCACTGGCTTCCGTCCCCCTGGGATCTTCCGGATCCAATTCTCTTCCGCGTGTCTTCGTTCCACTTCCCCGCCATCTAGGATCCCCAGATATATCATATTTGCGATCTCGCGACGCTCTCAATCTTCCATCCGAGTCTCTACAAGTGGAGCTCTTAAAGGCCTACGTTGAGTATGTGCACCCAACCATGCCCGTACTAGATCTGGAGGAGTTTCTATCCTCTGTCAAATATGGTTACGAATCATTTGACGGCCAGCGTGGTCGAGGAATTGAGCGAGAGAACGCAATGAAGAAACAGATTTCTCTACTGCTTTTTCAAGCTGTCATGTTTGCTGCTGTCTCGTACGTTCCCTTGCGGTCATTAAAGGATGCTGGTTATGGATCCCGGGAAGCTGCGAAGTGTGTATTTTTCAGCCGAGCTCGGCTTTGCTACGACTTTGATACTTGCACAGATCGACAGGCCATCATTCAAGCACTACTTCTAATGACTCTCTCGCCAGTGAGCGAAAGCAAAGACGCTTATCACTGGCTCGGTCTGGCAATCTCACTCTCATACTCGCTGGGATTGAATCGTGGAACCTCAAATCAAACCACGTCAGTACGGAAGAAGCGCCTCGAGCGCAGAATTTGGTGGACGACATTCATTAGCGATCGAACTCTGGCCCTCAACACAAACGGGGCCACTACTAAACCGGTACGGATACGCGCTGATGACTGCGATGTCGGCATGCTTTGTCTTGCAGACTTCGACCTTACAGAAGAACCTAACGATATGGAAGAGGAAGGAGGGGAGGAAATGAAAGCACGACAGAATGCATTATCTTATATTCAGAAAGCCAAAATATGCTGGTGCAGCAGTAACGTATCTGTTATGACTTTTGGGACTCATTGTCCGCCAGTCGAGACAAGTAAAAGCACACAGTCAATAGCTATACCGGATCGACATTTCATGCACGAGGAGCAAATCTATACCGCTAGCTCATGCACAACTTCCACACCTGTTTTCGAATCCAGTGATGACATGGTATCCCACCTAGCGCACTCCTCGCCGGCTACCAGCTCTCATGATGAGCCAACCACGCCACAAGTGTGCCCTGAATCTACCGTCACTGCACCGCAGTTTAAGCAATCTATAATGTGCGAGGAGGGACTGGGTGGTGGGTTTGGAGTTGACGGGGAGTATGATGATTATTTGGAGTTTTTGAGGCCTTCAGGTGGGTCTTTTGGAGTTAGTGAAATGGAGAAGAACAGGCCAAGGGATTCCTGGGCGTTTCAATTTGATTGTGAGAATGATCGAGTTTTAGAAGTTTAGGATCTTAATTAAGATTGATTCATTACTACTTATATATACCTCAGAGTATTTAACTCATTCGAAATGTGAAATTTGTTAGCTCTTCTGACTTACCTTCTCGCGGTAAGGAAGACCGAGGTGGGTAGATGCGTCTTGAACTGCTCTTTCATTCGAGAACTTTCCGGCCATGGTACTAGGAGTTGATAGCGTCACGGATGTCCAAAACGAACAGGAATAGAGATCTTTTGAATAGCATCATAGCAAGCTTTGTAGAGATTGAAATACATAAGATACTATGTGAGATCACCTCTTCTGTCAATCTATCTTCCGAATCTGGTAAGCTACAACCCATATGATCCAGAGGCCTTCCGTCGTGTATCGCATTGCTATCAAAAATGGGTTTAATGACATTGATACCCAGCTCCAGCCGTGAAAAGAAATCTGAACAGTAGAATCTATTCTCTGGACATGCCGAATAATAGGTAATGTTAACAGGGTGGTACAGCGACAGGAATAAGCTATTGTGTGCACCCAGCAAGTCATACTCACAAACCTAATGCATCATTCACGAGGCATTTGTGTTTGAGTGAAGTCTCGTACTTAGAAGAACATGATTGCAAAGACCAGCCTCGCCGCTGTCCAAATTCATGTGATTCATCTCGACGGGTCTACGTTATTATTGACTTCATACTAGCTAGCTAGTATGCGATATCGCTGGTGATTTTCCCCAGACTCGCCAAACCCGCTGAAGAAAAGCCAAGCCGAGTTTCTCGAGTCAGGAATCCCAAACCCCAGATGACTAATGAGTCGGGTTGCGGGGGTGTTGGTTCCAGAACCAGAACCGCGTGTCGCGATACCTTCCCCAACGCAACTAGCAGCAAACCCTCACTTTTAAATCAGAAACCCTCTAAACATGGACCGGAACGGGGTCGGAAAACGGCACCCACAACACGAACGCCGCGCATCCCGAAAGCTTTAAGTTTCCCACGAGAGAGACCGTGGTTGAGAAACTAGGCCACAAGCACGCTATGGCTACCAGCTCTATCCTGACCCTCACGTTGTTTTTCGGGAGGGTGTAGTCAGGTAGTAGGCGTGATGATTGGCTTTTGTAGCCATAGACAACCCCGCTCCTGAGGTGTTAGCCTCGAGGAAAACGATTTGGATTCCGGGAGTCAGGGCACTGTGGGGTAAGGATGAAGCTCTTTAGATAGCTTGGGGAAACGGGAAGTTTGCGAGATCTGCAGTTTTATTGTACAGTTGCTGCGTTTCTCGATCTTTGCTGTAAATATTTGAAAAGGAAAACCTGCACGAAATGGCCGCAACGATATTGAAAGGGACTGCTTTCCTCACCGGTGCAGCATCTGGTAATATTTCACCCTGTCTAGCTTTGGAAGTGGGAATCCTAACAACAACCCAGGAATCGGACGTGCGACTGCCTTTGCATTTGCGCGCTCGGGGATCGAGAGACTCGCGCTCACGGATATCAATGAAGCCAATTTGTCCAAGGTCTCAAAGGCTATAAAAGACGAATATCCGCATGTGGAGATTCAGAGCTTGGTGGTCAATGTGAGAGATACGGAGGCGGTCAACAGTACGATCTTGAAGACGGTGGAGAAATTCGGAAGGATTGATATTGCTGTTAATGTAGCTGGCAGTATGTAATTCCCTGTCCTGCACCTATTAATTGGGGTTCAATTTTACAAGGATGAGAGCTGAGAAATTACAGTTGGAGGAGATGGAAGCATGACACATGAAGGGCCCGAGGAGGACTGGATGAGAGTATTAGACGTGAACCTCAATGGAGTCTGGAGAAGCCATCGTGCTCAGCTGAAAGTAATGATGAAGCAAGAGTACCACCCCCCTTTCCCCTCTGACTTCCCCTCCTCTACCACAGCTGCTGAATCCGTGCAACTAGAAACCTCGGACTTCGTTTCGGCCGGGGAAACATCGTAAACGTCGCCTCCATGTACGGCCTCATTGCACCTCCACGCAACATCCCCGCCACCCAATACACCGCCGCCAAACACGCCGTGATCGGTCTCACGAAAGCTGACTCGGTAGGTTATGCTCCGCACGGTATCCGCATCAATTCCATGTGTCCTGGCTATGTTGAGACCCCGCTCCTGGGAGAAACCCCCGCGAGCGGCGTGATGGTTGGTGAGATTGCAAAGACGCCCATGGGCAGGTTGGGGAGCCCGGAGGAGATTGCCGATTGTATTGTCTTTTTGGCGAGCCCGATGGCGAGTTTCGTGACGGGTGCGAGCCTGGTGAGTGATGGAGGTCACACTGTCTGTTAGAGGAGGAATGTAGGAAGCTTTACTTGATTTCTTTTGGAAAATAAGATAAAAATCAAAAGCTAAAAATGCTCAAATTGTTTTCAAAAGTGTCTCTAGAGTTTGGTGCCTTCCATAGACTTAGCTCCACCACGCGTATGCTTGAAATCTTGCATTACCAAGTCACGACTAATCAAAAACATTTGGTCATCACCAATAAGAAGCAGAAAGATGTTTTTGAATATGCTAAATTATCACCCTCAAATGCAAACGGAAGTAAGTTTGGTACGGAACTAATAACATTCATTTAACAAAGCCATGCTATATACCCATCAAAATCCAGACTCCAGCTATAATATTTACAGACCTCCCATGTCCCTGAGATCAAACTAAAGATTCGCCCTTTCTCCCTTCTTCTCGACCGTGGCCGTCTGAGTTATAAAGGTCGCGGTGCCGTTCGAGGTAATGGTCCCGCTCTTGTTCAGCAACTGCATCTTCTTCTTCCTCGAAATCGGTGCGTCGTCGTCCTTTTCGCGGATATAGTATCCCCAGTCTGCTGTGGGGTCCAGCTCGGTCTGCGAGTATCCATTGCCCAGATACGCGAAACGGTTGCCGTTGTATTTGACCTCCCAATCATCAACTCTCAGCTCCAGGAGAGCCTCGATGTAGTGCAGCGTAGAGCCGGGCCACAGGGCGGTGATCTTGCCCTCTGGGCCACCTGCCTTGTACCAGGAGCGACATGGGTCTGCCCATACCGACCGCTTCATGAACTCATCTTTATGGTCGATGAAGTCGCTGATTGCTTCCTTTGTAGGCGCAAATGTCTTGATGTTGTAGGTTTGATATCGGTCAATCCACTTGAGCATGTAATCAGCTTGAGCTTCGATGGCAGACAGAACTGGACCGTTGCCAATAGGTGAGTTGGGCCCAAGGAATATCATGTAGTTGGGAAATTCAGCAGCACCCATTCCCCAGTAAGACTCTGGGTTTTGCGCCCAAACCTCTTGGAGATTGGCGCCGGTGGGACCGATCAGAGGAAAGCGAGGCTTGAAGGTGGTGTCGAAACCAGTGGCACAGATAAGCACGTCAATAGGATATTCGTTTCCATCATCGCACAAAGGTCCTTGCTCTGTAATTTTATTGATCTCTCCGTACACGACCTTCACATTGGGTTTGGTGAGGGATTCGAGGTAATTGACTCCAGGTGTCAACCGACGACATCCAACCGACCAATCTGGAATCAGCTTCTCCTCGAGATACTTGTTGCCTAGCTTCGACCTCATTTGCTCAAGCATGTGTGTGTGGGTATCTTTATTGGGTTGGGAGTCTTTGAGGAAAATGCCAAATTGACCATTGAGGCCGCGTTCGATTTGTTTACGGTACTCAGTCAACACTCCCGGTTTTTGCGCAAATTCTCGCTTCTCTTCATCAGTGAAGATGTGTTGCTCAAGTCCCATAACAGGAGATACCCAGGTTGGCTCTCGGATGAATGTGGTGACCTTACTGGCTATAGGCTGCACTTGGGGCAGGACTTGGATACCAGAAGAACTGGGGGAAGTTAGTAATTCAGTTAGGCCCATTCTGATCTCTGAGCAAACTTACCCGTTCCCTATAAGACCAATATGTTTGCCCTTGAGATCGACTGTGTCGTCCCAGTTGGCGGTGTGCAGAAGAGTTCCCTTGTAATCATGTAGGCCTGGAATTGCTGGCCACCTCCAGTTGTTGAGGATACCGGAGGCATTGATAAAAATATCACAATGTTGCTTGAACTCTCTATTTCCCTTCACATCCTTAACCTTTACGTTGTACCCACCTGATGCAGCATTCCAGTATGCACCAGTCACGATATGCTCTGTCTTGATAAATTTTCTTAACCCGTACTTCTGAGAGAATGTCTCGAAATAGTTATAGATCTCCTTGCTTCCAGAGTAGACACCTGACCAGTCCAGCTTGGGCTCAAAGCTCCAAGTATAATTGTGTGAAGGAACATCGCAAGCACATCTGATTTATGTCAGATATCCATATATTTAGAAGCATAGATTGTCAGACTCACCCAGGATATCTGTTCTCGAACCATGTACCAGAAACTTCTGGATTCTTCTCGAAAACAGTCAAAGTGAAATTTGAGAAATGCTTTTGCAGCTTGTAGGCCATCAATAAGCCAGATGCACCTGCTCCTACGCAAATGATATCCACATGTCTCTCAGCGTGAATCGGTCCTCCCAACCGTTTCCGTGCCTGGTCATCAGGTCTAGTCTCGCCGGGAATTATAAAATCGGCCATTTTGTTGTTGGTGATGAGAGAGGATGGGTGTTGGAGAGAAGCGTTTGAAGAGAAATTGACAGAAGAAAAGAAGAGATGAAAGCTCACAAACAAAACTGAGACAGAGATATAGCCTAGAGATAGACGGGGTTTAAGCCGGAGGCGTATTTTGAGCAATGCGGGGACGCCTCAGGAGCAGTGGAGATATAGCATGCAAGTGCGAGCGAAATGCACTCCGGATCAGTTCTGGTGGGCCAGAACCTGGGGGAATTGCCTGCTTGACTCGACAAGCGATTGTAAGTGTACATGGAGACTGGATGACTGAATCAAGAATACCGAACAGTGCTGCGGATGCTCGGGTATGAAACTTCTTAAGAGAGGTGAAAGTTAAGTAGAAATATGGGGGCCACTAGACCCAGATTTGTAGATTTGGCTCAGCCTGTAGTTTGGTGTGAGTTCAAATATGAATATATAAGTCATCTCATTGGCAAATCTTCCTTTCTCACACATGCTCCAATGGAGTGCTCCAATAGAGAGCATGCTATTGGCATACTGTACCATAGCTGCCAAACACACGCACGATCCTATTCTGTCGCTGCAATGGAATATGATTCAATGTTCGGATAATGATATGCGTGCCGTGAAGCTGGGTGGTGTATTTAGCTGTTGGTGTGACATGTGGAGCTGTGAACCTAAATATTCGTATAATGCGGGGGTTCAGGGGCACGACTCAGATTTCAAGTCCAAGTGGGGCCAGCATGATTCAAACAGCAACCGCTTAACTGGCGGTGATTTATCAGCAGAACCTCCAGAATAGGTATTCTATTCGCACAAGACTTCATGAATCATTTGATTATTGAAAGAGCCTTGTTGGCATGCAATTAATATGATACACGTTAATGAGATTATGCAGTTGGTTGTATTTGAAATTCGACATGGTGGACCTGAGCACGCTTCAACCACGCCATACCAAATTGACGGATATGCTTCTCCCTAAGGTAGCTTTGCTCCACCAAGATCGTCCACACGGCATCTCCATAGTGCCATAATACCAGATCCGAGGTGCAGGGAAGCTCAGGAAACCTCTTCCTCATGAGTTCCCCCGCACTTCAGCCTTGGGTGCGAGGCTGGGTAGGATATCTTCTTTGAAGAAGGACGGAGTGCTAGACTACTCATTTTTGTAAACATATAATCCAACGGAAACAAAACAAGATGCCTGGAAACCACGCATTGATTTTTGGTAGGTACTTACGCACTTGTAGCAAAACAATTGCTAACACAAAACAGGCGCGAGTGGCATCACTGGGTGGGCCATCACAAATGCAATTCTTGAAGGTTACCCTGATAAAGATACCTTCTCAAAGGTTACTGCCCTTACAAATAGGCCTCTAAGTCAAGATGCTTCGCAATGGCCCGTTTCCGAGAAGCTACAAATTGTAAGCGGACTGGATCTACTCACGAGTAAGGGTCAGGAAGGCTTAGAGGCGGAGTTGAAGGCGAAAGTCAAGGGGATCGAAACGGTTACTCACGTTTACTTCTTTGGTGAGTGGCACGGAAGAGTTTTAAGATTTATTGATTAACACGTTCGTAGCATATATTATGGATCCGTCTCCTGAAAAGGAAATCGAAATCAATGTTCAACTCTTGGATCGCGCTGTCAAAGCAGCAGAACACCTTGCTCCGAATCTCAAGTTCGTTGTTTTACCAACCGGGACGAAGGTACGAATAGTCCTAACAAAGCTCTCTGCTATAACTGACACTTCTAGGCATATGGAGTCCATCTCATCGAAAAATTCCCGTTCACCCCTCCTCTCGCGGAATCGCTAGACCGCATTCCTGAGCCATACGCCTCAGAAATGTTTTATTACAACCAAGTTGATTATCTCGCATCCTCTTGCAAAGGTAAGGCTTGGAAATATGCTGAGGTCATACCTGATATGATTGTCGGCTTTGTACCTAACAATAATATCTACTGTCTGGCCCAAACACTTGCCACTTACCTATCGCTCTACGCTGCTGTCGAGGGCAAGGGAGCCGAATGTGCCTTTCCAGGAACCGAAAAGAGCTGGGTAATCAAGAGCAATGATTCCTGCCAAGATCTGGTCGCAAAATTTGCCATATACGCTTCTCTTCACCCAGACATCACCCACGGCGAACGCTATAACACAGCGGACAATGCAGTCCCCAGCTCTTGGAGCAAGAAGTGGCCCATCATCTGTGAGTATTTCGGGCTCAAGGGAACACCTCCTCCAGCAGGTGGATCCGGTCCTCAGCCAGGCAAATATATCGAAGACCACCTCTCTGATTGGAAGGTTCTGGAAAAAGAAAAGGGACTACAAACTGGAAGAGTTGGCAATGAGCGTAGTTTCGGTGGTTTCCAATACTTTATCATGACCATGTTCGACTTTGATCGGGATTTGGATATGAGTAAAGTGCACAAGGCTTGGGGAAGCAGCAAGGAAGAGACTGACGTCCAGGGTGCGTGGTACACGGCGTTTGATCGATTCCGAAAGGCGAAGATTATTCCATAGAGTTGAGAAGATACTTGACTAGATTTCTATAGATTGCAATTTATAAAGTGTCCTAGTCACACAATAATTAAGAAGATATCTAAGTCCTTATTTATCAGTAATGTGTGCGTTTAATGCCATACAATTGTTCTGCCACTTATTCATCGCAGTTTGCAAAGTTCGAAGTACGACGGCTCGTACCAAGTAGCCTTTCTAGAAAGGCATAGTAAGTACGATAATTTACTGCCGAAAGCTTGCAGTATTGATTGAAAAGTTTGGTAAGGATACAAGCCTGGCATGCTCACACGGTTCAAAACAAATGGGAACCTCTCGCTTCCCCATCCCATGCCAACGGGTCACCCATATTTACGCCCTGTTCCGATATGAAAGGTTATTTTTAGGGTACATTAGCTAAGTAGTGTTCATTAGAGGAGCATTTAGTACACGGTCCTTTGAAACGTTTTTTAAGTAGAATCTTCGAAAAAGTAGATCCTTTCGATGAACATAAGATTAGGAGCAATAATTTCTCCCGCCAATGCTTTCTGTTAGTGCCGATGTGCAGAATTTCTCATATCAAGTGATCTACAACTACCTGGATATTGCCAGCTATTTTTAACATCTTTCGAGTTTAAATTAATTGAAGCTTTCGTGCTTATACAGCCTGAACCAGTAAGTCGAGGCTAGACCCCGCTGTCGGTACCTGCAGAACCTGCATAATCTAAATTTCGTCGCACATACTCCACATAGGCAAATAGAAAAAGTTACCAATGTATATTTTCTGGAATGGACTGTATCTGCGCTCCTATTCTTCCATATTAATTGATTTTCCTTTCCCGGCACCTATGGTAATGTGGAATATAAAGCAGAATGCTTCCCGCAGTGAGATCGCCTTGATGATAACCACTCCTTATCAATTACACTCAATATGAAACTTACTTCCTACCTCGCTGCAGCTTTGCTGGAATCGAGCTTGGCTGCAGCATCTTCAATCCCCAAGAACGAAGCTCGACAGTTGGAAGTCGGAATTGGTATTGGTATTTGCAGGCTATAAACCCTGGTTTGAACTTCGGCTCACTATTACCTAGGACTTGGAAACTGTGGTGATGGTTTTTATTTGGGGCCAGGTCATACACCGTAAGTCATCATCTGCGCCCAGGAAAGATTCCAGAACGCTTACTATAAAATAGTCCAGCTGGGTTTGATTTTCTCGCTTTCTGCTCATCATACTTGCAAGCTACATCGACGAGAACATCTACGGTCACCTCTGTGAGTATTCCTCTTGCTATCTAGAATAGTAGTTGCGCATCTTAAACAATGCCTGCCCTTGATCCAACCAGCAGCCAGTTAATCATGTGCCATAGACCACCATCCAGAGTGTCACCAAAACAAACACCCCGTCCCCTGTGTTAACGACGTCTACCAAATATTCAACAGCTTCACAAACATCTGTCGTCACAGTGACTACAATTTATGGGACAACCGTTGTCGTAACTTCTCGGTTGACATCAAGCAAACCTACCCTTACGAGCTCTACATCTATATCAACATCGAAAAGCTCGACAATTTCCACTTCAACATCTCCTGGAGCGCCGTAAGTTCATTCTTAATCTTCATAGATGGTTCAGATCACTAATATTCCTACAGGGAAGGATCTCTCTGTCCAGTACCTGGAGACACTCCTCAGAGCTGTGGTGTTACTGGTTGGGGGTATGCCGAGAACAACATCTACTACGGACAGCCAGTCAGCGCAATAAAATGTCATCAGTAAGTCACTTTGAGGCAGACATCTAGATTTTTAATGTGGAATCGGGACTAATCAGATTATATTGTAGGCTATGTCTCGCAAATCCCGATTGCGCCAGCTTTCAAGTCCAAGCCGATTCCGTCTCCGCGCCTGAATGTAACCTATACAGAGTTGCTATCGCACCAAACACAATTATCGAGGGAGATTCGCCTTTTATTTTCTATGATCGAAACTGTCCCCAGTATTCGCCGGTATGTAGCCTTATCTCCAGAGATATCCACTGCTAACGACGAAATAGTCGACATGCAAAGCCAGAGATGCGACTTCACTGGTAAAGAAGGACGAGTCTGCCATTCCTCCATTCCTGGTCGGCATCGATTTTGATCTAATTGACATATTATGCCAATGCATTGTATCTAACCCACCTGCGCCAACCTACGTAACAGTTACCAAGACCACACTCGTAACACGAACCAATACTGTGGGTTCCCATCTCTCTCGAAGTGTGATATGCTAATTGGGTCCAGGCTACTACCGTTCAAGGTCCCACATCGTCAAGCGTTGTAACAGTAACTGTTGGCATAACCGTAAGTATCTCGAGATGTCACCCTTCCATCTCACTCCAAACCCTAAACATTCGGCCTGTCCACTAATAATGTGAGTAGACTGTATACACGGCAACGACAACTGTCGCGCGCAGCTCAACCGTGACTCGTACGACTACCGTCACCGTCTAGATAAGGAGGAGTTGTCAGTTCAAAAAGTGAGCAAGTCCAAGATTAGCTTGGCTGCGCAAATATATAAAAAATATATTTAACACTGTGTTCTTGGCGTCGCTTCACTTTTTCATTTGCATTCCGTTAGGGTTGCTGTGCACACCTACTTTTGCAGTGATGACCTGGCTGTATGACCCCTTGAATTAACCGAGCCCCCTGAATGGGGCTCTCAGTACCGATCTGGACCTCATTTCCAACGGAATTAACCTAGCACTAGTAACTCGGCTTCTGCTAAGTCAAGTTTAGCATGTGCCTCATTTGATTGATCAGGAAGAGAACAATCACCTGACACGGGACGTAGTAGAAACTATTATACGGGATGACTATCTACCAGGTAGGCAGCGGGGGGACATATTGTGGATCAGGAGCTTAGAAACGTTTATTGAATTATGCCTTTAAAATTTATCTATGCGATATTTTCTCGAATCTACAATACCATGGCTACATCTCTCTCACCGACCAGAATCTCGCTAGGCTCTATCGTATCATGGAAGGGGGTTCCTGTTTTATCACCAGATCTTCCGTGCCTACGTGATTATGTTAGCTTTGCTCATTGTTAGACTCCATCAAACATCAAGGTCTCACCATCCCGCAAGATCCATCGAATAGCTCTAGGTATCACTCACTCCGATGATTTACCCTTCCCATATCCTCTGTGGTTTCACTGCTGGCTTCCCTGCTGGCTTCCCTGCTGGCTCCCCTCTCAACCGTGTGCGTGTGCTCAACTTGCACCCGTATTTTCTTCAGCTGGATGCTATCCTCGCCATCGCTCTCTAGATCTTGGTTCATGGCACTGATATGGGTTGTGACGGTCCTTTCACCTTGTGTCGCGTTTTTGTGCGTCCGTACCCCATCGCCGAATGTTCCTTTCATGTTTGATCGAAGGGTGGAGGAGTTTGGATTGGTGGCTCCTGTTGCACCGCTCGACCCTTGTGTGATTTGCACCGTTGAGTCCTTGCTGGTTACCCAGTGGAGAACGACGACGGAGAAAAGGACTGCAAAGTATGAGTGACATGTAAAGCGATTAGTCAGGATATGGAATGCGTACCATCGGCATTGCAGAGCATGAGACAGATCCACGCAGCTTCACCTTTGAGAACCATTAAAACAGTAAGGTTCCTAAATCTCAATTAGCTTCAAAATGACGGATGGCAGTGGTGTCCTTACACAACACTTGATGTGAGTGTGGCGCAACTTCCGATGAAAGAGCGGAGCGTTATGGTTCGAAGTGCAGAGTTGGCCTTAGCATTGTATGAGTAAAGCTCTATAAGGAAGGTTAGAGGTCATTGTCGTCAATTTGGATGTGACTACTTACTCCGCAGAGGCATTACAAAAAGCAGCGTTAGATAAAACTGTACAAAGTCAGTATTATACTCTCAGGTTACAGAAATGTCGACTTGCATTGATAACAGCATCCATGATAATGAGAGGCATAACTGAGATACTTTCCATCCCAATGATACATGTGCCGTCATCATTGAAGATTGCGACCCGACTATTGTACGGTCAGTGATTGTTGACCTCGCGAGTCTCGCATTACTTACAAGACGAAGTTTAAAACAATAATTCCGCAATAAGGTACTGTGATCTGATGAGCATTTTAGTCCAGATTGAACTTGGTATCCAAGCTTACAAAGAAGTCCAAGGCAATTGAACAAGTAGAGTGGAGACTTGAAGCGCGATGTGCGCACTTTCTGGATTATGTACTGGCTGGAGTCAGTACTTGTCGTGTTAATTTTGTAGCGGATAACAAACCACTTTTTCAATAAGGAAAAAGAATATGAGCTTGGTGCATGTGTCAGTCTGTTGCTACTATAAAGTGTAGCGCGCACATACAGCTTTCGTAGTAAGATAGCACGTCAAGCAGAGGAGAATCGACGCATCACAGATCTGGTAGTTCGAATTGAGGCCAAATCCACGATCCAAGATTGTTGCGGCTATTATGAAGAGTATTGAATCGGCATAGACGGCGAATGTCACTGTAAACGTTAGAAGTGTTGCAGTGCTTTGTATGAATCAGAACCCACGCCATCTTGTTAGAGGCACCTTTTTCCAGTTCGGTGTAGCCGCAATTCGACGTGCTAGTTTGGGTTAATTCATGATTCCTTGACTCCCAGATATTTCCCTGAACTCACTCAACAGAAGCGAAAGTAGAACAATCGTCAACATCGATAAGATAGCCGAGATCACTTTTCCAGCCGTTGGAATCTCTCCACCAGTATGGACTCCATGGCTGGTAGAACTTCCACCATCACGGTTGAGGAGTATTGAACCCATTGTACGAGCATTCAAGTCATACGATTATTGCGACGGGAGAGGATAAAGTACCTCGTCTGAGGGTCTGTTTGCTACTTATTTGCTTCTTACAGATGCGCCTCAAGATCAATAGATCGGATCTACTGATCGGCCTCATCCTTGTAGCGTATCCTCCACTGCGACGCCCCATGTTGTGATTGGGCACGCGGCAACCCTTCAAAAAACAATGGTTTCTACTAGAGATATACTATGGGTTTAAAGCGTTATCCTTCCTACTACGGTCTGCTCCGTATCGACTAAGTGTTTGACAGAACCTAGTCACTACCGAGATCCACAAGTGACTGCTGGTACTCGAAACTGGACAAATGGAACGGGTTCATCAAGAATACTTCCAAGGCGAGGATCACTGCTTTTATCAACTTTCTAAGGCCCATAGTGTTCAATGGTGACTTGTATGGCGACAAAACATAGAAGCAACTACCCCATTCCAAGTCCCCGGAAAGCCTGGGCACGATTCGTTTCAGCCAAGAACAATTAGGATCGTACAGAGCTACTGGACCAGTGGCCGCGAGGATCCCCCTCCGTGATCTGGTTGAAAGGCTTCGGACTATAAGCCATGTTTTCGATAGCACTAGGCCGCAACTTGTCAAAAGAGGTCCCTAAATGTTCTAGAGCCAGATCTCGACGTCCCGACATCGAGCACAGGGCAGGAACAAAATGGATACTGCAATCTCGAAAATCCCTATTCACGAAGGAACAAACCGCTCAGCCTGTCGGCGAAGGCATAGATGATCCCCGGAAAAGAGCATAGACCATCATAGGCTTACGTTCTTGTCCTAGTTTTCAAGATTCGATTTTCGGGGTCCCTTTGCCCGCTCGCTTGGACTTCTCTGCGCAGAATTTTTCTTGCTAGCTGCATGGTGTATAGGACACCATTAGTAGGTAGGTTAACTGAATGTTGATGCATTCCGTCCTCTAGGGAATATGAGAAGGTGACATCGACCCTGGTAATGTCGGGTGCTGGAGAAGGAACAGAGGTTCGAAAGATCAGAAAACCGCAATTGCAAGTGCGGAAAAGCGATAGAGAAACGCCTATGATTAATTGGCGCTCTACCTCAATCAACATGTCCGCTCAGAACACGACCAGAAGACGCCGCCGACGTGGCTGGTCGTTACCGACTGCACTGCTTATCAACTGTGCGGAAGGCCCTTCGAGGGACAGGCTCATGATCTCATGATTTTCCATCTCCTGAGCTCCAAGCTGATTGTTGGCCCCCAATTCAGATGGTTTAAGAAGAGTCAATTCCCAAATTTCCTGGTCGAGTGGGTTAGCAATTGCAAGTAAGGACAAAATATGCGGTAAAGTGCACTCAATTGGCAACTAGAGCAGCTCACTGATAAACTTTCCGTGCGGCATTTCTTACATGTGGCTGATCCTGCAATTTCTTGCCTCGAGGTTTGTGGAGCGCTATTCAGATAAAGATTCGCACCTCTGAAGCCACACATGCAGGGGATGGAAGCACAACTCGTACAGGATTGTAACTCGACCAGCGCCAAGATATGACCTCTCAGACCAAGTTGCTCTCCAACTTCGACAGTAAATTCCGTCCTCGCCTGTTAAGATCTGGTATTCAATCCTCACAATTACTCGCTCGGCTGAGCATCTCCCAACTGATGCCTGAGTTTGTCTGCGTTCGAAGACATGCACTCGGCGCAATCAGAATAGTGCTGCCTTGGTCGCCGCGTAAGCAGACTGACGTTCTCACCAATTGTCAGCACAGCCGCAAACAAGGTCTTCAACCACGATGTTTTCATAAGTAGGTAGTCGATGTATGTTGATCGGGGATTCGGACAAATGTCAAATAGTCTATTCTTACAAATTGATTCTTGGATTTGTTCTTCGATTGTTTCTCCGGTTGTTGTAAAACGTCTTCAGCATGCCCGACGAACCTCCTCCACCATATACTGCCTACGCAGACCAGTCTATCCATCTGCCTTCTCCAAACATTCAAGTGTATACCACTTTCGTCACTCCTCTCACACACAATAACTCTGTTTCCCCCAATCCTATCTCCAATGTGCCTTCGCCCCAAAATCTTAGCAGTGTTGCTTCACCTCTCATCCTTACCCCGCCTTCGACTCCCAGCACCACTTCTCCAGATCTTGAACGCTGTGAATTTGTCTCTGCTCTTCCTTATTTTGAATTGCAATCTCCAAGTCGGGCGAGACCAGAAGATACCATTTATCATCATCTCATCATCGATTCTGAGACCAGTCCAGTGAATCTTCGGTTCCCTGAACCAAGTGAGCGGTGGCATGCTAGAGAAGTTGACGCCCAAGACTGTACGTATAACGCCCATCTGTTCACCAACAAAACACATTATGGTTCATGAAAATAAGCTTGTTCTTTATTCTGAAGGTTTAGTACAGCTTTCAGGATTTCAAAGGAGGTCAAACCATCGACACTATTGCCATCGCAAGCAGGCTAACAAGCTGCCATACTCATAGGGGCTACCTTTTTAAACCATCTCTTTCCC
>Ga0247807_10001148_pt1 | contig 15970 bp, 15 predicted proteins | sample UWRJL074202C1_FD_179931 | JGI IMG/M metagenome (GOLD analysis project Ga0247807, IMG submission 179931) | Plant litter microbial communities from Arlington Agricultural Research Station in Wisconsin, United States - UWRJ-L074-202C-1 | ecosystem: Environmental > Terrestrial > Plant litter >...
GTGCGTATTTTCTGTTCTTGAAATGTGAAATTTTCGGGAAAAATTAAACCAATTAATTCTCTAGAATCAGCTAAAGTCCCACCATCAAAGGCTTCACCTAGCTTTAAAAGGTTTTCCAATCCAGTCGTCGTTAAATGCTCTATACTCGCCCTATCGTCCTCTACATTACCCATCTCTTTTTCCAACTTACTGATAATTGCATTGTACTCAGTTTTCATAAGATTGTAATCTTCAGCATCGATTTTCTCGGTAACTAATAAATTTCTGGCCACAGATAATTTCTTTTCATAAACTGCAATCTGCTCAAGGGACTTCTTTTTTTCATCAGCTATTACTCCAGTATGCTCTCTATAACCTTCAAGCAGAACTGCGGCATATAGCTTCTTAACTTCTTCTAAAGGTTTAAATTTATTTAAATGTTCTTTAAAAATCTTGTTGGCTATTTCAGAATTCACTCTCCATTTACATACTTTATCACAGTGATAATAGTAGTAATATTTATTCCTTCCTTTACATTTACTTCCTGTTAACTTCTGACCGCACTTTGGACAAAGAAAAAAACCTCGCAAAGGAAAGTTCTCAATAGTCTTAATTTTCGGCCTGTAGGTTCTTGCTTTACTATCAAGAACGTCTTGAACCCGATAAAATAATCCCTCAGTGATAATTGGCTCATGCTGTCCATTGACCCATCTCTCCTCTTCATCTCTATACTTAGGAACAACTATCTTTCCGCAATAAAGTGGATTTCTTATGATAAGCCATAAGTTATTCTTAGAGATAGCAAAGCCTTTTTCTTTAGACATTTGATAAATAGATTCAGTACTAAAAATATTTTTAGCGATCTGTTCAAAGATCCAAATAACTTTAACAGCTTTATCTGGTACAATGGCAATATATTTTTTCCCATCTTCAGTTATTTTATTTGCGTATCCATAAGGAGCCATGCCCATATGCCTGCCTTCTTTCTTACCACGTCTAAGACCTTGGAATGTATTTAGTGCTCTCCTGTCGTTCTCAACTTCTGGTGCCGCCAGATAAAATGCAAGCATCATCTTGTTTTCCGGAACGCTAAGGTCAAGTGGCTGCTCTATAGCCTGCGGCTCCACCCCCAGTTTTCTTAACAGATTAATCATTTGGTAAGCATCACCTGCATTACGACTGAACCTGTCCCACTTCATAAAAAGAACCAAACTAATTTTATTTTTATTTTTTTTTACTTCAGTTAGAAATTTTTTTCCATTGCGGCCTGTTAAAAGTCTTTGCTGAATGATCTTCATAAATTACATTACGTATCTGTATTTGGTTTATACTGCAATATTTTCTTAGCATTTCCTCCTGATTACGCTGGGAGAAGCCCTTTTCAGCTTGCTCGTCGGTACTCACACGAATATATAAATCGGCTATCTTGCTCATTTTGTTTTATTTAAATGTTTCAACACAGCGATATTAGCAATTATTCTTAAGAAATACAAAATTTCCTCTGCTTGCTCAATTGTAACATCTAATCCCGCAGATTTAAGCATTTGCAGAGCTTTTTCCGGGGTCAACTTTGAATTACTGTAGTCAGTATCTTTCTCCATAATCACACTTTTTAAAATTCTTAAAAATGTAATTTAAATGCAGAAAAACTTCAAATATAATTAACAGCAGTACTTGTCCTTATAAGGAAGTCTATTGCCGACTTGAATCTTTTTGATCCTTTTATACATTAGAAGATATCAAAAAAAACTAATTTTAGACTGATTCGAATCCAACAGTAAGTATCTGTATAAGATGATTTTACCATCATAAAAATAAAGATTTCGTTGACTATATAAATAATCTGAAGATTGACTATCTTATAGAACTCCTTAAAAATTCTAGTACCTACCGCACTTATAAAATTAGTGCATTAGGTGATTAAGCACGATTTAATAGCACTGCTCGTTTTACAAATGCATTTCAGTCCAGAACTGGGACTTGAGTTAGTTATTTTATTATTAAAAAAGGAAATATATATCAACAATTTTTATGTTACATTGTTTTGTTTCTAATCCAAAATTTTACTTTTGCTCACTTAATTAAAAAAATTGTATCATGAAAGATCTAGTTGCAAAAATCACCGCAGAAATCGAAACATTTAAAACAGAGTCAGAATCTCTAATTGAAAAAGGAGTTAAAGCAGCTGGAGCAAGAGCTCGTAAATCAACATTAGAAATCGAAAAACTATTAAAAGAGTTTAGAAAGGTTTCTATTGAAGAATCTAAAAAATAAATTCATTCTTACTTTTACTTAATTAGCCTTTCAGATTTCTGAAGGGCTTTTTTTATTTCTAATAAAAAAGTGACTATAAATCTATAATGCATTTTTAATCTTTCATGTATGAAAAACCGTTATTTCTAGCAATAGTGATTAACGGCTGAATAGTTTCCTTGTATCGTAAATAATCAAGCCCACTATTACTATCTAAATCTGGAAAAATACTAAGATATTCCTCCAAATATTTATTCTTTGAATTATGACTTTTCACTATTTCATAAGCCGTTTTTTGCAAAGAATAAAACTTATCAAAATACTTATCTAATAATGGAAGTTTATCGCTTTTCAAGAAATTAAAATTTTTATCAATTGGTATTAAATTCCAGATTAAATCATGAGAAACAAATGCATGGGGAATAAAATGTGCAAATTCCGGTTATGTTGATCACCCCATTCCGTTTTAAAGTGAGCACCTGATTCCATTTCAAAATGACCACCTAATTCCGGAGTAAATTGACCACCTCCGTTTTTGATTAAAAACTATATTTTTTCATCTGTTAATTAGTATTCAAATATAATAAAATATCACTCTTTGTTTATTCCTCTTTTCTTTCTCATCGATTCTCCATGTAATTCATGCCTGTGAGATTGGTGTATAAGTCTGTCTAATATTGCATCGGCTATCGTTTTTTCTCCAATTATATCATACCAACCCTGAACTGGGATTTGTGATGTCACGATTATAGAGCCGTTATTATGCCTGTCCTCTATGATCTCCAAAAGAGTAATCCGGTTATGGCTGTCAAGTGCCTGAAGCCCAAAATCATCAAGTATTATAACATCCTGTCTTTGTATTTTGGTAAGTTCCCGCAGATAAGTACCATCTGCTTTAGCCATTTTTAGTCTAGCAAACAATTTTGAGGTATTAAAATAACTTACCTTAAAACCTTGTATACAGGCTTGATAACCTAATGCAGTACCTAAATAACTTTTACCAACCCCGGTACTTCCAGTAATTAAGATGTTTTCATTTTTCTCTATAAATTCGCATTCTGCCAGACGCAGTACCATGTTTCGGTCCAGATTTCGTGATACATCAAAATTGATACTTTCAATATTTGATTTGTAATGGAATTTGGCATTAGTGATACTTCGTTCAATACGACGATTGTACCTTTCATCCCATTCTGCATCAATAATCATTGATACAAACTGGTCAAGGGTATAATGATCTGTTTTTCCGCTTTCAATGGCTGTTTTAAACGCATTAAACATGCCATAAAGCTTCATCTGTTTCATTTTGGTTACTGTAGATTCATTCATTTTTTCAAGATTTAATTTAGTTATAATAGTGTTTTCCTCTTATGTTACTGTGATCGGGAAGTTCCTGCTCAGGTTCTTGATCAAAATCAATATGATCCAAGTTGTTTTCTAAAATATTTTGTATGGTCTTAAAATTGTAAATTTTAAAATCAAGTGCCCGCCTGCAGGCATTTATTAATCGCTGTCTGCCTACCTTTTTTTCAAAATTCAGTATTCCTAAACAACTTTTATAAGCCTGTTCCGGATGATTTCTGCTTTCGATTATCTGCATTATATATTCTCCTACTGACTCATCAATATTATTAGCCCATTCAATGAAGCGGGCTGCACTCCATTGTGCTACAAATTGATGTGTACTTGCTAAATGCTCAGGGGTTGTTGTATAGACATAAGGTTTGTAGTTTCTTGGATGTACAGCTATTCGATTGTATTTATAATAAATCTCTACCGTTGATTTGGTATATAACAGCTTTGCTTTCTTTTTTACATATTGATACGGAACGCTGTAATAGTTTTTGTCCTGGCTTAATTGAACATGACCGTTTTGCATTACTGTTGCAAAAGATTGGTATTTAATTTCAAAACGATCTTGTGGGAGTGGACGCAGTTTTTCTTTTTCGTCTTCTAAAAATAATTCAAAGCGGGAATAAGGGCGTCCTGTTAGTTTTCTGTTATTGTGAGAGTCAAGTAAATCCCAGATCTGCTGGTTTAATTCTTCCAGAGAAAAGAACTTGGTTTCTTTTATGGTTACATAAATCCTTCGATATAATATCTTAACAGCTCCTTCAACTAATGATTTGTCTCTGGGTCTATAAGCTCTGGCAGGTAAAATTGTAGTTTCGTAGTGTTCTGCTAAATCAGCCAGGGTTTCATTGATTGTCGGTTCAAAACGACTGCTTTTTATTACTGCAGATTTTAAATTATCCGGAACAATGGCAGCAGGAGTGCCTTCAAAAAAGCGCATGGCATTCTCTACTGAGTCAACAAAGTTTTCCTTTTGCTGGCTCATAGAAGCTTCAGCATACGTATATTGGCTAGCTCCTAATATTGCTACAAAAAATTGCACTTCTTTGACTTCTCCGGTATTTATATCAATAATTGAGAGTGTCTTTCCGGCATAATCAACATACATTTTATCACCAGCCTTATGATTCATGTGCATGACCGGATTAACTCGCTTGCCCCATATATTGTAGTGATAATGAAATTGTGAAGTTCGATAACCATCAGGATTTACAGCAATATATTGTTCCCACATATGCTGTACGGTAACGCCAACTTTTTTTAGTTCACGTTCCATTTTAGGAAAAAAATCATAAAGTGTCTGTAATCTGGGGCTAATCGCCTCTACACTAGTCTGGGAGAATAAAAGTTCCAGCTCTGCATCGGTTTTTTTGTCGATTAATTCAAAGCTTAATCCGAGAACTTCGAATAAAGAAATATATTTCTTTACCGTATTTCTTGAAAGGGATAAGTAGCTACTTATAAATAACTTACTTTTTCCATTACAATAGAATTTAATTACTTTTCTAATTTTACTCATGTTTGTTATTTTGTTTGCCATAATCCGTATATTTTTAACGAATGTATGGTTCTAACAACATGAAAAAATCAATAGTTTTTAATCGTTAATTAACCACAAAACTTGGTGGTCAATTTGCTCCGGAATTAGGTGGTCAGTTTGCTCCGGAACGGGTGGTCCATTTACTCCGGAATTAAGTGGTCAAATTGACCGGTTTTTCCACTTTTTGACATTTCATCAAATATTGGAATAAAGTTACTCTCAAGGAAATATTTATCCGTTAAAACTTTACTGGGCAGTTCTGCTAAAGCTGTTTTAATACATGACGCCGAGGTTTCTCTAAACTTGGCCTCGCCAAACCATAAATGAATCTGTCCCGAGGCCTCCACTAAGTGATAAGAATCGTATCCTTTGGATTCTCCATTTCCGGAAATAAAAAAATGACCTTTTGAAATAAGCGGAGGCGCCTTATAAATTACGTGCAAAAGTGCATGTAATAAAACCTCTCCATAAAATCCATATCCAAGCTTCGCTGCTTCGCCTGCAGCATGATTATATCGTATTCTAGAATAAAGCGCCTTTGTTAACAAAACTTCATCTTCCTGAAGCATTTCAAAAACATCAAAAGCATAGTTTATAATATTATTATAGATCACTTTTGAAAGATTACCGGAATCCACAATTTTAAAACAGTTATCTTCTTTGGTAGACAGCGGTGACTTTTCAAGGCTCCTTTGATCACAAGGAAGACTGCATTCAAAAATGATCGTATTTTTAACCAAATCAATTAGAGGCTGTTTCATAAAAGACTTATAGATTATAATTTTCAAACATAAATTAGGCTCTCTCCCACAGTATATCGCTAAATCTTAATTAGTACACTCTGCAATTCCTGATTTACAATCTCATTGGTAAATCAATCAGATTTTTTTCATAAGATTCCACTTGATAGATATAAATTACGTTATTATAAATTGAATATTTTAAAAAAAACGATAACAATTTATTTCAAACATACAAATTAGGCATCTTTTTCTTTTACGGATTTCCGTAATCGCTTTTATAAAGGGAAATTAATTTTTTAATAAAATTTTCATACAAGTATAAATACCTGTTTTTCAATTTCTTTTAATTATAGAGGAAAGTTGAAATTTGTCAAACTTATTTTATTCAAAACGGATGAAAGAGCAACTAGTATAATTAAATAAATTACATAGTAATTTTAAAAAATATCCGTTTACAAACCAATCCACCTGTAAACAGACAAGGCAACAACTGCAATACTTCAATATACCTACATAAAATTGGATAAAAATTAGACCGATAAGTTTTTATACTTTGGATTACAACTAAACAAGAGTATGGTCCTGCCCTAGCCCCGATCGCAGTGTAAATCCTTTTGTGCCGGGGTTCGGCACAAAAGATTGGAACGGATAGCGGGAAAAAGCTCCAAAAAAATAATATCAAACCGAAAAAGATACAACCAAAAATTACCACAAGGACAACCGTAATTCTCAAAACCAAAACAAAGACCCAAAAGCCACAGCCAAAAACACCCAGCCCCTATGACCCGCAGAACCCTTAAAAGAAACCCGAAAGCAATTCCAAAGACATAACCGAAAAGGACATAGAAAAGGACCTTATAAGATCATGACCCTTCAAAGGGGTCTCAAACTGATATTGATATTCACAAGAGTGATCAGGATGAAAGTGACCAATTTCAAACCAGTGAACACTTTGAACGCTTACGTAGCTCTATAGAACAATAGGTCAATATTAATTTCCTAAAAACTCACTGTCACTTAACGTTTTCATAAACGCGATAAGGTTATTTTTTTCTTCTTCGGTGAGCGGAATCCGCTTGCCGTTATTTTTAAAAATCGGATCAAGGTTATCGGCATCCAGAACACCATTATCAAAATAATCCAAAACAGACCTTAAATCAGCAAACTGCCCAAAACTTCCATAAGGGGCCGTGTGTTCTATGTTTCTTAAAGTAGGAACGCGAAAACTCATAAAATCAGAAGAAATCCCCGTAACCCTGCCGCGCCCTGCTTCATTGGTATTGGTGTTTATTGGAAAACCAATATTTCTAAAACTCTGATCGGTAAACAATTCCGTTGCGTGACAGCTGGCACATTTCTGCTCAAAGGTTTGATAGCCCTGTAATTCGCCTGCTGTAAAAGAGGCGGAGTTTTGTTTTATCTTATCGTACTTGCTGCCGGCAGAAATTAAGGTATACTCAAATTGCGCAATACTTTTATAGATTCTATCCGGTGTAATATTGGCATCTCCAAAGGCTTTTTGAAACAAATCTTTGTAAGTTGCATCGTCTTTAATTTTACCAATTACTTCCAAAATCGAAGAGTCCATTTCTTCATGGGTGATAATAGGAACCAGAGGCTGGGTTTCAAGCTGCAGTTTGCTTCCGTCCCAATTGTAAAATTTCAAAAAAGCCAGATTTTGAAGCGATGGCGTATTACGAAGCCCTACTCTGCCTTCAATACCGATAGCCTGGGCATTATGGTCTGTAAAAGCATTTGCCCGGATATGACAAGTAGAACAGGAAATAGTATTATCTGCACTAAACCTTTTTTCCGAAAATAGTTTCCCTCCTAATTCCACGCCGTATTTAGTGGGCCTGTTTTGGCTTACAAAAGCATTAAGCTCTGGAAATCCTGATGGAATACTGAGTGAAATTTCGGGATTATCAACAGCAATCATATCAGATTCATCATTGCTGCACGATACAAACAAAAAGGAAAGTAATAAGATACCGATTATTTTTTTCATTATAAATGAGTTTAAAAACAGAACCGCCTGACTTCTGAAAATCAGACGGTTCTGGAATATGAATTTAGTTTTCTACACTTGTTACAGAAAACATTCCTGAGATGTCACTTGATCCGTTTCCTGCCAGATTATCCACAAACTTTACCATTTGGGCAGCAGTATGAATATTTGGCGTTGCATTATCATTCATCCCTGTTCCTGTTGACAAGGTAATTGTATTTGCTTTTCCGCTTAATAATTTATCAAAATCAGCTTTAATCTTAATTTTCGGCGCTTTGCTGCCCACAACTGCATTGGTTGTCAGGTTCAAAGTAATATCCCTGTACGCATTCACACCCTGGGTGTAGTTTGGCGCAGTTCCTTCCACTGTGCTTCCAGTATGGATTGACATGGCTTTATTATCAGCATCATAAAACCCTTCCACTTTTGTAAAACGGTAGCCACTTCCCCATTCCCACATCATTTCTGTATCGTTAGCTCCGGCCGCAGCATAGAAATTAGGAAATCTTACCTGATCTAAAGTGTTTTGTTCTGGTTTGATACCCAAACCAAATTTAATCTGCTTGTAAGTGGCAGACGGTACATTGCTCAAAACATAACTAAGTGTCGCCGTTTTGGCCTGATCAATTACGGTTGCTCCTTTATCCAGATCATTTACATTGTACGGCACTTCATCGCCGTTATCCTTAACCAGGCGGATGTTGCTGATCACATATTTTAGTTCTGAAAAATGATGCACCTGCCCTGCAGCTGATGTATTTGCTGTTGCTGATGCTGAAGCTGCATTGCCCAGAACAATAGTGTTATTCTTGAAAGTATTGTTGAATTCTAACGTTACATTGTTTGCTGCGGGATTATCGTCATCACTTGAACACGATACGAATGCCAATGAGGCAATGGATAATAAAAGGTATTTTTTTAAATTTTGCATTTCTTTTGATTTAATTTTTGTGATTCTACTTATTAGTTCAGACGGGGTAACGATCATTTTAAACAGGCGGCGGAACAAAAATTTCCAAACAGGGTTCTAGTTGCCCAAATTCCTTATAAAAAATTTCTTTATTAGAATTTATGGCTTTTAGAACAAGAACTTTAAAATCAATATTCGACATCAAAGTCATGTCTATTTTTTTGCCAATACTAGTCAGTTCCAAATCCGTGTTATCTGATTTTTCTAATTCTTTTTTTAAGTGGCATTTACCATGGCATTGCAGTTCCGGCATGGCTTTGTTGACGCAAAACTCCTGTTCTATATTTTTTTGATCGAGTTTAAAGTGCACAATAATGAGTGCCTGCTGGAAAGAAACCAGCAGAAAGAGCATTGTCATTGTGATACTAAAAACTTTTCTCATTTTGATTAGAAATTCAATTTTAAAGACGTGAAAATATTGCGTCCCATTCTTGGGATATTTCCCCAGTCAGCATAAGTGCTGTAATATTCATTTAATAAATTCTCGGCACCAACCTGAACAACAGTTCTCACTTTATTGATTTTAAAATTATAATCGGCTGAAATATTCCAGATTTTATAAGCCGATGTAAGGTCTTCCCCGTATTCCGGACTGTAATTGATCTGCTCAAAATCACCATTTACAGAAGTCTGGATGCCGAAATTTTTGTGCATAAAATGAAGCGAAGTCTGATAACTAAGAGGACGTATAAAAGGAAGATTCCCTCCCTGATCATCCATTCCGCGCGCATAGGTAAGTGTCCCTTTCCAATGCAGATGCTCAAGGATATCATAACCCGCGTTGATTGACATATTCAAAAGCGTTGCATAATCTAATGACGTATAGCCTTTCACTCCAACTGACTGATAATTCATCGGGCTTCCCATACTTAAAACTCTTCCAATGATATAATTCTCAATATAGAAATAATTGATTTTACCCTGAAGGCTGAACCTTTCGTTTTTAAATCCTGCACTGGCATTTGCTTCATACGAAATTTCATTTTTCAGATCAGGATTCCCGATATAATCGTAACGGTCAAAACTATTGTAGATATAATACCCGTACCCTTCAGAAACAGAAGGTGCCCTGTGCCCATAACCTGTTCCTACAGAAAAATTAAAATGATCAATATCCAAAGTATAACCTGCATGCAGGCTCGGTAAAAACCTTATTTTTTCCTGAGGTGCCCCGGGATGGAAAATCCAGTTGAATTCTACATATTTGGAATAATTGTAATTTACCCCCAAAGAACCGCCTAAACTCAACTGGCTTTTCTCTGACAGATCCCATGAATTATTCATAGAAAGCCCACCGTAACGGGTCGTAACCCACGGCCAGCTGTAGGCAAACATGGTTCTTTTGCTTCTATCCTGCGGATACATTCTCATCTCGGCTATAGATAAGTTATCATAAGCATTGAGCTGTATTTCTGACGAATAACGGTTCTTTTTCAAATTGGCTTTGGAAACCAATCCATAGGTGGTGCTCCAGCCCGGCATGTCCATGTGAACCAGATTTTCAGGACGCGTAGTATCATCCATATAATGCTCAATGGCATTAAAATAAACTTTTGTATCAACTACTTTTACTAAACCTTCTTCAAATAACTGCTTGTAAGAAGCCGATGTAATAAGTGCTCTTGAAAGAGATAAATCCATTGGCAGGGCTGGATAACCTACATCTTTTGCCAGATCAAAAATCGCATCTACCCTTACCGATGATAAATCAGTGGTTTTATAGGCAAAACCCATTGAAGTGTTGAATTTTTTATATTGAGAGTGTTTTACTTTGTCGTTGTTTCCGTCATAATAATCACCTGCTTTTCGATAGGAAATACTCCCTTCAGCTACAAATTTTTCACCTGAATACGCCACATTTCCCAGATTGAAAAACTGTTTGTTATTAAACTCAAACCCGCTTTGGTAGGCTCCATTCCATTTTTTTTCCAGACCAAATGGTGTGCTTTTTCTTTTTAAATCAATGCTTCCCGCAACAGTTGCACCGTGAAGGCTTCCCTGCTGCCCTGATTTTATATCAATAGTCGAAAGATTATTGCTCTCCACATAAGAGGTTACCGGGTCCATTTTATCGGTACAAGCCCCAAAAATGTGCATCCCGTCAATTGTAACGGTAGAACGTTCGGTACTCATATTATTTAGCAGCGGTTCCCATGCATAAGCGCCTCGTTTGATGAAACTGATATTATCTGATGACGACAAAAATTCATCAACAGAAACTGCCATTTTCATTTCGGTTTCGATTTTCTTTTTGGCGGCATTTTTTACCTGCACTTCTTCTAAGTTTTTTATAGTGTCGTGATGTACATGCGTATTTTGGGCAGTTACAGACATTCCAAAAAAAAGTAACATTTTTAAATATCTCATGCTCTTAGAATAATGTATCAATATAAAGTTCACTTTTCACTCCTTCAACTCCGGGCGTGAAATCTGTCGGAACAACGGTTCCTTTTATGATCAGCCCATTTTGATTCATCATAATTAAATTCAAGGTCCAGTTTCCTGTCATTGTATAATTGACCACTCCATGATACAAACCATCGTTTTGCTGTGTCAAATCCTGATTATTCGGCGAAGAATGATTTCCCATTGAAGGTTCCGGCATTCTTGGGTCTAATTTTAAAGTATAACCGCTCACCTCTGAATAAGAATATTGAGAAGGATCCGGAAAAGTTCCTGCAGGAGCAGTTGGTGTATTGTATTTGTAAATACCGGCAACTAACTTATTTTCTGAGACTGTCGGTTTTTGAGGGGAAAGAAGTGCAATAATATATTGCTGGTCATCCTTTCCTGTAAAGGCTGTCATATTCAAATTTTTGTTGCTTTGCTTTTCAACCGAAATATCTTTACTAATGTCATATTTTTGATTGTCTGCAGTAAAACTCACATATAATTTCCAGCTGTTTGCTGCAACGCTTTCACTTGTAAATACAGCATACCCGGCGAAATATTTGTTAGCCGCATCATATTGAAGTGTGAAATCGTGCGGACAAGATGTTTTACTTCCATCAGCAGCGCTCAAAATGGGTAAAAAAGTTACTTCAGAGGAACTTACATCCTGATTGGTCTGCGTATTTGTAATTTTTAAATGAAGTTCGTTATACCCTTTATAAAATGTTCCGTTTAAAGCTTCAATGCTTATTTTATAAGTACCGCTGGTAAAGGAAACAGCTTCTTTAAACTCGTAATATTCCGGGACTTCAGAGCCTGTTTCAGCCTGGTAATCGGTTTTGTCGATGGTGCAGGAAGTAATCACACAAAAGACTGCAATGACTAAAAATTTAAAAGATTTCATTGATAATAAATGTTTGAAAAACGGTTTAAAATGCACCAGAAAGCGATCAGATTTTGAAAGCCAAAGTGCCGTGAGATTAAAATGGATGTTTTTAATTGAAATACTAAATCAAAGCAGATTTTCAATTATTGAAGACGATCAACAGTTTCTGTTGTAAAAAAGAAAGGGTGAATAGAAATAATAAAGTTTTTATAACCTCATTTTCTGTAATAAATTCACATTTATAATAATATGAAAATACAGCACACTTTTTATGTATCATTGAATATTTACAATGACATCAAATTTTTAAGAATTAAAACTGAAATATTGATCTATACCAACCAGAGCGGAGGGTGAAAAGTAAGATTAGAAGCCCTTACAGGTTTCTTTTCAAATAAAGCAGAAGTGTTTTCTTTTGATTCAATAGCAGCAACAATATCAAAGCTGATTTCAGCAGTGCTTTGAACATAAACAAGCTCTAATTTATCTTTTAGGCTGTCCTGCATTTTTCGTTGGTTATCAGAATATTTTTTGATGCTTTTTTGAAGTTCACATCGGCCATTACAGCTATTGAATACCAATTTGCGCTGCACACAAATAGTTTTGGATATTTCTTTCTGATTGAGTTTGAATGAAGCATAAACGAACATACTGCCAAATGATGGCGATAAAATTAAAATAGAAAGTACTATGATGATTAATCTTTTCAACTGCTTGTTATATTTCGAGCACAAAAATACACCATTTTTGTTTTTATTTTAAAGAAACTTCCTGTTTTATTAAACATAAAACCTTTACAGTCTCATTCACAATAATTTATCACTTTTCTACCAGCTGTATTTTAAAATCAACCGGGCGTTAAAAGGTGTCCCGGCCGTGAAATGAATTTCTTCTACCGGATCCGTTTCGTTGGCTAATCTGGTTTGGGTCAAAAATTGTGTTTCCTTCCATTTTGTATTGAAAATATTGTCAATGTTTATTCCCACCGACACTTTTCTGATTTGATAATTTACAGAGAAATCCGTGATGCAGTACCCCTTTGCTGTAACTGAATTATCTTCATTTGCGGGGCGGTCACCTAAAAACCGTGTTCGCAGGCTTCCTGAGAATCCTTTTAAATCTTTTACCGAAAATCCGTTCATTACAGTATGAACCGGTGCTAGCGGCAAATAATCATTCCCTTTGGGTTCATCTATTGCTCTTGCATGCGAGTAAGTATAATCTGTGTTCCAGAACAGCCAATTGGTCAATTGGTATCTAAAACCAAAATCAAAACCTTCGCGCTGGGTTTTTCCGCTTGGCTCTACCACGGCTTCATCTCCCACATACACAAATTCCTGCGCTAAATACAAGTACCAGACTGCCGAGTTTACAATCATTCTTGGAAAGGGTTTCCAATTGATTCCAAGATCAGCTCCATAGGTTTCAGGCAGGATTTTTTCGCCTTTCTGTGCCACTACTACCCGTGTATCGTTGCTGTGAAATCCTTTGCCCATTTTTAAGAAATACTGCAGCTTCTCATTCTGGGTATACAGAAAGCTTAATTTCGGGCTTAGGATGGCTTTTGACTGTGTCTGGTTGGTATAAGCTTCAGCCAATTGGTCTTCATACCCAAACTTGAAATAATCCAAACGTAAACCACCGTTTATGAGCCATTTGCCGGAAGTAAAATCTAAACTGGAGTATGAGAACAGGTTGGTCTGATTTACATTTCCTAAACTTAGATATTCCAGAACCGTATTTCTGTTTACAGTATGTGATAATTCCACATTTTTATTATTGTCATTTCTAAGTCCGGCGCCTAGTTTAAAAAGCCATTTATCGTTTAGTTTCTCATTATATTCCGACTGAAAACCTACAATGGTCCTGTTTTCTTTTTGCTTGATCTGGTCGCCGTTTACAGGGTCATTGAGAAAAAAAGTAAAATTCGAGTAAAGTTCAAAATCATATTTGCTTAAATACGCTGTGTTTTTAATATGGGTGTCCTCATCAATTCTGGCATCGTACTGCAGATTAAAATTGGTTCTGCCTGTATTTCCGCCTTCATTGGGATCAATTGCCCCAAAATGTGAAATCGTCCCGTCGTTTACCGCGCGATCGGGAATCTGTCCGCTGGCATCCCACTGGCTTTTAAAATGCGAAACAGAAAGCGCCAGTTTATCTCCATTATTCATCTTTGCCGAATATTTCCCAAATAAATTAATTCGGTTAAAATTCTGCGGCGCATCAAAATAACCATCGGTCATCATATATTCTCCGGCAAAATAAGCCGATTGATTTTCATTGCTCAGTAAATTAAATAAAGCCACGGTTCTGAAAGTATCAAACTGCCCGCCTTCAAAAGACAGCAAACTGTTTGGCAATGCATTTTTGGTATTAAAACCCACAAATCCTGCAGTTGTAAAATCACCTTTATCGACAAAATACGATCCTTTGTCAAAATCTATATTGTCAACGGTTTCAGGAATTACAAAATGAAGATCGGCATACCCCTGCCCGTGTGCGTGCGAGACCATATTGACCGGCATTCCATCGACCGAAACATTGATATCTGTTCCGTGATCGCAGTCAAAACCACGAAGGAAAATCTGCTCTGCTTTTCCTCCCCCTGCATGCTGGCCGATAAAAAGCCCGGGAACTTTTCGCAGTAAATCCTGCGAATTGGATATGGGCTGAATTTCCAAATCAATTTTGGAAATGGTATTCAAATATTTCAAGGATTTGGTAATGGTTACTTCTTCCAGTAAAAAAGGTTTTTCACCAAGTGAGATCGTCAGAAAATCAAAAGAAGTTAATATAATCTTTTGCGTTACAAATTCTTGTTTGGAGATTTGAAGACTGTCACCAATGACAGCATTTTCCAACGTGAATTTTCCACTGCTATCAGTATGAGCATGTGTTTTTGAAACTAAATCACGAACCAAAACATCAGAAATCGGTGTTCCCCTATCATCCTTTATCAATCCATTTAAAGATTGGGACTGAAGAGAAATAGATAAAATAAAGCATCCAAAAGCAGCTAAGAACTTCATAAGATATGTGGAAGTATTTTTAAATAAAAGTTTTTTTTCCGGGCAAAAATAGCATAAATAAAATAATTTGCTTCATTTCTCTACTATCTTGCCATATAAGGGTTCACGAGCCAGAAGCAAGCGCCAACGAGGACCTTGACAAAATCAAGCTCTTAGTTAATTAAAATTTATACAGCAGGTAAAAAAAACATTACCAGTTTCAAATAAATAAGCCATTGCGGAACTATCCATACATATTTTTTATCTCCGACATAACAAAGGTGCTTTGGGTACTACCTATACTTTCAACGGATCCCAATTTATTAAACACAAAATCCTGATAATGCTTCATGTCTTTGGCAGAAACTTTCATTAAAAAATCGTAATCACCTGAGATATTATAACATTCCACAACTTCTTCTATTTTCATAATATCACTAACAAATTGATTCCCGATATTACGATCGTGCTGTTTAAGTTTGATATTACAAAAAACAATAAACCCTCTATTTAATTTTTCTGCATCAAGCAGGGCAATATATTTTTTAATATATCCGCTGTTTTCCAATCTTTTAATCCGCTCAAAAACAGGCGATGCCGAAAGATTTACCATTTTAGCAAGTTCTTTTACAGTGTATTTAGAATTATCGTGTAGTATATTTAATAACTGAAGATCAATATTGTCTATTTGTTCCATAGAATATTTTACTTTAAACAGGTTTAATTTATTTTTAAATCAGAATAAAATTCTTCAAATATAACCAAAAACAATACAAAAATCTTATTTTCCACAAGTTAAAAACATAACATACTGCAACGTTTATCTTCACAGTATA
>Ga0247807_10001149_pt1 | contig 15960 bp, 5 predicted proteins | sample UWRJL074202C1_FD_179931 | JGI IMG/M metagenome (GOLD analysis project Ga0247807, IMG submission 179931) | Plant litter microbial communities from Arlington Agricultural Research Station in Wisconsin, United States - UWRJ-L074-202C-1 | ecosystem: Environmental > Terrestrial > Plant litter >...
TTTATCATTTAAGAAGAAATGCTCAGTCTAAAACGATTTGTTCTAATTTATCAGAAAGTAATTTTAGAAGATGAAAAAAATACTTAGATAGTTTCAAAAAATAAGATGAAATAAAGCTGAATACAGAAAACATTTGAGTAGTATTTGAAGTTTCAAGGTTCAAATATAATACTATTTATAATGAGTCTAAATAAAAACAGTTGGAAATTCCCAATAAAAATTTTCTTCTTATTTTTATTGGGAAAATACTTAAAAATTCAAACGTTATTGTTTAACAATTTTACTTCTGAAAGTTTCAAAACCATTTGATACAACTACAATGTAATTTCCAGAAGACAAGTCTCCAACGAAAACATTTTGTGGTGTAGTTGCAAAACGAACCTGATCAATCATCTGACCAAAAATGTTATAGATACTTATGGTTGCATTGGACTCCAAATTTGAAGATATACTAACGTTAAAACTATCGTTAATAGGATTAGGATAAATCTTACAGGACAATGAATTCACTTTTTCCTGGATAATTGTACCTAAAGTGCCACCACAATAACCAAGTATATCTCCATGATCCAGATGAGACTGAACCGCTGTTTGAGGTACGCATATCGTATTATTGTTGTGACACATTTGCACCTTACTGTTATTGTTGCCACATCTCACGTCAATAACATCAATTACTATTGAAGCTGTTGCCTGGCATCCATCTCCATAAAAAACAGAAACGGTGTAAGTTCCAGCCTGAGATACTGAAATCGATGGTGTAGTCGCTCCTGTATTCCAGTTATAGATAAAATCCTGATTTCCTTCCACTAATGCGTTAAGAGTAATCGATGAAGGTCCGTATCCTAAGAAAATAGTATTTTTATCATCAATTGAAGGATTTAGTGCATATACATTAGGAATTGTAACCTGGATTGAGGGACACTCTACATCTACATTTATTGCTCTGGAAGTTGTCACAGCATTATTGTTATCAGTTGCCTTTGCTGTTAATACGTAAGTACCTGAAGTAACGTTGTTCCAATTAAAGCTGTACGGCGCGGTCAAATCCTCTCCCAATTTAGTAGTTCCGTTAAAGAACTCTACTTTGCTCACCCTGCCGTCTGCATCTGCTGCATCAGCATTAATGGTAATAGTTACCGGGGCTTTATAATTTGCATTCACCAAAGGCGAAACAATCAATACGGTCGGTTCTGTATTGACCCTTAGTATTTGTTCTACCGTTGGAGCAAGATCAAAAATATTGTTCCCTTGCTGTGAAGCTGTAATAGTAGTGTTTCCTTTTCCAACAATGTTTACGGTGCTGCCGCTTATAGTAGCCACCTTAGAATTGGAACTGGTGTAGGTAACTGGGAGATTCGATGAAGCCGTAGCTGTCAAATCAAAGACAGGATCTCCGATTGCTTTTATAGGAATCGCATCAAAAGTAATGCTTTGTGGGGCAGGGTTCACTGTTAGTGTTTGCTCTAGAGCTGTGGCAGCTCCATAAATATCGTCCCCTTCCTGTTTGGCCGTAATAATACTTGTCCCTTTTGCAATAATAGTTACTGTGCTCCCGGTTATTGTAGCCACCTCAATATTGGAACTGCTGTAAGTAACAGGCAGATTGGATGACGCTCTAGCTGTTAAATCAAATGCAGCATCAGTGGCTATTTTTGCGGGGATAGTATCAAATGTAATAACTTGAGAAGTCAAAACACGACTCAAGACAATTTCTACAGGTAGTCCATCCACAACAGTGAATTGAATGGTAGTTTCTCCGTTTGCAGTTCCAGTTATGACGGCTCTGGAATTAGGCTGGGAAATTTTCCAATTTGTTCCTTTTATCATGATGTTTATTTGTTTGTCCACAGAAGGGGTGTTTGTTCTCGCAATAAATCCAAGATCAGGATTGCTTATAGCTAATTTAAAGCTTTTATCCATTGCATCATATTGTGACATTACCAAACAGGGATAATCTGCACCGGTCACTAGTCCTGTATTATTTATTCCAGAAAGCTCACTAAAAAAGGCATATCCAAGTATTGAATTTGCATTAATACTAGGTTTGTATTCCACAATATGGGCAATATGATCTTTGCGAAGTACTGTGTAAGGTTTGTTACCTGCAACAATTTGAACGTCCAATGCTGTCATCTCTGATGTAGCGGCTTTAGGCATACACACATACTCATAGCCTTTATCTACAGGTTTAAGTCCGTGATCGATATAACCGATTGCGTAATTACCTTTGGGATTTGCTGAGATTTTAGTTAAGTCACTTTCTGATTCCTGAGGTACTTGCTGATCGGACCTGGTCAGCTTAATAGTTCCGCTGCCGGCAAATACATAAAAACCGGTACCGTAATTATCCACTAGCCAGTGATTGCCACTACCGGAATACTCTCTTTCGTAACTCTCTGCGTCTAACAAATTACCATCCACATTTACGATACCTTTTCCGCTTGCTGTATTGCGTTGATACAAGGTGGTCAATGTCGTATTTACAGCATCATTATTAGCAATACCTGACCCCAGACAGATCAACATATTATCAAACGTAAATACCGATTTCTTGAAAACAAAGGTGCTGTTATGTCGTTCCGGCCCGGTAAAAAAAGGGTTTTTTTCATTAGTCTTACTAGTAGAACCTAGTCCTGTCTTTTCCTGGAAATCCATTGCAAACATGCCGTAAGTACCATGAATCGCTTTTAGAAAGCTACTATTTTTATTTACAAAACTTAAAGAACCCACAAATCTTTTCTGTTGCAGTTCGTCAATAAATTCTTTTTCACCAGCTAGCTTATCCCATGGTAAACGGATAACGGTAGTACCCGGGTTATAATTCCAGTTCCAGGTTGTAAAATCTACACCATTTCCCGCATTATCACCAGGATAAATAATTTCAACCGCTCCATAACTTTGATAGCGACCGTAACGATTATCAGTTGTATAAATTTCCGCTCCAAGCATATTGTCATTAAATCCTTTACATACCGCCAGCCAGCCATCTTTGCGATAAACCCCCGCCATACTATGGTTAAACTGAAAGTAACCTGGATTAAAACTGGCCTCTTCAGTATTTTCAAATCGTTGCGTACTACCCCAAACCCGATTATAATAGGCGGCCATCACAGGGTCTGAACCGCCGGATCCGAGAATACTCCCCCCGGCCACTGCCAGCTTACGGAAATTAGCATTTTGAATAGATAACTTTCCACCCGGGCTGCGGCCACACATGGATAAAGGCATTGCCTGGTTATCATTTGAAAACATGGTTTGTCCCATTATGGCATCTCTAAAGCGAAGATAGGCCTGTTTGTTCACCTGAAAAGAGGTTCCTCTCAAATGATAAACAAGATCTGATGCAGTATTAAAATTAGAGGTGTAGCCTGGATAAGTTACATCATGATGAAAGCTAGAACCATCCGGTTTTATCCCATCTTCAGTTCCACTTGTATAACTCATAAATCTTTCCATAAAGCGTTTAAACCCTTTCATATAACGGTAACGCTCATCAGGCGAATCGATCCATTTTACATAGCACATGGCAACAACTGCGCTATTTCCTATGTGATCTATATTAATACCGCTGTCATATGTTTCCCCCCATAAATAATCAAAATTGTGGTGTCTGTACAATACGTTTTCGAGCAAAGTTTTTACATCTGAGTTCTCTTTAATACGGTGAATCATAATGGCGGGTTGGGCAAATTCCCTGTAATCGTATTGATTGTAATCTTCCATAATAAATCCTTTACAAAATCGGTCTGATACCAACCATACCGTATTGAGTGCCTTGGTATAGATATCCGAGTCGTTGGGATTAAACTTTAAGTATTGAGCAAAAGTTTTCAAAAATTTTGTTTGGGCAAACTTGGTCACGGGCGTACCGCTACCGGAAATGGTTTTGCCATTTACCGTAATACCAAGTGCATTATAAATATTTACCGCTTCGGTAAGATTTTTAGCAGTTGGAGCGGAAGTCCCTAAATAATCATCGGAATAACGTTTGATGATGCTTTCTATTTCTGTCTCTACCAATGCTGTAGAGGCTTCCAAAGGTATATCAGCATTAAAAGCATCCATAACGCAAGGTCGAAGCATAACAGTGAATTTTCCATTAACCTTTAAATAATCTATTCCAATTTGACGAGAAATAGCTAAGTCACCAGTACGAACATATCGAACAGCGATTTGATCACCTGCACTAGAAGCAGTAAAAATATAAGAGAGGCTGCTTGTCGCCGGACCAGTTGCATTACCTAAAACCGAAATAATTGGTGTTTCAGCCAAAACTTTCCTATCGGTAACATTATAAACCTGTATTTTAAAATTAAAATATGAATTAGAGGTTTGGTAGTAAGTGGATTCAATATTAATTTGTTCCCCGGTTTTGGGAGTTCCGACCAATGAATAATTAAGTCCCTGTAATGCAGATGCAACTTCTGTTGAATTAAACTTTATAGCCCCATCTTTAACACCATCGCCGTTATCATCGTCAGTAAAAATAGTTGGTATTGCTTCAGTATTCTCTATTCTGGACCATGCATAAATGCTTACATCAAATTCTGCAAGTGGTGCCGGGGGCGGCTTCATAGTGGCGAATTGCCCATTTACCTTCAAATTGTCAATGCCAATTTGGCGACCAAGGTTTAAATCATCGGTGCGAACATATCGAACAGCGATTTGATCACCTGCACTAGAAGCAGTAAAAATATAAGATAGCCTGCTTGTAGCCGGAACAGCTGCGTTACCTAAAACCGTAATGTTTGCGGTTTCTGCCAGAACAACATTATCGGTCTCATTATAAATCTCTATTTTAAAACTTAAATAGGAAGTAGAGGTACGATAATAAGTGGATTCGAGCTTAATTTTATCGCCCGTATTTGGAGTTCCCCTCAATGAATACTTAATTCCTTGTATTGCAGGTGTAGTTGCAGTTGACTTAAGCAGTATAGCCCCATCTTTAAGACCATCACCGTTGTCCTGGTCATCCAAAATAGTTGATACTGCCTCGTTATTCTCAATTTTGGACCATCCATAAGTATTTAAATCAAATAGCGCCAATGGTGCCGGAGGATCCATAATAGCGAATTGCCCATTTACTTTCAAATTGTCAATGCCAATTTGACGGCCGATGTTTAAATCATCGGTGCGGACATATCGGACAGCGATTTGATCTCCGGCACTTGAATCAGTAAAAATATGAGACAGGCTGCTTGTCGCGGGAACAGTTGCATTCCCTAAAACCGTAATATTTGCGGTTTCTGCCAGAACAACATTATCGGTCTCATTATAAAGCTGTATTTTAAAACTTAAATAGGAATTAGAGGTACGATAATAAGTGGATTCGAGATTAATTTTATCGCCCGTATTTGGAGTTCCCGCCAATGAATACTTAATTCCTTGTAATGCAGGTGTACTTGCAGTTGACTTAAGCAGTATAGCCCCATCTTTAAGACCATCGCCATTGTCCTGGTCATCCAAAATAGTTGATACTGCCTCGTTATTCTCAATTTTGGACCATCCATAAGTATTTAAATCAAATAGCGCTAATGGCGCCGGAGGTGGCTCCATACTAGCGAATTGCCCATTTATTTTCAAATTGTCAATGCCAATTTGACGGCCAAGGTTTAAATCATCAGTGCGAACATATCTAACAGCAATTTGATCACCAGCACTGGAAGCAGTAAAAATATGGGACAGACTGCTTGTAGCGGGCACAGTTGCATTACTCAAGACCGTAATATGTGCGGTTTCAGCCAGAACAACATTGTCCGTTAGGTTATAAAGCTGTATCTTAAAGCGTAAGTAGGAGGCAGAGGTTTGATAATAAGTGGATTCAATATTAATTTGTTCATCGACAAGTGGAGTCCCTCTTAGTAAACATTGCAAACCTTGCAAACCAGGTGTAGTTGATGTTGACCGAAGCTGCATGGCTCCATCATTTACACCATCTCCATTATCACCGTCAGTAGTAATGATAGAGGGTAGTGTAGAATTTTCAATCTTCGACCAACTATTTAAGTTAATATTTGCTGTTGTAATTTGTGCTCTCACAGCAACTGAAATCAAAAGCAAACACAGCAGTAAAAAGGTAGTTTTCATTTTCATTTTTTAGTTTTTTTTAGGTTATTAAACAGAACGTATTTCTAATTAATTAGAACAGTTATAGTCTTCAACAATTGACTATTTTTTTATGCTAAGGAAAATTCGCCCCATCTTAAACGATCTATGGAAAAAATTGGAAAGAATTCGATCACGTCTATCAATAATTTAGATTGGAATTTAGTGATGCATAGTAGAAATGTTAAAATATAAAACAATGAACCTACACCTGCTATACCTTTTTTCCTTGCTATAATGTCTATGCCAACATTAGATTATCGGTTACAATCAAAAGTTGCATTTTTAAATTCAAGTAAAAGGATGGTTGGTTCTAAACAAAATTGGACCAACTAATCAATGACTATTGCGCTGCTTGTAATTAGATTTACTTGTATTTCCTTTTTTTGCACAATTCAATCTTTATTAAATCTTCATTTAACAACTCATTACGATTAAAAAGTTAGCATCTTTTCCATTCTTGATAAATAAAAATCGACTTTAACCCTTGTTATTAGCTATTTGTTCTTTTCAGTGATATTCTCTGCAAATTATATATCTAATGCATAAATCGCCATTATGACCAACTTGTATCTAAATTGGGGCAAGACTGACATTCGTCGTAGTATATTTATGATTTCCACTTCTTCCTGGCTTACGCATGACATCAGCATTACGGTTGCCTAAAAAATTAGCAAACAATGATTATAGTAATTTATTTTCATAATATTTATTGTACAGAATCTCTACACTTACAACCACAGGATTAGCTTCGAGTATTAATCTGCATCCATTAAGGCTCTGCAAACTAAGCCGTAAAAAATATTACTACAAGAACAACCCGCCATAAACTCAAAAAATAATTATCTAATAATTGGTAAATTAGATCTGAAAAAAAACTGATGATATAAATTTTAATCCGATCAGTTAATATAAATCAAATATGTTTAAAATATCAAAAATTGTAGCACATTACTGCATAATTTAATTACAAAATACTCCTTATTGTTGAATTTATGGCGTTTTTTAAGGATCTACCCTTTCTGAATATTTTAAATCTGAGATTTTATTCTTTTCAAAAATAGAGGTGGATTTAGATTTTAAATTATGCAAAAATAAAAATGAACTCGTTTCTCCAATATATCGTAAATTATTAAGAGAACCAGTGCTAATTAAGTGGTCATTGTATCTAAATTTCACTTCTAAATAACTTTTCCCAATATGAGTTTGATAAATCATTGAAGTGATCCACATAGAAAAAAGACAAAAGAAAGTTGCTATGGTAGTTGCAAGCATTTTTTCATCTTTAAATTTAAAATTTCTATTTAAAAGATAGAATGCACACATGAGAAACAAAAAGTTTTTTTTTGGATCTGAAACTAATTTATATAGGACAACTGCCCAAAGCATGATTAAAATCAGTGCCGAAAAAATGATAATGCCATTCAATACGGGATCACTAATCTGTGGCATCTTAAATATTCGTAACACAGCATTTATTATAGCTCTGAGAGCTCCAATAAATCCTATTTCAAGAATTAAAATAATTGCTAAGGCAGGACCTATAAAAGTTAATGTTTGGAGTAGTATATCATTTAAGGAGACATAAAACACAATTGGCACATTAAAAGAGGAATAATAACTACTGAGGAAGACCAATCCAAGTCCATAAATTGCTAATGAAAAAAATATTATATTATCTCGAAAATGCTTTATTTTTTGTATCATATTTAATAATGTACTATTCATCTAAATTTATATATTCTAAAAACAGTTAATTCATTTTATGGTAGAATTAGGGTACAGGATGGTTTGTTTTTAAAAAATAAAATAAACAGGAAATCATTTAGGCAAAAAAAGCAACTTCTAATGTTATGATGATCAATATTAAATGAAATGCAATAAGCTGAAAGATATTTAGACCTTATAACTGCTATCGTTAAAAAGCATTCCTGTACGATTTATTTTTTTTATAATTAATAATTTCACTTACTTACAATTAAATTACTTACATAGAAAGGAACTCTTATTTTGTGACAATTGTGTTAAACTATAATTATCATAATAATTACATGATATTTTTCTTTTACTTTTTATTAAAGTTTTGAGCAAAAAAGCCCATTATATAGGTATATAGTTCTATTCTGTTAGCTTCTTTCCCAAATCCATGTCCTTCATCATATTTTACCATGTAGGGAACTTCAACTCCTCTGGCACGCAAACCCTTTACAATTTGGTCAGATTCGTTAATATTTACCCTTGGATCATTGGCGCCCTGAACGACAAATAATGGTTTTGTAATCTTGTCTACATGAAATACTGGAGAAACTTCTCTTGCAATTTTTGCCTCTTCAGCATTATCAACGTCATACCATATTTCTTTTACCATTTCCCTGTAGGGCTTCCAGTATTCCGGAAAAGATTCGAAAAAGGTAAAAATGTTTGAAACACCGACATAATCGACACCGCATGTATACAAATCCGGGGTTTTGATAAGCCCCATTAAAGTTGCATATCCACCATGACTTGCACCATAAATTGCAATTTTATCTTTATCTACCCAACCTTGCTCGATTACGTATTTTACGCCGTCTTCTAAGTCATCCATCACTTTTCTGCCTATCTGTTTATACCCTTTTTGCTGAAATTCTTTTCCATATCCTCCCGAAATTCTAAAATTGACATGTAATGTAGCATATCCTCTGCTTGCAAAAAGCTGGTCTTCAGGACTAAATCCCCAATCATCCCTCTCGTCTTGTGGACCTCCATGCGGATTTACAATTAAAGGAACTTTTCTTCCTCCTTCAACAGCTTTTGGCAATGTAATATACCCCCTAATCAGTAGACCATCTCTGCTTTTGAATTCAATAGGCCTCATCTCAGACATATCTTCTTCTTTAAGATGTGGCATCGAATCATAGATGAACTTTAGTTTTTTTGATTTTGTGTCATATTCATAATAAACACCGTAAAGCCTGTCGCTATTTACGTATACTAGCAGTTTATTTTCATTATCATCTGATGAAACAATGGAAAAGGACTTGTGTTTGAATTCTGATTCTAGTTTCTTATAAATCTCTTTATAAAACATGCTAACTGGAACAATTTCATCCTTGATACCGGTGTAACTGATATAGTCCAACTCGTAATTTCTATTTTTACCAGCTGTACTTATTGTTGCAACATCGTATACCGCATGAGAATAAACTTCTTTAATAAGGGTATTTTTCTTCAAATCATACAATACAATTCTAGCTTTATCACTATTTAGACTGCTCAAAACATACGCTTCGTTTTTATTTTTAGAATTAGCATTTAATTCTATGATCCTAAAGGTATCTTTCCAATCTATCGATTTAATAAGATTAAATTTTCCCGTCTCTAAGTCTTTATAATAAGTTTTATTGGTCAGCCCATCTTCAAGTACGATATATCCTCGCAACTCTCCAAATTCGTCAAAAATATATTCATCAATAGGATTATCAATGTCTTTATTTTCATAGAGCTGAGTAATTTCACCATTGCTGAAATTAATCTTATAGGGCTCAAAAATTTGTTTGTTGTTCTTGTTCAGTGTTACAATAATAAAGTCAGTATTTTTAATTATATCAATATAATTAAGTGTAACATCTTCAAAAGGAGTCAAATCGGTAAGATTTTCACCCTTCACATCCACTGCATAGAGGTGATAGTTCTCGTTACCGCCTCTATCTTGCGTAAAGAAAAGTCTTTTATTATCCAGCCAGCCATAGCTTTCGATAAGATCATCTTTCTCTACAATAGCTTTGGTAATTTTACCTGTTTGCAGCTCTTTTACATAGACATGATTCTTTTTATTCTTATCTTTTTCTTTGTAGGAAAGATATTTTCCATCTGGAGAAATCTTAAATCTTGAAATATTTGGCTTAGCAAAATAATCTTCTATCTTGTATTTATAATTTCCCTTATCGTTTAAAATAAGTTTCTCAAGATCTACCTTCGATGAAGGAAGTGTAGAATCGCCCAATATTTTCGGCGGTAATGTTTGCCCATTGACAATAATAAAAAATAGCATAACATGAGCCATACCAAAAAATTTTATTTTATTCATAAATAAATCGATTAAGATTAATAATTAAATTGTTAGTTATGATCAGTTCTAAGGTATTACCCTTCAACATCCATAGGTAGAGGATTTCTATTCCTCACAAAAATAATATCAAACCACAAACTGAAAGCAAAAACAAGTACTCATATCTACTCGTAGCAGTGTATACTTTGAAAATTATATGTTCAACAACAGTGTCTATTAACTTTGAAAACAAATAAGTAATAAGTTATAGATGGTCTTTGCACATCTTGTAATTAAAATACAGTACAGCGATCGCTTCAATTTCCGTTTTTTATGACCTGAAAAATGCTAAACACTAAAGATAAACCGAGATATTTGCGACAAATTTATAAACACGATAACTAGCAGACAAACATTAATTTGATATAGATTTGGAACATTGAACAAGATTTAAAGTTGATTATTTTGTATTATTACAATCTGTATTTAGTCTATCCACATCATAAAACTTGCATAAACTGTTATTTCAAGTCACTCTTTCAAATGTCTTTTTTTAATTTGACAGAATGAATTTTGCAAGAAATTAAATTTGTATTACTCAAATCATATGTTTTCAATATTCATTTTTACTTATACAATGGAATCCACAATACCAATAAAACCTTGCTCCTATAGAAATGAACAAACTTAGTACTTACACTACGCTTTTTTTAAGAAAATCGATAAAATCTATCATCTCCACTGCCGAAATCACCTTGAAAATAAGCCAACTTTCAATACAAATCAATCCATCAAAAACACAATTAAACTTCTGGCTCCATGAGCTCCTAATACTAAAGATTGTTCAATATCGGCAGTTTTTGAAGGACCGGCTACAAAAGTTCCAAAACCATAATTAATCTAAAAATTTTGTCCATTCTTGTATCAATTATTTTGTACTGTATTTCCTTGAAAATTATCAATTATAAAACAAAATAAATTCGAAAAAGCCCTCAAGCAAATGACTTTGAAGTTTTCTCAATCCTCGAAACGATACTTACTTCTAACCATTGTTGACTTAGCAATACGGAATATATTTTCTTTAACAGTAGATTGCTTTTACAAATGGCCTTATCCTAATAATTAGGACTTCATTAAAAAAAAATTACTTGAAAGAAAGAATTATATCCATTAAAATGCAGAGTACTGGTGTTGTGATTCGTTATAATTCCCTTTCAGTATTCCATTTGTCTGGTTCACTACAATTATAAGAAAATAAAATCATCGGTTATCTAGACTAACTACGCACTTATACTCTTGGTCAGTTAAAAGATAAAAACCATTTTGTCAATATTAAAATACCAAATCTACCACTAGATTGTCTTTCTCAAGACATCTATCAACCGTCAGGTCTTAGTTTAAAAAAGGTTTATTGTAAAAGATAATTTGGTTTGCTTAAAAAAGTTGTTTTGACATCGTGACTTTTTCTAAATAAATAATATTCTTATTTAAAAAAAACATATTTCTTAAATTACGTTTCCTGAGTCACAGGTTTTATTGTATAAGGCTCTGGGAGGAGCAATTAACTAGTTTTTTTGCTAGTTAATTTTCAATTAATATTTAAAAATATAAGCAAAAGGGGCTGTCTGAAATATTCAGGCAACCCCTTTTTAATTAAATAGTCTCAGAGAGAAAAGATATTTATAGAAATTTACAACGAAAGCTTTTGCTACTGGCTAAAATTTAAAAGTCAAGGCAGCCTTAATTGATCTTGGCGTTTGAGCATTTAAATTATCCCCCCAATAAATTTCATTACTTAGGTTATCGGCCTTAATTGCCACTCTGTATCTTGATTGTTCATAAAATAAAGTGGCATTCATCGTACGTACACTCGAAATAAGTACTAAATTACTCGAAGTCAAGAAACTCTTATCTTTGTAATTTCCTCCAAATCCGGCACCGAAACCGCGGATATCGCCTTCTTTAAAGGTGTAACTTACCCAATAATTTACTGTTGTTTTTGGAGTATAGGCAACGTGATTTCCAGCCTCAGTACCATTTAAATATTTTGCCTTCAGATTAGCATATCCAAGCATAATATCAAGACCCGTAACTGGATTTGCAAATAACTCAATCTCATAACCTTTATTGGCTTGCGTTCCGTCTTGTACCTCGTACAGTTGATTATTAGGATCCGTTCTTAATCGGTTATCAACTTTTATATCAAAGTAACTTGCCATTAAAGTAAGTTTGTCGTTAAATAAATTTGATTTTACACCTAATTCCCACTGTGTCGCTTTCTCAGGAGATGCTTTCTGTAAAAAAGCATTTCCCTTTCCGTCGTCTTTAAGGTACTTATTTATATTTTTTGTTCCTCCCATGTAATTTCCAAATAATGAAAGCTGACTGGCTATTACTTCATATACTAATCCCAATTTTGGAGTCCATGCGCCTTGATGATAAGTATTTTCAGGATCATTGCTGTTTAATACTGTAGCACTAGGAGTTTCTGTATTCAAATATTCATAACGCAAACTGGTCATTACATGTACACGGGGAGTAAGATCCAAAACATTTGAAGCATAGATACTGAACCTGTCTTCCATATCCACTCCTTTCCAAGGTTTCTCATTGGCTAAGGAGGAGTCAAATTTTTGTTTTGAAAGATAAGGTGCAACCTGATTATAATTAAAACTATCAAACTTCACATCAGCCCCAGACCACAATCCTCTTTCTCCTAAGTAATCAATCCCCGCAATTAGACGGTTTCGGAATTTACCAATTTTAAAGTCACCATTAAAATACTGTTGAATATTGGTAAAGTTATAATCATAATGTGAGTACGCAACCGTGCGATCTACTATTTGAGTATCAAAATTTATCGCAACAGTTGTATATTCAGGAGCGTACAAACTATAAGAATATGCATAAGATGTAGTGGATGTCCAATTATCGCTTATTTTATAAATTGCATCGACAGAAAAAATAGTTGATTTTTTTTCATACTGGATTTCATTTGTGGTAAATGATGATTTATAAATACTACTTAACTGATCAGTATTTGTAATACCACTGGCACTTAGAGAAGCCCTCTGAGTACCTGTTATCTTAAATATATCTGCTTCTACAACAAATTTTAGTCTTTCACTTGCTTTGTAAATAAAGGAAGGAGCGATAAAAAAACTTTCTGCGCGACCGTAGTCCTGAAAACTTGTCTCAGATCTGTAAGCAGTGTTTATGCGAGCTAGCAAGGTTGAGTCTTTGGATAAAGGGATGTTAATATCTGCAGTAAGGCGATTGTAAGCGTTATTTCCCGAGATCAGGCTTAAGTTTCCTCCAAATTTATTATAAGGTTTTTTGGTAATTCTATTGACAACACCTCCATAATTTGCACGACCATGTCCTCCAAACAAGGTTCCTGATGGTCCCTTAATAACCTCAATATTTTCAATGTTAGCCATATCGTTTTCGGTCCAATTGCCTATCATTTTACCATTTCTAAAGAATGCCTGCTCATCGAAACCTCTAAGGTAAGAGTAGGACCTGACCCCAGGTTCTGAACCTCCGGATACAACTCCCGCAGCGCTTTTTAGTGCATCATCAAAATTTGTGATCACCTGTTGCTCAATAATTTTGGAGTTTATCACTGAATAAACTTGTGGATTTTCTAAGTTTTTAAGAGGCATACGGGCTATGAAATTACTTTCCTTAGATGATAACTTCTTTTTGTTGCTTGTGATGATTACCTCCTGTAGTTCCTTGTTGGAAACTCTTAGCTGCAAATCAATTAGAGTAGTTTTATTATCTGTGACTAAAAGCGCCTGCTCTAAAGTTTCATAACCACTTAAAGAGATTTGTAAAATATAGTTTCCCGATTTTACTTTATTAAATTCAAATGTTCCACTTTCATTAGAAACGGTAGCATATCTTGAATTTTTAAGAATGATGTTTACCCCAAAGGCTTTCTCACCATCTGATGTGGTGATTGATCCCATAATTTTCCCAGGAATTTCTTGGGCCTGAACCACATTCATGGAGAAAATAAAAAAAATCGATAAAAAAATAAAATTTTGGATTCGTTGGTTAAAATTGTTCATAAATGTTGATTTAAATTAAACTATACTTATTTAGACTAAATAAATACAAAACAAAAAAATGTTTCTGTCTTTTATACTATTTTTTTAATAATACTAAAAAGGAAGACCCATAGTTGAAAAATGTCTTATTTAAAAACAGCTCTTCGTTTAGCTATTTTTTTTGCAAATGAACACATCGAAACCCATTAAAACCGAAAGAGCGCCTACTCATAAATACGCATTAACAAATAAACCCTACAAACAACTAACAACCAATTGCTTAAAGATTAAAAAAATATTGTGAGCAAAGCAGCTCACTGAGGTAAGATCATTATGCAGGCATTTTTTTAATTGCATTATCCCGCAAACTTAAATTTCCCCAATGGTACACGTAACTACTATTGTTCTTTGGCTATGGGATGCGATCAGATTCGCAAGATAACTGCCCAGTATTCGAGATATTGCTCAAGGAATTGAAAAGAAAAAAGAGCTGTTTTTTTTTAAAACAGCTCTTTTTTCTTAATACTGAACAATAAATAATTCAGGAGTTTTAAATATTAATCCTCAAGATCAATATTTTAAACAATTTATTGTTTCACTAGAGGCTTCATAACAACTTCAACTACATCATGAGCAATGAAAATCTTTTTTGCATAGGAACAGATATCTTCCGGAGAAATATTATTCACCGCATTTTCATAAGTTGTTAGATCTATTATCTTTTCTTTGTGTACTGCATTATCAACAAGGGTGTCTAACCAGAAACTGTCCTTGTTGATATTCTCTCGGTTAAGCTTTATCATTGTTTTCTTTATAGAATCGATATCTTGTGTTGCTGGGGTATTTTTTTGGATAAAGTCAATTTGATCATATATTATTTTTAGTAATTTATCTGCCTTTTCAAGATTACTGTCAAAACTTACTTCCAGCGCAAAATTAGAGTTAGGTAGTCTCATAAAGGAAACTGAAACTATACCTTATTGATCACCAAAATGAAAATCCCCAGTAGAAAATCAATAAGGGGAAATCAATAAGGGGAAATCATCAAATACTGATCAAGAGTCAAAATAGTATTAAACTGAGCTATAATGCCGCTTTTACTCTCCAGAAGACATAAAGACTCAACTTATTTGTTGGAGCTACCTAATACTTCAAAAAAACTGGTGTGCTTTGATGTTTAAAAATTATTACTTTTTTTTCGCACTCTTAGATAATGTGACATACTCATCGATAGGTCCTTACTGGATAAAAAGTAAGCGGTCGAATTTTTTTACTAAAAAAATTTATTTACATGATCAGAAAAAGTGCGATAAAACGCAGGAAATCTTTTCCGGAAGTACCTGAAAAATGTTCGGTTATGATCAAAGACCACAATATTTAATACTTCACTGATCGTCTATTTTTTTATGGATTAAGGAGAGCTTGAGTTCAGTACTATGTTTCAAAATATTGATCCCAGTACAATACAATTGAATCTCAAAAACTCTCCTTTAAGATAGCCAGCTAATAAAACCATCTTAGCGACTATCAAACCACATGATCAATCAAAACTTTTTATTACCAAAAAAAAATAAAGATTAAGCATTTTATAATTTACATTTTTATAGTTGATTATTATCTCATTTTTTAATATTGAATTCTAAAAATCCTCAAACAACAAAAATCAATCCACGAACTTTTCACTTGTTATTATCGTACCCTTAATGAGTTTAAAAAAATCGATACTTAATAATATTTTGCAAATGAAAGAAATCAATGCTTTCAAAA
>Ga0247807_10001150_pt1 | contig 15935 bp, 13 predicted proteins | sample UWRJL074202C1_FD_179931 | JGI IMG/M metagenome (GOLD analysis project Ga0247807, IMG submission 179931) | Plant litter microbial communities from Arlington Agricultural Research Station in Wisconsin, United States - UWRJ-L074-202C-1 | ecosystem: Environmental > Terrestrial > Plant litter >...
GGAGAGTTCGGGCCAGAAGAAGAGGGCGAGTGTGATGCCGAGCTCGAAGTGCGCTTGTGCCTTTTCTGTGTCACACGTTAACTTCGAAGCAGCAAGCTTCGGGGAGACAGCATACCCGCGTCGGAAGCATTCAAGTCCTGTGTGATCTCCATCGAGCCCGGAAGTATAGTTGCTGAAGCCATTTCGAGTTTTGGGTTTGGTTACTTTCGGGCTATGAGTTTGGAGTTGGTGGGGTTGGATCGCGGGGTACGCGCGCAAGGTGAAGTTTGATTTTTTTTTCCTAGACGGAGAGCCGCCAAGACATATAAGCGCACTAGAGTACATGGAGGGATGACGTAGAGTGAGACGGGAGCTGCATCGGGAGATTAGGATATGGGGATGGTTCCATTTCGGGGGTTCATTTTGGATTTTTGGAATTGGGTATTGCCTTTTGGATGTTTCAGTCTGGTTGTTTCAATTCTGCTGTTTCAATTTGGAAGTTTCAATATCGGAATGCTATGATTGGTGTCCTAACCTATATTTCTTTATAAAATCCTTCAAACCCGTTGCATTCACGCGTAGTTGCACTTCGCGCTAGCTCTTCTCCCAACCCGAGATTGGACTTTCTACGAGTATTCAAACACTGCAACTCTCCAACTGGGTAAACAAGCCCACGACGACAGCCAGCAGTAGGGATCGTTAGGAACAATGGTTTTCAATACAGCTACTGTCGGAACTGCAGTGACTCCTGTAGTTATCCAAACCTTCTTTAGTCACGTATACCCCCCTCCCCTAGAAATATCTTTGAGTAGTTGCTAATAAGTCCCTAGTATCTCAACCGCAAACCTCTATCTCAAAAGCCTACAGCCCACATTTCCTATGACGAGGGCCTCCATCTGATCCGCAAATTCCTAATATATGCCTCTCACAATACTGTAGAAGACGTCCAGCGCTTTACCTCCCAATGGGTCCCCAACCCGCACTGGGTAAAAGTAGACAAAGTCACCATACCCGAAGAATATCTCAAAAAAAGCGCGGAAGCGATACAAGAGCAACTGGGTCCTCATGGCATAGCTAAAGTCGGAGGGAAAACTTGGTGGCAGTGGAGACGGCCAGAGAGCAACTTCGAGGCGGAATGGATTGAGATGAGAGCAGATTATAATGAGCGGAAGAAGAACAAGGATTTGGGAAAGAGAGTTATGCTCTATGTACATGGCGGAGCATGTTTCTTTGGGAGCGTAGATGAACATAGGTATCAGATGCAGAGACATGCGAGAAAACTGAAGGCTAGAGTTTTTGCTCGGTAAGTGCAGCAGAAGAAGCCATTGATGTATTTTGTGCTAATTGTTATGTAGTGGGTTATGGAGTTCTCAAGTTCTGGCACATTACTAACATGCATAGCTCGATATCGATTAGCACCTCAATTTCCGTTCCCGTGCGGTCTACATGATTGCTTATCAGCATATCTCTATTTGCTGACTGTTCAAGACCCATCAACTATTATTTTGGCTGGAGACTCTGCTGGAGGTGGAATGGTGGTGAGGTAAGTCTGAGCTGAAGAATCGTTTCTGTCCTAGATTTAGCTAAGTTGATGCAGTATGCTTGTTACTTTGCGTGATCGAGGGATCCCATTACCTGCAGGAGCTGTCCTAATCTCACCATGGGTTGACCTTACACATTCATTCCCAAGTGTGGCTGGAGACAACCCTCTTGACTATATTCCAGCTCATGGTTTTCACCAAAGGCCATCGCCTTCTTGGCCACCTCCAAATACAGACGATATGTTAGCTATGCAAGAAGAAATTGTCAAGAAATTAGCGCACACAGATCATGCCAATCATCTTCAGCAAAGCGAAGCTGATGCAGTTCAGGGCTTTCATATTAATGAGAACCCAGCACCGGGGACGAAGAACGATACGGCTGCTACTGGTACCGTCACTAACGACGGGTCTGGACCGGCTGCGAATACTGTACCTGGACCTGGTCATGATTTGTCGATTATGATTGACGGTAACTTGGTTGGGATCAAGGACCAGATTCAGATGTACGCATCAAATCAACTGATATCACATCCACTGGTATCCCCAATATTACAGCCTTCCTTAGGAGGTCTTCCACCGCTACTTATATTGACTGGAGGTGGTGAGGCTCTTCGTGATGAACAGATCTATCTTGCACATAAAGCAGCGAATCCTACAGGATACCCCCCTGGTGATGCATTCCTGGATGAGAGCCCCCACGACCATAATAGAAATCAGGTCAACCGATGGAAACCCACAGATGTTCAACTACAGGTGTGGGAAGATCTATGCCATGTAGCACCCACGTTGAGTTTCACTCGTCCTGCCAAATACATGTATCGTTCAATCGCGCAGTTTGGGGCATGGACACTCGCCAGAGCTCAGAAGACGGAAATTGACATCCTGGACGACGATGATGTTTCGGTCATTTCGAACTCAACTACTGATAGCGAGTCAGAAGACACAACCGATGAACACGTAAGTTTTGGTAAAACAGTCTAAATAGATATCTACTGACTACTACATAGAAGGAAAAAGATAATTCAGGAAAGAAAGAAGTCGGGGAAGTTGGTAAGGCAGGAGATCCGCTCCCGCCTTTCATAAACCATATGATTCGCCAAAAGGTCGACCGCCACGGTATAATTGCTCCTCTCGAGCCAGAATCAGAACTCCCGGCATGCAATCTTCCACCTAGCGAGGTAGGTGTCATAAAAGAAGGTCCAGTCAGAAAGTGGATGGCAGCCAAGAAACAATGGGACACTAAATATGCTTCAACGAAACGGAAGATTCAGAAGCAAAGAGCGAAAGAGCTGGCGAAGGGGTATTATCAGTTTGGGAATGAAGAGGTGCCTCCACCATCAGCACTTGCTGGAAGGCAAACTACAGGCCAAGATCTAAAAGAAAAGAAGAGGGGAAAGAGCTATGGTATGAGCATGTGGGCATTATGGGGCAGTAAACATGATGAGAAAACGACCCTTCGTGAAGCAAATGCGGATAAAGAGCCCGAAAGTTCCATCGTCAGCCCATTAGATGGTGCCAACGCGAGAAGCTTACACGATACGAAGACAAAGCAGGGCAAAAGGATGGACATTAAAGGCGCAGCCTCTAGTCGCCCTAGGTCTCGACGACGGACAGTCGTCGATCAGAATCAGACTGGAATCAAGCACGTAGATGAGAACACGCCAGCAGCTGAACTCAATCAGCAAGCCAGCCAGAGGATTCCCAATGATTCCCGTGAGCCAGGCGAGGGAAGCTTGACTCCGGACTTTCTTGCTACTTCCCAGCTTCCTTCAATCCGAGTTCGTAGTCCTACTTTTGAGAAAGATGAGAGCGAGTTGAAGCGACCTAAGGCTGGAGGTATTGCGTTCCCGTTTACGCTGAAGCAGGAAGCAGCCACTGCGAGCATGACAACGCTCACAAGCGCTAGTGGTGTGCCACCTACTGAAGACCTGCAGCTTGATGGGTCAAAGGACAGCGGCGTGGAAGCGAGCAGCACTGATGGAGGTGCCTCTGCTGCATTAGAGAGACCGCCTTTGGATACCTTTGTCACTGCGGTCGAGACTCTGCCAAAGGCAAGTCAGTGAGTGAATGTGGACAGCTGTAGTATATGGAGGATGAAAGATACCTGCTGTAATTTCTAACTCTAATTTTTAATACGAAAAACGTACAACCTGATGAAGATGTGAATGATATCCAGCAAATTATAACGTGTAAATGTGCAAATATGCTGTAGGCAATACTTATAGTTAAAGAGAAGAACAAAGGGCAGTGAAGCTGAGTTCTGGTGACTAGCCTAGAACATTTATTATTTTGTGATGTGAACCCAGACAGAGAGATCTTGCTAGCGCGAACACATACCAAAGCCAGAAATGGCATTGTACATCAACTGCCTATACTAATATCTCACATGGTCCCTCTTTGTAGCTGTTTTGCATCTCTCCAGACTGTGCTCATCAGAATTCTATAGCTTTTATTAGACATTTTGATACGCAGAACAGGAGTCTATTATCTGGCTTCCAGCGTTCATTGTCTAAAGTAGATATGTACAAGTCAACCATCTAACGCCGCCAGAGCGGACCCAGTCCGCTCTGCTTCCGCCTTTCTATATCTCAAGCACTCCCTATGTCCTAATATCATTATATTTGTACAATTCCTGCAATCATAAACCCTTTTCCCCCCACGAACACATCTAGATCAATCAGTATGCTTCCGACAAGCCTCCAAAATCTGGTATGGTTTGCGTGCAATCAAAATCTCTCTTATAGGCCTTGGCCGGAAGAATTCCTGCTGCAAGACCCAGCTTGTAACTCCACTGCGTGGCATCTTCGGTAACCCAAGTCCAGTAGAACCAGCCCCAACCCTTTTCAAAACTGGTCATCTGTGCTTCCGCAAACATCAACAAAAACTTCTTGTAGTCTGCACTATATGAGCTACTTGGAGCGTTTGCCTCTGTGCATGAGCATTCCGAGTTGGTAGTAGGACAAATAGGAGTAAGAACTTCCGTTTTTGGATCCCCAGAGTTGTAAGTTCCAGTCCAGCGATTTCCCATTCCAACATTGTTGAGGTTCTTTGTACAGTCGGTGTCTGCTTGCGACCACTCCGCAAACATGGTTGGTCCATATCCAGTTGATGTTGACATGCTTTCCACCGCCTGCTCTGTCCACCCCTTGCATGCATAGCTGATCTTCGCAGCATGACTGAAAACTATTTGGCCTGCATTGAAAATCACATATTGGTGTACATCAAGGACCAGCCCATCGAGACCTTGCAGTTTTCCTTTCCAATTTGCCAGGCCCATAAACCCATCCCCAAAAACGATATTAGCAGTTATACCGTTCCCCCGAACAAGAGCATAAGCTTTCTCCGTCCATGCCACAACATCATCGGGATTAAGAGCTGTCATTTTAGGCTCATTGACGAGTCCATAGAATGTGATAATGTTCTTATACCTAGGTTGGGCGAAAAATTGTGAAATCTGGTTGTGAAAATCGAGTGATCTTTGTGCATTCGTAGCTCCGCTTGCTCCGTTCAACCACCCAATCTCTCCTTGGCGGCCACTATGATTCCACCCGTTCTGACTTCCTGGTAATCCATGTACATCTAATTTAACACGGAGCCCGTGCTTTCGAGCCCACTCAATACCTCTGAGAAGGTAGCGCCATGATACTCGAGGAACATATGGATCTCCAGGATAGGTCGCAACAGCCCAATAAGAAAATGGTATTCTGACATGATCAAGCCCAGCATTGGCAATATCTATAAATGTCTGTTCAGTTATGAATGTTGCGTAATGCTTTTCTAACGTCGACTTCGCAGTTGCAGGCCCAAGGTGAGATACCAAAGTCCACTCGTCAATTATTCCCAGCTTTGAGTCATAATTAAAAAGTGATGGCGTGATGAAAGGCTCGAGCGAAAGCCAGCCTCCCAGGTTGACACCTCTTGCAGGAGTAGTTGCGTATGGGCCCCATGGTTTTGAGATAGGGGCTGTATTCCCATTTGCACTCTTCGAGTCGTCCCATTTTGAATTCAATCCCATGACTGGAAGTCCTCCGACCGTCTCGGCTGTGTACGTGACATTGAAATCTTTAGTATCATACCACGTAAACGGATCTAAGTCGGTTCCCTTCGCAGCCGTCGGTATATCAGAATCAGATACTCCATCAAGGTTGCCATTAGAAGGTGCATCTGTACCGCTTGTTGTTCCTCCGGAAGATGTCGATTTGTTTTTGTTGCTAACTACTATTGCGACTGGAATTATGATAGCAAGCAGTAAGATGAATATACCAGCAATTATTACTATTTAAAATTAGCTTTAGCATCACGCAGAAGTAGAAATAGAACGTACAAATTTTCTTTTTACGGTTACCAGAACCTTCGTTATCGTAATCACCTTTCTCATATCCATGTCCACCACGAATACCTCTAAGGGTTTTGCCATTGCCTTCCTCTAATAAAGCACCACTCACTACTCGCCGCTTCTTTCTTTTGTGTTGTCTTCTACTCCTCTCTATTACAATTTTCTCATCCACCACCTCTCTATGCTGTTTCCTTCGCGTTTTCTTAGGCGTGAGATCTTGCTGTCTTGCCGAATGTTGATTGAGCTGATTGAGTTTTGCCAGCGAGTCTGCCGACAATGCCTGAGAACTGGATTCAGATGGTTGGTGGGATCTATGTTTTCGTGGACTTTGAGTATGGGGCGTTCGAGATTCGTGCCGGTGAGATCGGTCTCGTGGCTTTGGTCGGGGCGACTCTCGTGGAGCCATTTTTAGATGGTGCACGATTTGTTATCGATATGGCATTGAATTGAGGAATGTTGATTGAGTTGTAGTTTTAAATACAGGAATTTGCCAAACGTGCCATGAATCTTGGAATATCTGTTTTCCTTGGTTGCCATGGCAGCAATCTGCCGGTGACCGTCTACCAGGTTGTGCAGAACGACATCTACCTAAAACTGAATGCCACTTGACCTCTGTTGATAAGGAAGAACCGTACTCTGAGACTGAATAGAAGATGTAATTCATCTTCTAGCGCAACACTGATCTTTCTACATGTGATCTATAATCTTTAGCTTTCGATCTTGAAGGTTTCATAGTTAATCTTACAAGCCTCGGCCGACCTAAACTTATCGATAAAGAGTGGGTCTGCATGATAAAATGCATCGGTTATGAACGGCTTATACCCCAGCTTTCATTTATGTGGGAGATGGGGAGAACATAGAACGAGTTCCTACACTTGTACTCCTTGATATTAATAAGTTACACAGAAATAATAACAAAACATGCGAATACCAATGCAGGTTTTCCCAAGGAGGGTTCTTTGCTCTCTCTCGCAAAAGAGTGATTTAGTCTCTCGCGGTCGATTCTACTCTACTCCTCCACCAAATGCCCGGTTGAATATACCTACAGACTTTGCTACAACCCCGCTACTTGCACACAGCTCTCAGATTGCCCTTCAAAATGCAGAACTTCCGTCCGAAGTCCGTAATGGAACTACAAAACGAATGAACTTATTTCAGTCCATAAACGACGCACTTTCTATTGCACTCGCAGCGGATGAATCCGTTATTTTATTTGGAGAAGATGTAGCGTTTGGAGGGGTCTTTCGATGCAGTATGAACCTCGCGGAGAATTTTGGGTCCGAAAGGGTTTTTAATACACCTTTGAGTGAGCAGGGAATAATAGGATTTGCAATTGGGGCAGCAGCGGAGGGAATGAAAGCTGTGGCTGAGATACAGTTTGCAGATTACGTCTACCCAGCTTTTGATCAGTTAGTCAATGAGGCAGCAAAATTTCGCTATAGAGATGGGAGCCAGGGAAGACATGTTGGAGGCTTGACAGTTAGAATGCCATGTGGTGGTGTTGGTCATGGTGCCTTGTAAGTACTGGCGTTCGTAAGCTGATGGTGTATTAAGTTCAAGCAGGTACCATTCTCAGTCCCCCGAAAGTCTGTTCACGCACATTCCTGGTTTACGGGTAATAATGCCCAGATCACCTATACAGGCTAAAGGTCTACTGCTCTCAGCAATTGCTAGTGGTGATCCATGTGTGTTCATGGAGCCAAAAGCTTTGTATAGAGCAGCTGTCGAGCAGGTCCCAACCGCAGCATATACCTTGCCATTATCAAAGGCAGAGATTTTAAAGACTGGTTCAGATCTAACTATTGTGTCCTATGGACATCCACTTTATACCTGTAGTGCTGCTATAGAGAAAGCAGAGAAAGACCTTGGTATTAGTGTCGAATTGATCGACTTACGGACAGTGTATCCTTGGGACAAAGAATGCGTCTTGAATAGTGTTAAGAAAACTGGAAGGTGCATAGTTGTGCATGAAAGTATGGTTAGTGCTGGAATTGGTGCCGAAGTAGCTGCTACTATTCAAGAGGACAAGGAGACGTTTTTGAGACTCGAAGCACCAGTGATGAGAGTTGCAGGATGGGATGTCCATATGGCGTTGCTATTTGAAAGGTTCAATATTCCTGATGTTGCTAGTAAGTTTCCCAGAAGTTATGGATGACCAATTCTAATATTTCTCCAGGAGTGTATGATACCATCAAAAAGGCTATAGAGTACTGAAAATTTCAATGAGCAATCATTGTGTTTGGAGTGGAACAGTGATGATTTTATGAAGCGTTATGGGGGTTAGAAAAATAAAAACGAGAAAAGCTTTAGGAGATGAATCTACTATACTATGATATCGTTGCAGAGTAAGAGCTTTGTATAGCAATCAATAACGATCTACTTGAGTTATCAATCAGCAGTAACACTGTACAGAAGTGTAACCTGACTCGAACTCGGCTCACGGTCACTTGATCAGTGACCCTTAAATGTATACAGAGAATTGATCGGCTTGTATCTACTGGCATTTATTCACCAACATCGCAACGCTATACATTCAAATGCACTGTTTAGCAAAGATCCGGGAATCATGTAGTTATTGTAAACAACCGTACCCCTTTCCGTAAGCGATAGCATCCTTTATTTACCGTACGTATTTTGTTGTCTTGGCACTGGAGGGGTCCAGATGTCAAACCATGAAACTAAGGCTGCCTCAAACAATAAATTCCACAGCAACACCCTCCGAAGGGCAGTCACCGATTCCCTATCTTTACTATCAAGATGACGTCTTCACAGCTAAAGACTATTTCCTCGTTCGTGGAAGGAGCTCCTCCGGGAGAGGTAAGCACGAAGCCATCACAATTGACCACCTTGCTAACTCTCACAAAGCTGGCAGATGTCATCGCAGGTACGACCCTTTAACGCCTCGGCAGACTCAGGCGCAGTGGTATTTAACCTTGTAATAGATATCAAGGCGCTTACCGTCTCAAGCCCCAATCTTATAGCACAACTTGGACCAGCATTTGAGAAATACAATGAAGAGCAATTCGCAACTGTCAAGCTTCCAGGAAGCAGCCAATATGTTTGTTAGACTTGCTTGAATTTGAAGATTTGGCGTGGCTAATTTCCCTCGAAAGGTTATAATCAGTTCGCATAACTCTCTTGGAGATGGGCGATACTACGACGTGGAGAGTGCCTCGAGCTTCGCCTTCGATCACAGCACACAGGTATGCTATAGGAACACGAAGAGAACAAAATTAAAGGCTAAAAGGCAGATAGAAAGCAAGCGCTGTTCAAAGTTATGTTTTGGAAAGTACTCAGTCGGATCTTATGTGAGTTTGTCATCTGGTTTAGTGAATTGCAAGCTGATGTTTTCATTTACAGCAAATCACTCCTGAAGAGCTTAGGTACACACGTTAGTGAGCATTTCCCCAATGCGTCATACGGTGTATATCCTATCGAGGATGACTCCAAAATTGCATTGGTTGTGGTCGCAAACAAGTACAGTCCAAATAATTTCTGGTGAGCCATTAAACATCTTCCAGTAAACCACAGCTGATATCATCAAGGAACGGTCGCTGGCGGTCACTGTACATTATCTCTCCATCCGAATCCTCTCTCTCCGGCAGCATAAAGGTTGATGTGCATTACTACGAAGATGGTAATGTTCGGCTCCTAACCACCAAGCCCATTTCCTCTTCTGTACCCTCAGCATCCGCCTCTTCGATATTACGGGAGATCGCAAATTCAGAAAAGAAGTATCAAGAAGAGATCAACAAAGGTTTCAACAGTTTGAGTGAGGGAGCCTTCAAGGGACTGCGGAGGCAGCTTCCAATCACAAGACAGAAGATTGAGTGGGATAAGATTGCAGGTTATAGATTAGGTCAAGACATTGGAGGTGGAAGTACAAGAAGATAAGCTGTGATGGCATATAGCACAATATTAACGACGTAGACGCCTAGCTTTCATGAACAGCTCCTTCATACATCTAGTCATAATACGATTTCCAATTATGAAGCAAAACGATCATAGACCATAATGTTCTAAGACCGAAATGAATTGGAATAGCCACCAAGGATGTCTATGCCCACGAATAAGATTTAAAGAGGGAGTTTCCCAAGAAAGATTCCTAAGAAAAGAACGAACAGAATAGTACAACACTATCACATCTAGCACGTGCCAGCATTTTCAGAAGTAGGTATTAAGGATTACAAAAAGCCCCACCTTTGGAGCTTATAACCAATCAGAAACACTGTAATTAAAGTCCGTCAGTAACAACCGATGGGCGTGCTCGGGCCAGCTGCGGATCCCTGGGCCTTTTTCAGTAAAGTGAATTTACCGGGGCATTTACCGGGCTTCACCAAGTTTGTACAGATAGTGTCGACCTGGTCAAACTCCAACATATACACACTACATCTCCTCCCACCACCCACCCCCAATCAACCACACTATCCTCTCCTCAGTCCATACACGCCTCTGCTAAATCTTGAGAACTGTGCCATCTCGATAAAACAACAGAACCCCCCTTTAGCCCTTTTCGGAATCTCTAATTCATAATGTCGAAAGAATACACCTTTGCCGAAGTTGCAGAGCACGCAACTAAGAAGGATTTGCTGCTGGTTATTCACGATAAGGTTTACGATTCTGCTAGCTTCGTTGATGAGCATCCGTAAGTCTAGCTTTTCATTATGGCATGGTTTGGTTCTGTGTAAGACAAACAAAACGCCAGATGTTGGTTTGGGACATGTTGCACAGTAGTAGAAGAGGACAGCTTTAAGGAAGAGGGACGTATAAGGATCGTCTGCGCCATTGGAGATTATGCTCTCGTTCACTTGTTCCTGCTGCTGGCCTCTTTTATCTACCCTATACTGTGGCTCTATTTATACGCGCCGAGATTACAACACTGACAGCAATTCAGGGGTGGAGAAGAAGTCCTCCTTGACGTTGGCGGACAAGATGCAACTGAGGCTTTTGAGGATGTTGGACACAGTGACGAGGCACGAGAGATTCTCGAAGGTCTTTTAGTTGGAACATTAAAGCGTGTGGTGAGTTCATCTTTTGCTGACATCTTGCCGTCAGCAGTCGCTAATATTCTGTATCAGCCTGGTGACCCTGCCCCCAAAGCTGCCCCCTCTGCAGTCTCCACCTCAACAAGCAGTGATTCTACCGGTATGGGTGTTGGTCTTTACGCTCTTATCCTCGTTGGTGGAGTTGTTGGATATGGCGCGTATCAGTACCTACAGACCCAGCAAGCCAACAAGATCTAAATTGGCGAGCGTCTTGTCTGAGGTGGGATATGAGTGACATTTGCGTTTGAATTGCAGAGATAGAACGGCACATTTGATGCAATTTCCATAGATAGTCTAATAGACGGATTTGTCCACTTCAAAAACGTTGTTCCACAATACCCCTGGTTGTGTTGTTTAAAATTGAAGTAGAAGATGTTATGTTTTATGTTTATGAATTTCTCGCAAGCTCAAATTTGCGAAGGTTGTTCGAGAATCCTCCGCTTCTTTTCATTAATGGAAAAAAGCTGGGAGCTTGAATTGCGCTACTACATATCTTTATTATATCTGAACATCAAACGCTCTGATGATTGAATTTCGAGGCTACATCTTGCGGTCAAGAGGCATATGAATAACAGGAGTATCATTGGCTTTCCAACTTAGAAACAATCCACCACATGGACCCCTCCCCTCAAGAATCGATGTTAAGGGTAATTTGAGTTTTGGCTGCAACAACATATCACAGCTGGGCTTTTTTAGGAGATACGTCCTATGTATTAGGCAGCTAAACACCTATGTCACAAACATTCATACACCAAAAAAACCTAAACTCCGCGCTCATGCCTTAGCAGATCCCGCCCATATTTCATCGACTGCTTTTCTTTGCAAATCTCATGCATACAAATCATCGTAAATCTCCTCATCCTCGCCATCGTCCTTCTTAGCCTTTACGACCTCTTTCTTCTTTACCAGGTTTTTCCTATCCAACGGGCAAGTGCCATTAAGTCTTAACCAAGGACCTACGCATTCCAAATCAAATCTATGGGTAGTGTGGCATGGCAGCTGCACAACCAATGGGTACGGGTCATCTAGGAAGTTCTCCCCGCAAATCGGGCAATTGTCATCCTTCTTGAGTTGCTTCTTGGGCACACGCTCCAATTCGTCGAGATAGCTTTGTGGCACGCCCTCCACTTTCTCTGGGGGGTTGTCAATCAGTTGATCAAGATCTTCCGTAAGGTGGGTAAGGAATTCCGAGTTTTCGGTAGAAGTGGGATCGCGGAGGAGGGCTTGGAATTGGGATTGAAGAAGACGGATGGCAGCCGCCATGTCCACGGGAGTGGGACTGGCATGCGGATTGTTGTGCGAGGATTCGTCGGTTTCCACCTGCGAGAGCTGATTGAAGAAACTGCTCATAGACGGGCGGCGGGTTTTGGGTTTAGGTTTGTCTTTGATATTATGCTCGACTGAGGGGCTATATTAGTTGGGGATAAGAACAGCTTGGGGCGGGGTAGCTATAAACCTTCGTATGGGTTCGACATTTTGGAAAATATTTGGGGGAGGTTTTGGACGTTTGAACTAGACTTGTATAAGATTGTAGGAAAACGGGCTTTTACTGAGTTGAGAAAGATTTATATGGAGCTGAGTAGGTAGAAGTCGACCGCGTTGACACAGCTGATGCTTTGGCGAGGACAAGGCTGAAGACAAGGCTGTTCGTTCATGGAAGCTTCGTTGTTGATCATCGAGAATGAGTCCTCAGATTGATAAAGAGAACACAGACGTGAATCCACATAGCGCTATTTTTCGAGGCGTAAATTCTATATAGAGCGCACAATCGACATATATATACAATCTATCCATCTTCAGTCATGAAATTGAGAGCCGCGGCCACGTTTCGTCATCATTGACAAATCTCCACTTGCTCCTTCGCCAAACTTCCTCATTCCCATATTCTCGGCATAGAATTTTGTGCCAGTAGTGGTGACCAAAAGCGCACGTCTCAGCTCTGGCCAGCTGTCCAGAGTTTCGTTGACGCATTGGATGAGCCATACACCCAAACCTTTGCCTTGGAACTCCTCCAGGATGTAAACATCTGTCAGATATGCGAAGCTAACTTCATCTGTAATTAAGCGTGCTAAACCTATTTGACGAGGAGAACTGTGACCTGTTGCTTAAGGTTAGGATAGAGCAAACATCAACTACATACTGGGGCTTTTACCGGCGACTATAACTCTAAGTATTAGTATTACTGCAGAAAATGGCCGAGCCGTGAGGTGTCTAAAGCACACATGTTTCTCAGTGGCAAAGTATCATCTTTACTTACTAGCTGATGACGAGGCCGGGAGCTCATAAACTCCAAAGCAAAGTGAGTTGTCAAGCATCTTTTTCAAAAGGCAGTCTTCCATTGGCTTTGCCCAGTATATTGCATCCGAAGCGAAAGCTGTGTTTATAGCAGTGTAATCGATGAGTGATTTGGCTGTAGATATCAAGAACCTATCTTTATACCACTCCGTTGGGCTAGCCATCATAAAGCGTGTTTGTAGCTTGCCTTTGTTTTATATCTTGAAGAATAATGGTGACTCAATAAGTGGATTTAGATGAAGGAAGAAACATGTAGTATATAGCTGATTTCACCGCAGTCCACGCTACAATGTTAGTGGGGTTGAGGGGGAAAAGCGGGGCATTCATTTCTGCCCTTAGAAAAAAGTTCGAAATTGCCCCTCTATCAACATCAACAAAAATATTTTATATTTTCCCCTTAAAACTACTCAACCTCCTTTAATCCTTTCTACCACAGACACCGACTGCCATTTCAAGTCGTATCCTCCGGTGAGCGTAATAGTGACGATGGACCAAAATAAGTTCCTCGAGCTCTTACAGAGTATCCAAATTCGTAAGATAGACATTCTTTGAAAAGCCACTTCAAATGCATCTGCTAATAAGTACCAGCCGACACCGATAGAGTCAAGGCTGCAACGTCTGAACTTCGCAAAAACTACTATCCACACCCACAGTCCTTGCTGTGGCTCTTGCACATCCTCACGTCACACGATGCAAAGGAAGTGCGGCAATCCGCAGCCGTCGAGGCCTTGCGTCTGGTCCCAAAACACTGGGTTGACCTACCAGCAGACCAGAAGCCTGCCATCCGAGAACAACTCCTGAAGATAACTCTAGACGAAGAGCAAGCCCTTGTGAGACATGCTTCAGCCCGTGTCATTGCCGCTGTTGCAAAGATCGACCTACCAGATGGAGAATGGGCTGGCCTTCCAGACATTCTTGCGCAGGCTACTTCTTCCCAGCAGGTCTCCCATCGTGAGGTCAGCATTTATATTCTATTTACTTTGCTGGAAGCGACTGGAGATGTATTTGAAGACAGACTCCCTAGCCTCTTTTCTCTCTTCGCGAACACGATTAAAGACCCTGAGAGCCCAGAAGTACGAATCAATACCATGCTTTGCCTCAGCAGAGTTGCGATGTTGATTGAGCCAGAAGAACACCCACAAAACCTGGCATTATTCGTCCAGATTTTCCCAGGCATGGTTGCTGTTCTCAAAGACTCGATCGACAGAGAAGATGATGACCGAACTATGCAAGCTTTTGAAGTTTTCCAGACACTTCTAGGCTGCGAATCCGCCCTCCTCAATGCTCATTTCAAGGACCTTCTTACCTTTATGGTCGACATTTCAGCCAACACCGAGATTCCCGACGAGTCGAGATGTCAGGCACTTTCTTTCCTCATGCAATGTGCAAGATACAGAAAGATGAAGATTCAAGGCACTAAAGATATGGGAGAAAACATCACTCTGAAGAGCTTGCAGATTGCAACTGAGATTGACGACGATGATGACGACGATGAAATCACTCCTAGTAAATCCGCCCTCGGACTTCTAGATTTACTTGCCAGCAGCCTTCCACCTCGACAAGTAATTGTTCCCCTACTTTCGGCTCTTCCTCAGTATGTCAATAGTGATAAGCCAAACTACAGACAAGCTGGAATTCTGGCACTGGGAATGTGTGTTGAAGGTGCCCCAGACTTCATTGCAACCCAATTGACAACACTTATGCCAATTGTACTCAATCTTCTTAACGATCCTGTAATCGGCGTTCGAAATGCTGCTCTTACTGGGGTTGCTAGATTAGCCGATGATCTAGCTGAGGACCTGTGCAAGCATCACCAAGAGCTTATTCCCGCTCTATTGAAGAACCTCGACGCTGCTGGTACACAAGCCTCGAGTGAAACTGAGCAGCAGAAGAATCTCAGTATTTTGAAGTCAGCATGCCTTGCACTTGACTCAGTTACTGATGGAATGGAGAAGGACGCAATGGTTACATATCTTCCCGAACTCATTCCTCGTCTGGGTCGATTACTTAGCCATTCAGATTTCCATGTCAAGGGAAGCGCTGCAGGTGCTATTGGGTCTATGGCTGGATCCGCTGAGGAGGCTTTCTTGCCATACTTCGCAGATACCATGAAAGCTCTTGCTGAGTTCGTGACCATGAAAGATGGTGATGACGAGCTTGAATTGCGAGGTACTGTGTGTGATGCTATGGGTAGTATGGCCCAAGCTGTTGGTGCTGAAGCTTTCGAGCCATATGTGGCTCCACTGATGCAAGCCAGCGAAGAGGCTTTACATCTGGGCCACCCCAGATTGAGAGAGACTAGTTATATTCTGTGGAGTACTTTGGCAAAGGTATATGAGGAGAAATTTACTCCATACCTCGAAGGTGTTGTTAAGGGTCTGTGGGCAAGTCTTGAGCAAGAGGAATCCGACAATGAAGTTGAATTGGGTGAGCATGCTGCAGACTTGCTTGGCCAAGAGGTTATCATAGCCGGTAAGAAGATCAAGGTTGTAGGAGCAACTGACGAGCCAGCCGATGTCGATGATATGGAAGATGGAGAGGATGATGACGATGACTGGGATGACCTCACTGCCGTCACAGCTGTCGCTATGGAGAAGGAGATTGCTGTCGAAGTGATTGGGGATGTCCTGTCTCACACACGGTCGCACTTCGTGCCATATTTTGAGAAAACTGTCGAGATTGTCATGGGCCTAGTTGAGCACAGCTATGAAGGTGTACGCAAGGCGGCAATCAGCACCT
>Ga0247807_10001151_pt1 | contig 15928 bp, 13 predicted proteins | sample UWRJL074202C1_FD_179931 | JGI IMG/M metagenome (GOLD analysis project Ga0247807, IMG submission 179931) | Plant litter microbial communities from Arlington Agricultural Research Station in Wisconsin, United States - UWRJ-L074-202C-1 | ecosystem: Environmental > Terrestrial > Plant litter >...
ATTTATAATGAAAATCAAGGTTTTTTGGTTAGGTTATATGATCAAGACGAGGCACAATTATTTTTGTTACAGGCAAGTTGTTATTTTTTTTGTTGAAAAAAAACAATAAACTGATTATAGTTAAAACTAAAGGTATTATTTTTACGTTAATACTACATCGAAACATATTTTTATGAAAACACTATATAAGAGTATTCTGTTGTTGTTTTTGCTTGCCTTTTCTTTGCAATCTTGTGAAGATCAGGATGATGTTGCGCCTACTGGTGGACTTCAGGTAAATGACTTTATATGGAAAGGACTCAACCAATATTACCTTTATCAGGCAGATGTACCTAATTTGGCCGATGATCGTTTTGCTACGCAGGATGGTTTAAATTCTTTTTTAGGAGGATACAGTAAACCTCAGGATTTATTTGAGGATTTATTATATAAGCCAAGCAGCAAATTCCCAACAGGACAGGCAATAGACCGTTTTAGCTGGATTGTTGAAGATTATACAGTTTTGGAACAAGAGCTTCAGGGAACATCTAAAAACTCCGGAATTGATTTTAGACTAAGCTATAAAAAAGGAAGTTCAACAGATTTAGTTGGATTTGTACGCTATGTAATTCCTAATTCTGATGCAGCGGCAAAAGGTATGAAACGTGGTGATGTTTTTACAGGCGTTAACGGGACGCAATTGACAGCATCAAATTACAGACAGCTGCTTATAGAATCTGATAGCTTTACATTGAACTTAGCAGATATTAATGCAGATAATGTAGTAACTCCAAATAATAAATCAGTTTCATTGGTAAAAACGATTTTAGACGAAAATCCAATTTTAATCAACAAAGTTATCGTCCAAGATAATCATACAATTGGCTATTTGATGTACAACGGATTTTACGCCAACTACGATACGCAGTTGAATGAAGCTTTTGCTCAATTAAGAGATCAACAAATTACCGATCTTGTTTTGGATTTAAGATATAATGGTGGAGGATCTGTATTAACGGCTACTCGTTTGGCAAGTATGATTACAGGAGATTTTACAGGGCAGATTTTTGCAAAACAAAAATGGAACGACAAAGTCAATGCTTTTTTTGAAAGTGAAGAGCCGGAATCGTTAATTAACAGATTTACAGATAAAATCGGGGATAAGGATGTTGCCAAACTTAGATTAACTAAAGTTTATATTCTGACAAGTAGTGGAACAGCATCTGCAAGTGAATTAGTAATAAATGGTTTAGCACCTTATATTTCTGTTGTTCAGATTGGAGATGTAACAGTGGGTAAAAATGTTGGATCGATAACATTATATGATTCAGAATCGTTTACTAAAAATCAGGTAAATCCGAATCATAAATACGCTATGCAACCGCTGGTACTTAAAATTGTTAACGCAAGTGGCTTTGGAGAATATACAGATGGACTTCAGCCTGCATACAAACAATTAGAATATGTTTATACTTTAGGTGTTTTAGGAGATAAAGAGGAGCCTTTACTAAGTAAGGCTATATCTGTAATTACCGGAAAAGCTACTACTCAAAAAATACAGCAGGATAGTAATAAAGCATTACGTGCTTTTATCGATTCTAAAGCGATGAGCGGAATAGGAAATCAAATGTATGTAGACAAAGCACCAGCAGGGCTTTTAAGAGCATTACAATAAAAAAGGAAAGGCTTTCAGATACTGAAAGCCTTTTTCTTTTTCCAAAAAAAATATAAAAAAACTAATAATGATTAATTTCTAAAAATTAGTCATTAAAATAAAAACCGTTTGGTGCGATACCAACAGTAAAATCTTTAAGTAAAGCTCCGCTTAAGTTGTAAACGAATGCCTTGCTGTTTGATGAATAGTCACCTGAATCACCAATATAAATTTTGTTATCTTCTACTGCAAATCCGTAAATTGAACCATCTGTAGAAATAGCTGCAGTAAAGATTGGTGTTGTTGAAGCAGCTGTTGCGGAAGTGCTGATAACGTATACATCATTATTAGCAGTGTAATAAATCTTATTATCTTCGATATCTAAGAATCCTTGTCCGCTATCTAAAGATTCAGGGAATGTAATTTTAGCAATAGTTTTATCAGATAATTTAACTTTTACAATTTCGCTTCTGTCTGTGTAAGAATTTTTTAAGATATATAGGTATCCGTCTTCTTCTTCCATACCATTAGCACCAAAACCTATTTCTACAGAACCTTCTAAAGCTTTTGTTGATGGATTTAAGATTAACAATTTGCTGTTGCTGGCATCTGTGATGTATAATTTGTTATTCTCTTCAATAATTCTGTTTGCTGTTGAATTCAATGCAATTTTAGACTCTACTTTATTAGTTGCTAAATTAATTACAGCAACATAATCATCAGTGTCACCAGTAGCAGGATTAGAATAAGAATAAGTATTAGCATTGGTTACATACGCTTTTCCGTCTTTTACAACACCATATCTTGGATTTGCAAGATCAGAATCAATTTTAGCGATTAATTGAAAAGTATATCTGTTCACCACATTAATTACATTTGAACCTCCTGAAATGATATAGGCTTTATCCCCATCAAAAAAGATGTTTTGAAGATATTTACCAACAAAATCAGCCCCATTAACTGTTTTGTAAACATCTGCATTGAAAGTGGAAAGGTCTTCGCTTACAAATGAAACAGAACCTCCATCGGCACTTCCTTCATTTAAAATAAAGAATCCATCATCATAAACTCCTTTTGGATTGTCAGAGTCGTCATTCGAACAAGAAACAAAAAGCGATACGCTTAATGCTAGAAATAAAAATTGGGTTATTTTCTTCATGGTTTTAAAATTTAAAGTTTAAGTATATATTAAAATTTCTTCCTGGCATGGGTCTGCTTTCAAGGCTTTCGTAATTTTTATTGAAAAGATTCATAAGCTGAAAACCTAATTTAAATGAGTTCAAAAAATTAAAATCATAATCGACTCCAATATTTGAAACACTGTAATCTTTAACAATTTTATCGGGATCATTATCCGTTTGCGTATAAACGAAACCATTATATAAAAATTGATAATGTGCCGATATTTTATTTCTGGAATAGGATAGAGCACCTGTTGCTTTATGAAATGGAACAAAAAACAGTTGGTTTTTAGTTTCCAGATCTTCAGAAATAGTGTAGGCATAAGTTGCGTTGGCACTAAAAAGATTTTTGCCGTATTGTTTGCTCCAGCTCAATAACGTTTCAGATCCGTAACTGTTTACTTTATCCGTGTTTTTTGGAGACCATATTCCGCCACGACCGGGAACCCATTGCAATAAATCCTGAATTTTTATGTAATAAAAAGTCTGGGTAAGTGAAATGTTTTCAAAACTAAAAACATTTCCAATTTCTGCCTGATAAGAACTCTCTGGTTTTAAATCTGGATTTCCGCCTTGTTGCCAATACAAATCATTGAAGGTTGGAATTCTGAAGTTTCGTGATACATTGACTTTTAAATTGTAGAGTTCATTAAACTGATACGAAGTTCCCAAAGAAAACAAAACCGGTGATTTATAATTTTCTGTAAACTCTTTACGAACACTTAGTTCATTCTTCCAATTGGTTGAGAAATCTTGTTTTAGTAATACCGCAACAGAACTTATTTCACGTGTGTGATCACCAAAACCGCTTCCGTAACCTTTCGTTTTGCTGTAATCTGCAATTGCATTTAGTTGTGTCGATTTGGATAGTGAATATCCTATGTCCGCTTTTGTAATAAGATTTTCTGTTTTTCCAAAAGTAAACTGATTTAGGCTGTTATCGGGAAAATACTGAAAGGCTTCAAATATATAAGCAGCTTTTAGATTCGTTGTCAGCTTACCAAAATCGCCATCGTATTCTAATAGATTTCTGTTAAAGCCACTTTTGTATTTTGTTTTTAATTCTGATTCCGTTATTAGTGAAGTATTTCTATCAGTATCAGAAGCCTGAGTGTATAATTTAAGTCTGTTTTTAGCATTAAATTTATAACCTGCATTCGCATTCACAGTAATGATATCGTATTGACCATTTTGGTTCCAGCGTTGTTCGCCTCGCCATGTGTAGCGATTTAAATAGTTGTAGTCATTCGTAGAGCTGTTTTTAGAAAAGCCAATTTGCGCGCTCCACTTGTCGTTAGAAATATTGGTTTGATAGTTAATTCCAATCGTGTTAAAACTACCATAATCTAATCGTAGTTTATTCGTAAATTTATTATCGAACCTCATGTCGTTGTTAAGGTGAACAGTTCCTCCAATAGCACCACTTCCATAAAGTACACTTCCGCCACCCGCTTTAACACTTACAGAATTATAGTCCGTTCCTGAGATCGTATTAAAATCAGTACTGCCATTCATCTGAGAATTGATGTTAATACCGTTCCAGATCACGGCTGTCTGAGATGCAGTTGTTCCTCTGAAGGAAACGGTGGAAAGCATGCCGCGTCCGTATTCCTTAAAATAAATGGTAGAATTAAAATTCAATAAATCAGTAAGTAAAGCCTCGTTTTTATTGATAATAGAATCGTTGAGTTTTAAAACCGATTGCGAATTAGAGTATTTAATAAGATTAGCATCTGAAACAATAACTTCTTTAAGATTTGTAATAGTATCGTTTTGCGCCCAAGTAAATTGGCACAGAAATAAGAAACAAAAAGAATAAAGTTTTTTTAAAGTCATAATCTTCTACACTCTTTTTCCCGAGAGTTCGATGTTTTGTTTCAAAGGCAGGTCTCCTGGCTTGCGTTTTGTTGTTTACCTTCCCATTCGCTTTAGCGAGCAGTGGTTTGCAGTTAACAACAAACATTCTTTTTCAAGAACTAAGCTTACAGTTGCGGGTACAGCTCAAGATTATAAACGTTCAATTGTAAGATTGAAGGTTTTTACTTGATTCCCTTTTAATGTGTTTTTGATATAACACAACCTTAATTTAATTCAAAGATAAACTTAAAGTTATTGATTATTCAAATTTCAATGTCTTATTCTATCATATTCTAAACGTAAATACGTTTAAAGTACTATTTTTATTACTTCAATAAAGTTGATTTTACAGTGGAAAAGACATTTTGAAAAATGAAAGTCTGACGCAATGAAGGATAAAGATTTAACTTTAGAGATAAACGGTTAATAGGGACAGTGACGACAACCGTTTTCGCAACAGTTTCCTCTTTTTAGATGAAACCAGGCTTTAAAAACATAATTTCCATTTTCGATATAATAATCAATACCTTCAATCAGTTTTTCAGTTTTTGGTAAAGACGAAATTTTATTTTCATACGCTTTTTTAGGATCTAAAGTTTCTACGTAAGCGTCAATTTTATCGGTACAGGCTTCTTTAAGACAATCAGGACAAAGACAATCTCCTCCTTCTGATAAAGTAAAAATAGGAGGGAAGTCGTTACACCAACATTCATTCTCTGTTGAAATAGCTCCACAACTAAAAGAAGATGCACAACTTGAGCAGATTTTTGTTGTTGGAGTTATCATAATAGGTAAAATAATATTTGTTTAATTGTGTAAGAATAAAAGTAAACAAAAAAAATAGAAATTGCATTACCTTTGTCGTTGCGAAAACGTACATTTAAAATTGTAAAATTTCAAATTTGCGAACGACTGTAATGTACAATACAAAAATATAACGCTACTATATGAGACACTTATTACCTAAGATAGTTTTTATTTCTACTTTTTTTCTTTTAATAGGATGTAAGAAAAACGAAAGTGCAGAAATTTCACCTGCTATAATTCCTCAAAATAGTATCGAATATGCCTCCAATCTTTCTATTGTTAATTATGAAGGATATACTGTGGTTACTGTTACAGATGCGTGGCCCAATGCCACCGAAAAATTAACGTATGTTTTAAAAGAAACAGATGTTAAGGTTCCGGACAGTCTGCAAAAATATACGGCGGTGAAAGTTCCGTTAGAATCTGTAGTGGTAACGTCAACGACCAATATTCCATTTCTTGAAATGCTGGGTGTAGAGGATAAATTAGTTGGTTTTCCGCATACAGATTATATTTCTTCAGAGAAAACAAGAGTATTAATTGATAAAGGTTCAGTTAAAAATGTAGGTGAAAATGAAAAATTAAATATTGAGCAACTAATAGAATTATCACCGGATTTGATTGTAACTTTTGGTGTAGATAACAATAATACAGCCATTGAAAATTTAAAGAAAAGTGGTTTAAATGTTTTGATTCAGGCTGATTGGATGGAACAGTCACCACTTGGTAAGGCAGAATGGATAAAACTGTACGGTGTTTTGTTTGGAAAAGAAGAAGAAGCAAAAGAATTGTTTGATAAAATTGTAACCAGCTACAATCAGGCAAAAAATCTAGTCGCTGATAAACCAGCGGATGCAACCGTTCTCTACGGTTCAATGTATCAGGATATTTGGTATGTGGCAAGAGGAGACAGCTGGGCAGCACAATTTATGAAAGATGCGCATGCCACTTATTTATGGTCAGACCTGAAAGGAACAGGAAGTGAAGGATTATCTTTTGAAAAAGTCTTGGTGAAAGCTAAAACTGCTAATTTTTGGATTTCATCAGGTACGTTTAAAACAGTAGAGGAATTCGGAAAAAGCAACCCGCATTATCCACAATTCGATGCTTTTACTTCTAAAAAGGTGTATACTTTTGAAGGTAAGGTTGGCGCAACAGGTGGAACTATTTACTACGAATTAGCACCAAGCCGCCCGGATTTAGTTTTAAAAGATTATATAAAAATTTTCCATCCTGATTTGTTGCCAAGTTATGAATTTACATTTGCATCTAAATTAAATTAAAAGCATTGATTCATAAAAATCGAAATAGCATCTTATTTTCCATACTTGGTCTGGGACTTTTATTTATGTTTATTCTGGATATTAGTCTGGGTTCCGTTACAATTCCGTTTAAGGAAGTCTTTACAAGTTTAACGGGTGGTGAAGCAAGTAAGACGACGTGGGAATATATCATTATCAATTATCGTTTACCGAAAGCAATAACGGCCGTGTTAGTTGGCGTTGGCTTAGCCATAAGCGGTTTATTAATGCAAACATTATTTAGAAATCCGCTGGCAGGTCCGGATGTTTTGGGACTAAGTTCCGGTGCAATATTAGCTGTGGCAGTTGTTATTTTAGGAGCAGGTTTGCTGCCTTCGTTTTTACAGTCCATTTTAGTATCGCCTTATGCGCTTGTACTCGCCTCAACGTTAGGAAGTACAGCTGTTTTAGTATTGGTTTTGCTGGTAGCACAGCGATTACGAAATACGATGGCAATTTTGATTGTGGGACTAATGTTCGGAAGTTTTACCAGTGCAATTGTGGGTGTATTAACTTATTTTAGTTCTGCAGAACAACTTCAGAAATTTACCTTTTGGTCTTTAGGAAGTCTCGGCAACCTTTCGTGGGCTTCTATTGGAATTCTTTCTGTTTGTGTAGGCTTAGGATTGCTTTTAAGTGCCGCAAGTATCAAACCTTTAAATGCATTGCTTTTAGGAGAGAATTACGCTAAAAGTATGGGGTTAAATTATACAAGAGTCCGCTTGATTATCATATTTGCAACAAGTATTCTGGCAGGAAGTATAACCGCTTTTGCAGGTCCGATTGCTTTTATAGGATTGGCAGTTCCGCACATTGCAAAACTTACTTTTCAAACTAGTAATCACGCAGTTTTATATTGGAGTACCTTTTTTTATGGCGGAATCATTATGCTTTTTTGCGACATCGCTTCGCAATTACCGGGATTAGATACCACATTACCTATAAATGCTATTACCTCTATAATTGGTGCGCCGGTTGTGATTTATTTATTAATGAAAAAAAGAAATTTTCAGTAAATGCTATGGCTCACAGATAATACAAAAAGGTTTAGATTTTTAAAATAATTTTTACTCTTGCAATCTTTATCAAAAAAACTTAGCAACTTAGCATCTGAGAATCTCAGTAACTTAAAAAAAATGACAACTATTTTAAAGACTTCAAACCTAAGCATTGGCTATACGTCCAAGAACGCAACGGTGGTTATTGCTGAGCAGCTGAACTTGAATTTAGTAGCAGGAAAACTTATTGCCTTAATTGGGGCAAACGGAATTGGTAAGTCGACTTTGTTGCGCACTATTACAGGAATTCAGCATCCTTTGGAGGGAACTGTTTTATTAAATGATAAAAATATAGCAACCTACAAGCCACTTGATTTAGCGCAACATCTAAGTTTGGTTTTAACAGAAAAATTGCCTCCAAGTAATCTTTCGGTTTTTGAGTTAGTCGCTTTGGGACGTCAGCCTTATACCAATTGGATTGGAACGTTGACACAAACCGATATCGATAAAGTACAGCAAGCATTAGAATTGACACAAATCGAACATCTGGCACAAAAAAAACATTACGAAATTAGCGATGGTCAGCTTCAAAAAGTTTTAATAGCCCGGGCTTTGGCACAAGATACACCACTCATAATTTTAGATGAACCAACAACACATTTAGACCTCCTTCACAAAGTCTCCTTGTTTAAATTGCTAAAAAAATTAACACAGGAAACAAACAAATGCATCTTGTTTTCGACACATGATATTGATCTGGCGATACAGCTAAGCGACGAAATGATTATTATGACACCGGAAATGGTAGTTCAGGACGAACCACAACATTTAATTTCAAAAGGAAGCTTTAATACTTTGTTTAAAGACGAAAACATTACTTTCGATACTGAAAAAGGAAAGTTTATAATTAGGTAAAGCGTTTAATTGTTGATTTGTTAAATCGTTTTTACTTGACAACTCACAATTCATAACTCATAATTCATAACTTTTTCACCCCGATTTGCCTTTTTGCTTCACCCACTACAAAAGCAACAGAATTGGCAATATTAAAACTTCTGATCAATTTAGACATCGGAATCGTTAAATGATTTTCAAAACGTTCCAGTACTTCTTTGCTTAAACCAACACTTTCTTTTCCAAAGACCAACCAGTCTCCATCCTGAAAATCAGTTTCCAGATAAGATTTCTCGGCATGAGAACTCATCAAAAATACACGTGACTGATCTGGAATCTGCTGAATCCATTCTTCTATATTTTGATACTCCGTAACATCAAGGTGAACCCAATAATCCAGCCCTGATCGTTTTAAGTTTTTATCATTGATAACAAATCCAAATGGATGAATAAGATGCAGTCTGCTTTCGGTACCTACACATAATCGACCAATGTTTCCGGTATTATTTGGAATTTCCGGTTCTACAAGAACAACGTTTAGCATTTTTTTGTGAATTATAAATTGTGAATTATAAATTGTGAATTATAAGTTATGAATTATAAGTTATGAATTATAAGTTAAAAGTTATTTGGACTGTGTATATTAATTGTCAAATTTTCTAATTGACTCATTTTCTAATTGACTCATTATCTAATTATCTCATTCTCTAATTAAAGTCTGGAACTTCTATTACTTCTCCTGCTTTTAAGTTTTGCAAATATACATTTCCTATGCGAACACGTACCAATCTTAAAGTTGGAAAACCAACCGCAGCAGTCATTTTTCGAACCTGTCTAAACTTTCCTTCGTTTACTGTAATCGAAGCCCAGGAAGTGGGGCCATGACGCTCATCCCGTATTTTTTTTGCTCTTGGTCCAAAATCCGGAATTTCAGTAACAATAAAAGCGGTGCAGGGTTTGGTTTTGTATTTGCCACCATCAAAACCAATTTCTACACCTTTTTGAAGTTGTTCAATAGCTTCGGGAGTAATAACACCATCAACTTGTACATAATATTCCTTATCGACTTTTTTGCTTCGAATTTGCTCACTTACTTTTCCGTCAGTAGTAAGCAAAAGCAATCCTTCAGAATCTTCATCTAATCGGCCAATTGCCATGGTTCCTTCCGGAAAATCATGTAACTCTCCTAAAAGTTTTTTCTTTCTCTTTAGTTCATATATAAACTGACTTAAATAGCCATAAGGTTTAAAAAGAATGAAGTGGTGGTGCATGTTATTTTTTTTGCAAAGATAGTTTTGTTTGATTAGCATTAAAAGAACAATCCGCTATTATCCAAAAGCTATGTTAAAGGTTTTAGATTTAAGCTCTGAAATTCGTAATATTATAATAGTAATTTAAAAAATAAAGATATGGAAACTAATAATTTAGGGTCGAAAAAGATAAATGGAGTACAAAAAAATGATGATGAATCTAAAGGTAAAAATGTTTCGCACGACAAAGAATCGAAAGAAACAAAACTAAATAAAGAAGTCGTAACAGATGCTGACGGAAATAAAAAAGTAGTTGAACGTGCAAGAAATGAAAATGAAGATATCAAAAAAGTTGCAAGCACAAAAGATACAACCAATGCCAATGCGAATCGTGGTGTCAGTACAGAGGAAGAAGCTAAAAAAACAGTAGAGAATAAAGACAGAAATTCAGATATTACACCCAACCGTTATCCTAATTCTAATCCGGAAAGTCATAAAGACAGAGGGAATATGAAATTAGACGAATAGTTACAAAATACTAAGAAAAAAAATGTTCATTTAGATGCTTTTACTATTAAATAACAAATGATTGGCAATGAACGTTAATGTTGTTTTAAAATATGTTTTTGAAGAATATTACCTGCTTGGATCTTCGTAAATTGTAGATACAAATTTAAAATTTAAGAATATGTCACTTTTAGAAAATAAAGTTGCTTTTGTATCCGGAGCCGGTTCAGGAATTGGTCGTGCTGTTGCAGAAGCTTATGCTCGCGAAGGAGCAAAAGTAATTGTATCCGATATTAACGTAGAACACGGACAGGAGACTGTTAAAACAATTGCAGCGAATGGCGGAGAAGCTTTTTTTATCAAAGGAGATTCGTCAAGCGCAAGCGATAATCAAAGAATAGTTCAGGAAACTGTAGCAAAATATGGCCGACTTGATATTGCGTGCAACAATGCAGGAATGGGAGGGCCGGCCAAACCAACAGGAGAATATGATCCTGAAGCTTGGGATCGCGTTATTGGTCTTAACCTTAATGGTGTTTTTTATGCCTGTCGTTATCAGCTGGAACAAATGGAAAAAAATGGAGGAGGAAGTATTGTAAACATTGCTTCGATTCACGGACAGGTCGCAGCACCACTTAGTCCTGCGTATACTGCTTCAAAGCATGGTGTTGTTGGATTAACAAAAAATATTGCTGCAGAGTATGCGCAAAAAAATATTCGCTGCAATGCTGTAGGTCCGGGTTATATCGAGACCGCTTTGCTAAAAGATAATCTTGACGCAAGTGCTATGGAAGCTGTCGCAGCAAAATCGCCAATGCATCGTTTGGGAACATCAGAAGAAATTGCAGAACTAGTACTGTTTTTAAGTTCTGATAAATCTTCATTTACCACAGGTAGTTATTTTATTGCCGATGGAGGTTATACCGCAGTATAAGGAAATAATTCTACTATAATGTTAAGGAAAAGCTGTCTGTTTAGGCAGCTTTTTTTATGATTTACAGCGAGATGAATGTATGAATATTTTCATTTCAGGATCGATTTTTGCTTTAATATGAAAGAATAAGTTTATGATTATGTAATATTGCCTTAACTTTAAAGATTATAAATTTGACTTCTAAAAACTCATTTTTAACTATATGAAAAATAACTACACTTTTCGGTCTGTAATGGCTTTCTTAAGTTTCTTTTGTTGTTACTCCGTAAATCTTTTTGCCCAGGGACCAACAAATCCAGATGCTCAAACTTTACCTTATACTCAAAACTTTGACGGATTAGAAGCAAATCCAACAACGTATCCTGCTGGATTTCAAGGCTGGACAGCCTCTACTTCACCAGGAGCAAGTTTCAATGTAAGCGGCACATTAGTTGCAGACAGAGCTTTGACAGGTCCTAGTTCAGCAGGTACAACGAGTGGTAATTTTCATAATTATATCGGAAAAATTGGTTTTCTGAATACAGGAAGTCTTGATTTAACCATTGCACTTGCTATAGACGCAACGGCTCAAAAAGCAGTTCAGGTTCAATACGAAGCCATGACGATTCGTAATCCTTACGTAACGGGGACTAATACTCGTATTAATGAAATGGTTTTGCAATATCGTATTGGAAATTCCGGTGCCTTTACAACATTGCCTTCGACAGCATATAGTAATAATACTGATCTACAAACAACAGGTACAACTCCTCAGAACCCGCAAAATATAAAAGTAACGTTACCTTCAGATTGTGATAACGAGGAATTAATTCAGTTACGTTGGATTTCAAGACAGGTTTCCGGTGGAGGATCGCGTCCTTCGTTTGCTATTGATAATATAGATGTTAGAAGCGATATCATGGCGCCCGTAAGTGCGATAGGCTATCCTAAAACTGATAATATTTTATCTGAAAGTTTTGATTTTTCCGATCAGTTAGATGAAATCGGAAAAACGTATTATGTACTTCTTCCAGGAGGAAGCGCAACACCAACAGCTGCACAAGTAAAAGCAGGCGTTGATGCTAGTGATGCAGCGGCATTACAATTTGGATTTTTAGATATTACCAATCCGTCACAGCCCGTTGTAAAAACATTTTCGGGATTAGTACTTGGTACATCATATTCTGTTTTTTCAATCTCAGAAGATGCAAACGGAAACATTCAGTCAGTAGTGACTCAAAAAGATGTAACTACGTCAAATGTGGCAATTCCATCTTTGTTGACAACAGTTTCAGCTCTTAATTTAGGTTTTTCAGAACCAAATTACGGTTCAGAAATTTTTAGTTATCAAATTCAGGGAGCGAATGTTACAGCACCAGTTACAGTAAGCTCTTCAGCAGCCACTTTTTTGGTTTCTAAAGACAATACTAATTTTAGTTCTTCTATCTCTTTTGATGCGGCAGATTTTGCTTCGAATGCAGCGCTTACGGTTTACGTTCAGTTTACACCGACTGCGTTAGGGGAGTCTTTAGCTCAGTTAACTCATGAAACGACAGGAGCAACAAGTAAAATTGTTTCCTTGTCAGGAGCAGCAATTAATCCGTATGTTCAAGGTTTCAACGATGTAAATGTTTTAACTAATAGCGGATGGACAGAATATAGTGTAGCCGGAAACAGCAACAGATGGACTAGTACTACAACCGCAAGGAATGTAAATTCCGGTACGGGAGCAGTGCTTATGAATGGATATTCTGAAAGCGGCGCAAGCAATGACTGGTTGATTTCGCCTAAATTGAGATTAGATAACTTCACAGATCTGGCATTACTATCTTTCTATTCTCGTAAATTTTACGAAGGGACACAATTAAAATTAATGGTCTCTGTAAATTATGATGGTAAAAGCAGCCCGGAAACAGCAACATGGATCGCGTTAGAAGGTAATTTCCCTGTAGAAACAGGAACTTATAAGTTGTCACAAAATATCGATTTAGGAGCTTATAAAACCAATCATACCTATTTGGCATGGGTTTATGAAACCACAGCAGGAGGAACTAATAATGCTGCTGAATGGTCAGTTGATGATATTGCCATTACGAATCTAACAAATTATTTAGATGCAAATCCTGTTTTAAGTTTTGGAGATGCAAGTCCAAATACTATTTCAGCTACACAGTCTTTTATTTTTAAAGCGGTAGGATACAATGATCTTACATTAACTGCTCCTGTAGATTACCAATTGTCTTTAGATGGAACAGCATTTCAATCGAATGTTGTGGTTACTACAGCTGATGCAGCGGCAGGTAAAACAATCTTTGTACGATTTACACCTTCTGTAAAAGCTTTAGAAATTTCAGGAAAACTGAAAGTAACAGGAACAGGTTTAGATACGGAAATTGGCATGTTTACAGGTTCTTCTTTACCAAAAGCAGAAACTTTTGATGTTGTAACCTATAACTTAGAGTTTTTTGGAACAGCTGTAAAAGATGCCAGCGGTCAGGAATTTGGACCAACAAACAATGCTCTACAAATTGAGAATGTTGCCAAAGTAATGAATAAGCTGGATGCTGACGTTTACGTAGTTCAGGAAGTATCTGATGATCCGTCTATCGATATTTTGATTCAGAAAATCAATGTTAACGGAAAAACATTCGAGAAATCAATTTCGACTTCATGGTCGTATTCGTTTAATCCTCCTCAGGATACTTTTCCTCCTCAAAAATTAGTAGTTCTTTATAACACACAAACTACTACAGTTAAAAAGGAGCGTGTTATGTTTAAAAAATTGTATGATGATGTTCGAAACGGAACCGCGACTTTGCCAAATTACCCAGGTGGTAATGGCTCAAGCTTTTTCTCTTCAGGACGTTTACCTTACATGGTCAAAATTGAAACTAATATTGGCGGGGTTAAAAAAGAAATTGACCTGATCGATATTCACGCACGTGCCAATAGCGGATCTGATATTTCAAGATACAATATGCGTAAGTATGATGCTGAATTATTAAGAGACAGTTTAATAGCGAATTATCCGGATAGTAATTATATAATTTTAGGCGATTATAACGATGATGTAAAAGCATCTGTTATTCCGGGGAACCCATCTTCCTACCAAACATTAGTAGAGGATACAGCTAATTTTAATGCTTTAACTTTAGATATTAGCAAAGCGGGTGCCTTTAGTTTTTTAAGCTCTGGTGGATTCTTAGATCATATTATGATCTCTAATGAATTAACAGATTCGTATATCCCGAATTCAACTGCAGTTTATGATCCTCGTAATGATATAGCAAATTATGTAAATACAACTTCTGATCACGGTCCGGTAATCGCCAGATTCGAATTTAAACCTACTTTATCAACAATAGATTTTGGTACTAAGACGAATAGTTTTGCCACAACATATCCTAATCCGGCAACAGATGTAGTAAATGTAGTGTTGAAAGCCAATCAGAATAAAGATCTAAAACTGAGATTGTATGATAGTACAGGTCGTTTAATCGGTAGTCCATTAGATATTAAAGCAGGAGAGAACAACAATACAGGCGTAATACAAATTAGTAATTTAGCCTCAGGAATCTACTTTTATACTTTGACAGAAAACAATAAAGTTGTTTTTAGGGATAAGATTATAAAAAAATAAGCATACATAAGTTAAACTAAAAGGCTGTCTAAATTTTAGACAGCCTTTTTTTATTTTTAAATCTGGAATAATGTTTTGTATTTCACAAGGTCAGGTTTTGGACTTAATTCATGAAAATAATCCAATTGCCATTGTTGTGTTTTCTGCGCTTGTTTGCTCGTTGTTTCATCCCACGGAGGATAAACTCTGGTAGCTCGTTTTCCTTCTTTACTGGCTGTAGAAAAAACTCCTTTACTCAGCAAAACAGCTTTCGGAAAAACAAACTGACCTGCTGCCTCCTTTTTTCTAACGTTTACAATTACAAAATCAATGGAATCCGAAAAATCAAAAGGTTCAATAGTACCTAATTTATTTCGTTTCCACAAGGTTACAAATTGCCCCGTTTTGGTAGGTGTAATTTTAGCAGATCTGAATTTTATCTGATGTTGGTTGATTGTAAAATCAAATGCGTCATACTCTGCGCTTTCAGCTTCTGGCTGAGGTAGTGAACAAGCAAGACCACAAACATCATAAATCTGTTCTTTTGCTAATAGTAAGTCAGCCGGAAGTGATTTTTGGTCATTCCAATTATTTTGAATGCTCATTAGTAAGGACTTATTTTTAAAGTTATTTTTTAGAAAAATACAATAAAAATTAGATTAAAAATATTAAAATGAAACATTCAATCCAAAATTCAATCCCCATTGAAACTGATTGAAAGATTGATTATTTAAAGGATTCACATAATAATTCATAGCAGGCTCTACAAAAAGATTCGTCTTTTTATAAACACGATATTGCACTGTACTACTCAAAACAGAACCATAAACAAAATCATTAGCATCGATGTTTTCACCAATAGAAGTACCATTTAGCGAAACATTATTAGAAACCAGCTTACCAACAAAACCTCCTGTGTTTAAGCTTACACTGGCTTTGTTTAAAGTTAAAACCGCGTAAGAAACCTC
>Ga0247807_10001152_pt1 | contig 15923 bp, 19 predicted proteins | sample UWRJL074202C1_FD_179931 | JGI IMG/M metagenome (GOLD analysis project Ga0247807, IMG submission 179931) | Plant litter microbial communities from Arlington Agricultural Research Station in Wisconsin, United States - UWRJ-L074-202C-1 | ecosystem: Environmental > Terrestrial > Plant litter >...
AAGAGCGAGAATTCCATCTCCGCAGCCGCGATGGGATGCACCGCATGCGCGCGGCGCAACGTCCGGGCTGAGCATTCTGACAGGCCGAGATGGCGAATCTTGCCCTCCTTCTTCAGCTCAGCCAATGCCGCGACGGTCTTCTCGATCGGCGTCGCAGGGTCAACTCGATGTTGGCTGTAGAGATCAATGCGATCGGTGTTGAGGCGCTTGAGACTCGCTTCGCACGACTCCTTGACGTATTGCGGGCTGCTATTGACCTCAAATTTGCCATCCATCATCTTGGTCCCGAACTTGGACGCGAGAAATATCTCGTCCCGCCGTCCGGTCTCTTTGAACCAGCGGCCGATGAGCTCCTCGTTGGTGAACGGGCCGTATCGGTCGCTGGTGACCCAAAAGTTGATTCCTATATCAGCAGCTTGGGTAAGAACTCTGAGTGATTCTTCGGCATTGGACATATTTGGATCTAGTATGATAGACATTCCCATGCATCCCAAGCCAACGGCTGAGACTAAATCATCCCCGATTCTACGTTGAGGAAATTGTGGCGCCATGCTGGACACTTGGTTTCTCTTTAAAATTCAAGTGTAGACGAGACAGATGTTACAAATGCGGAATAGGAGTTGTTTTTCCTGAACCAAGTTTAAAAAGAAGTGTTGTATGCTACACATCCATCTGAATTCAACCCGCGGATGCAGTTTATATATGCGTGATCTCTATCCCTCCCCATCAAACTATTTGCCTCTCCTGGCATCTCCAAGCTCCATTCTATCGGGACCGAATGTGTATGTATTTCTCGAAACCGAAGCAATATTCAAGTCACTCGAGATGGGCCTCTAAGGTTAGGTGACATAGTAAGCCACGAATTGTGCCTAGGACCGGTAAGTGCGCTAACGCCGAGGACTGGCTGCTGCCAATAGCATCGCTAGATATGTTAACTTCTTGCGCTACGTCAAATAAGCCATAAATAAGCCATGGGTGATAAGCCGTCATATTCAGCTATGTAAAGCCTAGTCCAGTCAGATCACGTAGAAGGGTGTAGATACCTTGACCAACCATCGTGCTTCATTCTCCAGAACCGAAAAGTCTCAGACATGACGTTGTGAAAGCCATCCAAGTATCTCCGAGCCAAATTACAATTTGCATACATATGTCACCTACATCTCGCGTGGGTTTCCCAACTGGGGAGGTGGGTAAATCCCGATTCCGAAAATGATCTGGTAGCTATACTACTGCGAAATCCGCACAATGAGACTAGCCAAGAAGGGACTTGCATGTTATGTAAAAACTATATCGCCAGTCTTAGTTCTTATCATCTCAATTGACTCTAACTCTAGGGAGGCATTCTACGTATATTTTTAATGTGATGTGTGTAGACTCAAGGACGTCACTATTCTTTGAGCCATTCGCTTTTCCATGCGGAAGCAAATCCAAAAAGACAATTGTATTGACAACATTGGCGTATGACTGAATATTTTAAACTAGACTGTAAATCAACACAAGACTAAACTTAAGACTATTTATCACGTGTTTTACTGTTGTTCTACACTGCCTGGACTCCCATCTCTTGCAATTAGCAGTAATCAGAAATTCATTTGATGAGGAGAATCAAGTCAATAAAATGAGACATTGGCGGTAGTTCATGAGTACATAAGCTTCTATTTTTATTATTATAATGGATCAATAGTATAGTTTTCTATCGTCATCTATTTAGGAGAGGAGTGGAGGCCTCGATCCCAGAATGCAAGGAAATTTAAAGAATGATAGGTCTCCATATAAAGCCCAGAAGGCACAGTGACCAAAACGCCATCGCAATGCTCGAAACACCAGCCTTCAAGAGTATGACAACACCAACTCATGCCTTTCTCCCACCTAAGCTCTGCAGGTTAACCAACTCGCTGTACCGGCCACCCCTCTGCATCAACTCGTGGTGTCCACCATGCTCAACGATAACCCCCTGATCAAAGACATAGATGACGTCGGCTCCCTGGATGGTACTCAAGCGATGCGCAACCGCAATTGTAGTCCTGCCCTTCGCCGCCCTATCCAATGCTTGCTGCACCACATGTTCACTCTCGCTATCCAGCGCGGAAGTCGCCTCGTCCAAGAGCAAAATTTTCGGGTCTCTAAGGAGTGCTCTCGCAATCGCAATTCTCTGTTTTTGACCTCCTGACAACATGGAGCCCTTAGAACCTACGATGGTGGCGAAACCATCGGGAAGACTGAGAATGAAGTCGTAGATATTTGCCTCGCGACATGCGTGCTCAATCGCTTCGTCTGAAACAGTGGTGGAGTGGTCGGCACCAAGAAGGATGTTGTCACGGATGGAGCCTTGATATAGGGTTGGTTCTTGAGATACCAGAGCTATGAAACTCCTATACTCGTTGAGGTTCAGGCTTGAGATTTCTTTACCGTCAACATAGATGCCGCCCACTAATGGGTCGTAAAAGCGTTCTAACAATGCAATTGTAGTTGATTTGCCACATCCAGAAGCGCCAACAAGAGCGATATACTGACCCGGTTTAACGGACAGATTGAGGCCACGAAGAACTGGTTGTTCCGGTCTTGTTGGATATCTGAAATGGACATCTCTAAACTCTACTGTTCCCTCAACAGCTGTAAGCGCTGACCCATGTTCCGACCATGAATCGATGAGAGGTTTGCGGTCAAAGAGGATTTTGAGCTCTTGGGCTGCTTGCTTGGCTTTGGACATGTCAGGCGCAAAGGAGAAAATCGTGCCAGCGGATTGGGCGCCAAAAATTACGGCGGAGAAACAGACGAAGAATTGAAAGAGGTCGTATTCACCATCTGCAATTCGGTTGCCGCCATACCTAGTTTATGTTAGTTAAATTTCGAGGTGGGGGGCATAGCAGGAGACGTACCAGAAACCAAGGGCAATGCAAAGGAACATGAGAGATTGCGAAGCAGCGTAGAGAATGGACGATTTGAGAATGGAGCGTAAACTCTTTGCGGCCTGTATATTGAGAGAATCGTTGTAGTGAGCTAAAACATCAGCTTCCCGAGTTAGGGAAGCAACAGTTCGAATCGCACTTGTTGCTTCGCAAGCATAACTTGCACTCTTTTCATAAGCTTTCTTCGCTCTACGTTGGAAATTTGCCAACATCCAGAAACGAAGGAAACCACAGGCTAACAAAATAGGGATAGCTGCAGTACAAACCAAAGCTAGCTTCCATGCGATAATCACAGATAGAGTAATTGCTGCTACAAGAGTGGTGGTGACGGTGAGAAGCGTGCCTAGAGTAACTCCTGACAAGCCTGCAACATGCGTAGTCTCCGTGCTAAGGAATGAAGTCAGAGCACCAGCAGTATTCTCCTCTTTGTCAAAAAACTCGATATCTTGACGGAGCATAGTTCTGAAAGCTCGGTCTCTAACCCGGTGAACAAGTCTCTCGGAGCAGAAAGCAAACGCAATACCCTGCGCACAAAACGCGATCAGCTGCACAATAGCAAGCATTAGATACATCAGGGACCAGAAGTTTACATCTTTGCGCAACACTCCAGAGGCACCAGGTATGGTGACTCCGCTAGGGGTGGTAAGAGGGGTGGATAGTGAGATGATTTCCTTGGCGAAAAATACCGCTTGAACTGGATTGCCTCCACCACAAATGATGGAAAAGAAGAGACCAACAAGCATCCAATGCCATTCCGTCTTATTGAACCCCGCAATAACCTTGATCAAAGTCCAGAGCGAATCTTGTTGCTCAACACCCGATTTGCGATTCTGGAGAGCCAGAGAAGATTGAGATTTGGAAGTCGTGGTGCGGTTCAGCTTATTAGCGATATTCTTATCATCGGGATCCGCGACAAAACCTCCGCTTTTGCTTGATTTGCCTGTTTGCATGCGGATTAACTTGTCATCCTCTGCATCACGACGTTCCTGTTCCTCTGGAGTCAATTCTTTGGTTTCCGCAATCTTTTGAGCCTCGACTAAACCAAAATAGGCACCCTTGGTGGCCAATAGTTGGTCATGAGTTCCTTGTTCCACAATACGGCCCTCTGTCATCACAACAATATTATCAGCATCCTTGATGGTAGAGAGACGATGGGCAATGGTAATCGTAGTGCGTCCAGCAGCAGCAACCTCAAGAGCTGCTTGTACAACTCCTTCGGATTTGGTATCGAGCGCGGAAGTGGCTTCATCGAGTAGCAGGATCTTAGGGTCACTGACCATTGCTCTGGCAATGGCAATTCGTTGCTTCTGACCTCCAGAAAGCAAAAATCCTCGCTCACCAACATTAGTTTCGTAGCCTTCTGGGAGCGTAGAAATGAAGTCGTGGGCATTTGCCATCTTAGCAGCTTCGTAAATCAACTTTTTCCGATTCTCGTCATCGTCCTTCTCGTGTTTTGTGCCGATCAGGCCGTGGGCAATATTCTCAAAGATTGTGGTTCCAAATAAGGTAGGTTCTTGGCTGACGAGGGAGATCTGCTGTCGTAGCCATTGTAAATTCAGAGTACTGACATCGTGGCCGTCCAAGAATACCTGGCCTCCAACTGGATCATAAAATCTCTCCACTAATCCAACAATTGTACTCTTTCCAGATCCAGAAGCACCCACCAAAGCAGTCTTCTTACCGGCTGGAATGATCAAGCTGACATCTTGCATAACTGTAACCTCAGGTCTTGAAGGATAGATGTGCTTAATATTTCTCAGCTCGATGGTTCCGTCCACGTGCTCTAGTTTCTCTCCTAAATCGTTGGTTGGATCCAGAGGGGAGACACGATCGATCGTGTTGAAAATTTTGGCGGCAGCAGAGATAGCCGTGGTGAAGGCTTGCGCGTTTGGGGCAACATTTCCTAAAGAGAAGGCTCCAATCATGATGGCCATCAAAATGGTAAGAATGCTCGATAAGTCAATCTCTCCCTTGACCAAAAATCGACTTCCCATCCAAAAGGCAAGACCATAGTTGAGGTAGATCACCATGAACATGCATCCGACCATAATAGCCAGCACTAATTTTACCTTGTAACCCCATTTCTCTGCCTCCTTAAGATGCGCATCGTACTGTTTCGCTAGCTTGTCCTGTGTGCCAAATGCGGTTGCATTACGAATTGACGAAATGACCTCTTCAGCCACCGTTCCTCCTTGCGCATATGAATCCAACGATTGCTTATTGTACTTGATAATAAAGCTTGAACCTCCTCCCATGGTCAGGGTGATAGCAAAGACCGTCGAACTCAGAATAAGCGTCAATTTCCAACTTTTGACAAAACCAATCACAAATGCAGTAACGAAAGTAGCAACAGCATTCAGCGTCAAACCAACTTTCTCCGAAATGCCGTCTTGAACTAGATTTGTGTCGGCCGTAATCCTAGTCGTAACCTCTCCAGAGCCCAATTTATCGAAGAAGCCAATATTCTGTCGCATACACGCCTCCAAGTAATGTCCTCTAATCTTGCCACTGATATGTTCTCCGGTGTAGATGAAGCCGACGGTGGAAATGTACGTAGTAATGAATTCGGCGATACCAATATAAATAAAGTAGAGCACCATCTTGGTGATGGTGTTTGAGAGATCGGCCGAGGTGCTTTTTCCCTGGAAGAAATCGTTGAAAGTGCCAGCCAACTGACCAAACACCACCGTCATAAGTGGTAATGCCGCACCCGCTGCAATGGCATTGATGGCACTAATCACTATGATGATGATATCGTTTTTGGTCGAATACCGATACAGATTGCTCCATGATGCTCTCAGCTCGGGGAGGTTCACCTGGCGTTTTAATATCAAGGCTTCGTTGTCGGGCAGATGTGCGTACGGGTCTTCCTCTTGGACATCGACCTTGACGATTTTGGAATCGAGCTTCTTGATGTTCGCCTTTTCATCTTCGGCAGGTGTGGATATAGGTGAGGTGGTCGCTGCAGCTTTTCTGGTCGAGTCGGGCTCGGAGGTTGATTCTTCGTGGGAGGAAGTGCGGAGGCTTGCGCCTGCGGATTTCTCTGGATCGCCTGCCATGGTGGCAGCTGTACAAGATCGTTCACCAGCAGTGGTCAATGTGTTTTACAATGGGGAATCAAGTGCCGTGCGCTGTGGTGCGTCTATTAAATTGTTGCGTGGGATGGTGCCTTGGGGTGAGAGTATTTGTGTAGTCGTAGATATTCCCCAAAGTGGCAATGCCGACAAAAGCACAAGAAACGAGTATCAAGGAGAGAAGATGAAAGGAAGGGTGAAGCTGTCGATCCAACGACAGCGTATACAATTAAATGTATATGAAAGAGAATCCTATCCGTGGCGTGTTGGGCTGGGGGACCGGATGGTTTTGTTTGATTGTGGTACTATGACCGAACGACCATGGAGGGTCGGAAGATTTGCAGTCCGTTCCCTGGACTGTCTCGCCGGCACCTTATTTCTCGCATCTCAGCTCTCGGGGCCGAGGGAAGGTTCATTTAGGGTTCGTTTGGTATTGGTGGTGAGCATGCGCCTGTGCAGTGCAGCAGATGCTCCAGTTACCATTCCTGTTTACTGTTACTGTATAGTTAACTTCCCAGTTAGGGTTCCCAAGTGGGGTAGCTGTCTTTGTCTCGCATGTTTTGGTCGCATTTGATTGTATTGCTTTCTTAAGCGATTGCGCGTCCAGCCACTACTCAAACTACTCAGACTACCGTATAATAACGGATAACACGCTAGTCGGGGCGGTAGGTACGGTATATGGACTGAATATGACTAGCAGATCCCGTGTAAACATGGTATTCTATACGCAGTACGCAAATACGATAAGCGAGCACCAATCAAACCCCGCGGGGTGTGTATGTCAGCCAACCATGACCTAATCCGTAGCGAGATCCGAGATATGGTGGGGAGCTATTCTCGCATTTACGAGCTGCTCATTGGGCTAGAGAGTGGATACAGTATATACCGTCCCGTAAGTGGGAACACAGCTACGGGTTTATATTACATATGCTTATCTAATCATCTCTTCTCTGTTTGAGCCTCTCTGCGCCACTCATCTCCCTTCTAGAAGGTTTGACTTAGTTTGATCTAGTTTTACCTTATCATACCCCGTTTTATCCTGTTTTAGCTAGTTTGATCTTTGATCTGCCGCTGCGAATATCAAAAGGGGTGCGCGTCAAGAGTTCTCTATCATCTTCATCTCATCACCATCACCGAACATGAATACTGCAGCCTAAGATGCTAAGGCGGACGTCAGACTCACATTGCGCCGGGTGACTCAACACCGTCCACTGTCTGTCTCATAAGCATGTAAGCATTCGGATAAGCTTGGCTGGTGCTACCCGAGTAGGATTCGGGTACGGAATGTTGCAACCTGGCAGAACTCGTCGAGCTCGTAAACCCCGAGCTGTCCGAGCCCGATCACCTAGCCAAAGGCTTAATCTCTGATTAATAAAGGAAAGTAATCCCCCAATCCCCCGGCTGTGATCTTCTAGAGAGAGAGCAGATCGCACAGGAAAGACAAAGTGAACAAGGAAGAAGATCTTCGCAATTGACTTTGAGTTGCAAGCCATAAGTAAGATTTCGCTTCCACGATTTGACCTCTCATCTTCACAGAGGGAGCGGGTCGGAAGTTTTCCACGTCCGTATGCCGATCCAATACCCGAAGCGCGTCATCCACGAGCTCTACAACGCGAACGTCTTAATAAAAGATAAAAGAGGTGGTTCTCACCATGTATAGTTTACGTGAGTGTTTTTTTCATCTCGCTTCCAATGTGACTTACTAGTAAAGAAGGCCACGTTTTACTGCCATAACGTAGCGGTCGTATATTCTGTGAGGTAGTAGACAACGAAGCAGAATCTTCTTAGGTAATATTTCTTTCTTAAAGCTAGGAAAACTTACATTGATCATGTGACTTTTCGTCTAAAAAGGGGGAACACAAGCCTTCGTTACTGATAGAGCGTCTGAGAAGTTGGTAGGTAAATACTAAGATGGATATGGAGCCAGGTAGTGTATTCATTTCTCATTATGTCCGCGGCATTTACAGTAGTCAAGCACAAATATCCAGTCCACAATACATATTCAGATCACATTGTTAAACAAGAAATCTATTCATCTATCCTACATACCTAAGTAAGTAGCTAAACATAGTTCTAGAAGCAAAGTAACTCCTCCATCCTCCATGAAGGCTCCTTCTCATTCATACAACACTCTCTCTATTCCATCCACACAAGTTTTCACACATCCTCCCCATACATCAAATCAATCATACATCCACCATCTCTAATGCTTTCCCCCTCACCAACACCACCAACACCACCAACACCACCAACACCACCCCCTCCTCTCCTTCCTCTTCTCCCGCTTCCTCGCGACCCTCTCTGGCACCAGCCCCAAGCCCGCTGGCGCACCCCACCCCTCCAAACTCGCCATACATCGCCGACAGCCCTTGCCGTTGATAACCTCCAGCCGCTGGATCTCCTGCGCACAGCTGCGGTTCGGACAAGCGATGTGGTCGTAGGGGCTTTCGTAACGGATGGGATTGAAGTGGGTGCTGGATGCTGGGAAGTGGTACTTTGTGTTCTGGTCGTGGTCGGGGTGAGGCATTGTAGGTTGGTCCTGGTACCTGAGGGACTGGCTGTTGGGTGGGTTTTTTGAGAGTTGGTATGGTTATGTTGCGCTGAAGTTGTGTTAGCACAGATAATTTATGGGATAGGGGAATACTTGGTTAGAGATCTGTAGCGCGGGGTTAATATTTGGTTTCGAGGTTGTATTTGCTGCTGATGGTAGAGAGATGGGGATGGGATTAGTTGAAGGCGTGGAAGGTGGTTAAATACTGGTGAGAAGAGGAAGGGATGCATGTTTTCCGTGCTGATTGTTGCTTGTTCAGTGTTTATTCCTGCGATTGTTCTTTGCGGAATCTTTGTTGATGAACAGTATCTTTCACTGTCCTTTTAGGGATTTACCAAGTGTTCATAGGATCTGATTGTTCTTCTTGTCGAGTTCTTTGTTTTAAATTCCAACTAGAGAATGTGAGAAAGTATTCCTTGATCGTAATAGGCGAAAATAATGGTGGGCCCTGCCATCTTACCCCATGATCTATCATCGTTCAAGTCATGCTTCGTTTTTGTTTTCTAAAACCCGATTTTTTGGTATTTAAAAGCTTTTCGTAGCATCAAATTGTCAGGCTGCCTGTCTGAGTTGTCATGTACAACATGAAAGGAGGAAGAAGAAAAGGAGTTGACTTTTAAATAGCATACAGCAATTGCTAGGAAACAAATATAACATCACAAATGCCATTTGGCATCCCATTTGATAATTGTCTAACTGTTATGGCACGACTCCTATTCAAATGAGCTTATCTCTTTCTAGGGACTTCTACGATATAATATTGACCAAAATAATCGATTGAGATCTGATAAGCTCAGTTCTCATCGTAATAATTCTCACTTGAATCGTAGCATGACTTCCATTAAACCGAACAGCAGATACCAACCTTCTTTTATCTTTCATTTCGAGCTGCTTATTCGAAGTTGTTGCCCGAATCAATACGAAAATCCACGCCTCTCCACATCTTATCAATATCCTTCCATCACCAGCGCTCAGGGCTAATCGTAATCCCAATCCGGATACGTAGTCCTTGCTCTTGGAGGAACTCCACGGTTCCTCCTTGGACGTAGCGTAGACTGACACTTCGGACATGCCTTAATACTACATCCTGGACACTGCAGCAGATAACTCCAAATGTCACCACACTCCGGGCATGATTTGCGAAGTTCTAATTTCGCCCACCAGCCGCCGTGGGTGCATGATGATGGAAAACTTTGATAAGTGCTCTCCTCGGCTGTAAAGGGGTACTGCTCTTCACGTCGTTTCTGCTTTGCTCTCCGAGTCTGTGCATGATATTTTCTCGATATCTCGGCCGCTTCCCGTGCCTGAATTTCTTCCTCCTCTTGCCACTTTCTCAATATTTCTGCTACTCTTTCTCTTTCCGCCCTTTCCTCGGCTTCCCTCTTCTCTCTTTCTTTTTCCATCCTTTCTTTTCTCTCGGCAGCTTCTCTGGCCCACATCCGACTTTGGAGTATCTGTATACTCGAATTATCTTTCTGATTCGCAGCATCGAACTCCCCCTTCGCATTCCTCAGTAGGCTTTCCTCTTTCTCCAATCTCGCTTTTTTCAGATCCAGTCGCCTCTCTTTCATATCTTGCTCAATTCTCCTCTCCTGCCGCCACCTATCCTTGCGTGCCTTGTCCTCCTCATTATCTTCTGCCTTCTTTAAAATCGGCGATAGGAACCATGCTCCCCAACTTTTCTTCCAGGCTGCCTCCGCCGCGTCAGCAGCCGCAAAACTTTTCAAATTCTGAATTTCTTGCTCCACTTGCCGAATCTCTTCTTGAAGCTCGGAAATCGGGATGTCGAAGGCTGTCTTCTTGGCCTGCCATCGCGTAGCACGTTCTTGTATGGACTTTCGAAGCGCGGCGATCTGCGCCGACTCGCTAAGTGTTCCTGACTGCTGAGCCGAAGCAGCGCGGCTTCTGGCTATGGATGGATAGATGCTGTCGTATGTATGGCGTTTGTTGCTATCCTTCAACGTCTCGTAGGCTTTTCCAAGCTACAACAATCTAACTTTAGTATACGGAACTTGACGATCAACGAAAGCATTGACGTCTTGGGGAAAAGTCACATACTAGTTGAAATGCTTCAGTAGCATCATTCTTGGTGTTCCGGTCTGGATGGAGCTTTAGTGCCAGTCTTTTATAAGAGCGATGAACTTGTTCAGGGGTAGCGGTTTGCTCTATTTCAAGCACCTTGTAGTAATCCTCTGTGGTTTCCGGAGCCATTCCTCAGCAAGTATGTTTTGCGGAAGGGTTCCTGCCGTGTACGATTGAAGAGAACCCTACTAATCTGCCACAAATTAAGAGCCTCATAGGCCTCATTTTTGCCTGGCTGTTTTGTTGTCAGTGCAGGTGAGGTCACACCACGCTTCCCGTGACTTTTCATTAAAAAAAACAATGTTATGACGATGCCTAAAGAAGGTTTAGATCACTTTCTATCTAAAATATCATTCAGTGTTAAGTTCCCTTCCAAAAACACTACAGTGAGTTCATACCACTTTCGAAAATTGGCCCGAGCCTCGTTCTTACCGCTTGAGGAAATGTAGATAAGCGTCGAACACGAACAAGACTTTTATTCAAAACAATATTACAGTCAACCTACTTTTAGTCACGAAGCAATACTTTACCTGTGCTTGATAGTAAGAGTAAATTAGCTCTTATCATAGGGCGAACCCAAGAAGATTCACACATCCGTCCAAGCATACTCGTGGAGATCTTTACCGCTCAGGGGCTTTAGCGAGGCGGAACGACTAGCGCATCTTCACTCCATCTCTTCAGTTCTCACGACCGGCTTTTTCACGACCGTGTGGAACTTTGAAGCACGCTGACCACATTTGTATCCGAAGTTTTGAGTCGGTACGACTATTCCAACGCTGAATCTGCGCTCTGCAGTTGGTCCACAAAACAGCGACAGCGACAACGATGCTGGTGGGGTGAAACCTCAGAATGCACCGTCATGGAAACCACAGAGCTTCTGTTCAAGGACACCATGTCCAGAGAACAGATGATCAAAGTGGTGTCGAAGGCAGCTCAATCACCTCGGGGTGCTCATTGTTTCAGTCGTCGCCGAACCGACAATTCCGATGACACCACGTACCAGGCCGTAGGCTTCACGCACGGAAATCTCTCCCGTAACAGAGCACCTTGGTCGTTGACCTTTGATTATTGGTCTATAAATGAAACTAATGTCGATCTATCAGTGCTTGAAATATGATCACTGTTGTTTGATTGCCAAAATATGGGGTGCTACAGCTTGTCGCGTAAGGCGTTACGATTGCCTCAAGCGACCATATTTGAACACACATCATTGATCAGGACAATTCTTATATGAATAGAGTGTTGAGGTATTGTCCTCAAATACTGGCTCTAGATCAGCTAACACCTCTAGTCTTAAAATAAGTCGGAAGAATTAAATGGCTTCATCTCTGACCATTCGTCGTGACTGATCAAAGCGATAGGCCACGAACAACCATTACTGGCTTGAGTATATAACACAGAGATGAATGTGGAAATAAATATGGAAGTAAATATAAAAACAGACATCGCCTACTTCAGATTATCTGCTACCTGTATTCTCACTTCATTCGGGAGAATTGGCCAAGTGCTGCTCTGGCCATCCACCACCAAACCCCAGATAGTCGACATCCTCGCTAGCACCCCTTTTTTGCAAAAAATCCCTTCTCTCTCCACCACCCCACTTGCCAGTGGTATATGAACAGGACTACTTTGGCCGAAGCCACAAACACCCACACGGTCTTCGTGGCTCAGTTGGTTAGAGCGTTGGTCTCATATACATCTATATGATCCGGAGTTCACTCTGGTGCAATCCAAAGGTCGAGAGTTCGAGTCTCTCCGAGGACATTCCTTGAATCCCGATTCTTTTTGCCGGTTGCATGGTCTTTTTTTTGGGAGCTGCACAATATCAAAACTGATTAATAATTTTAATAATTGACCTTGGTTAGAAGAGCCTCTTTCCGTTTTGTATATTGATTAATCCGTGCTCACGAGTTGAATATATTGCACTGGTAGGTAGGTAATATATGCATTCCCAATACAGGCGAGCAAGCCATCACCGATTAATTCTTTTGTGCGTGGTCTCGTCCCGACTGTCACCATCCACCCTTTTCCCTTTTTCCCCCCACCACCACGGCATTGGCAACCGAAAGCGCCGACACCAACACCAGAAACCAACCCCAACTAATACTAATACCAATAATAATACTAATAATAATACAGCAACGAATTCTATCAATCACCACCACCAACACTAGGCGGCGAGTCGAGGCCGTTCTGGAGCTACGAGAGTACGTACTACTTACTACCTTTACCGTCTGCCCACACGAATGCCATGACCAACTGCACTCCGCTGAAACTCGCCTGCCATCTGGGGTTCGACATGCTCTATAAATAAATACATCAACGCAAACCCGTTTCATCGCTAGCAGCCGGTGTGATCGCCGCGAATCATCCAGTGCTCCCCCACCGAAGAAAGAATTCGCCCATCTCAAGCGCTCGGGGGATCGTGTCTTGCGTGGTCTTGGGGGTCTTGGGGCTTACGGCTTGGGTTGGGGTTTGGGTTTGGCTTCTGGCGCGCGCAGGTCGCATTGAGTGGCTCTACGTGCTCGTGGATGGTGGGACCTGCATACGGGTTACTGCACTGGTTCTTGCTGGTGCGTGGCGACAAGACTCGTGCTGGGACGATAGACGCAGCGGTTGGATGTGCGACGATGGATCAGTCAGTGGTTGTGAGCAAGACACTGGTTGGAAGGTCAGATGCGAGATAGGAGGGTTATTCGACCGTTGATTTGACAGAGAGACACCCTCCCAATTCCCGGCTGTTGGTATCGTCTTCCCTCAGAGATTCATAGGGCGTTGGAAAGTCAACGGTGCTGCAGGGGTGGTGGCTTCGATGGTGGTTCATGGCGTTGGCTCGTGTCTGGTTTGGGAGGTGGTTCAGATTCGGGTGGATGGGGATGAATTGCCCTGCTTTTGTCTGGCGATGGAGGGAAGACCGGTTACAGCTGTCGAGGGTAGTGGCATGGTATTGGTAGAAGGTAGTAGTAGTAGTATGGTTTGCATATTATAGTATCATATACGTATAGTATAGCATAGTCATGGATAGTTGTAGTATTGGTGGTGGTGGTGGCGGGAGGAACCTTGGCTCTGGGACTGGTATCGTCGCATCCAGCAAAATCAAGTGGTAACCACCGGGGCAACAGACACGTTGGATGCAAATAAATATACTTTTGCATCACCCACCCAAGCCAACTAACAACTAACCAACTATCAACCGATGTATGCCCGGGCGCTATAGCCAGAGCAGAGCAGAGCAGAGCAGAGCAAATAAGAAGTCGGGTTTATGATCTGAGTTGATGTGATCTGATACGATACGATACCATTATCCACTGTTTCCCTCTCGTTCGGACCATCGACCTCATCATCATCATCCTCATCCTCGTTCTGATCTCTTCCCCCTTATCCATCCCAACTGCCATTTGTTCTTCTTGTTATTCTCCTTCTCCTCTGGCAACCTCGTATCCATCCACCTTCTGTTTTCTATCAAGTATCAATCAAGCCACCCTGCGCCAATCCTGCTGTCGCGCTGCACCTCACCGTCAGTAACCGACCATCACTTTCTCACTCATCAAAATCACCTGCTTCCCTCGATCCTCAATTCCTGCCCGTCCATCCCTTCACTCCTGCGAAACCACCCAATTTGCTCGAAGCGTATCGCATTGCATTGCCGCTCACCACATCTGCCAATTCCCTCTGTTGATTTCAAGCCATTTCACATAATCAATTCGTGTGTCGGCGTGATCTTCTAGTCATCGGTATCACTATCAACCATACGCCCACTTCCGCCGCCCGCCATAGATAATAAACATCTCGTGTCCACGGAAACACCAACACCCCCCTCCTCTCTTGGATAAATCCATAAATTGTGTGGCTGGCTCTGCGCATATGAACCCAAGACTTTCTCTTTTCTTGGTCAAAGAATAAATACCCCGTCGTCTAAAACATCCCGTCGGTTGCTCGAATAAAGAAGCTCATTCTCCCTCAAACCACAACAACCACCACCAACAACCCACACGTTCCCTCGCAGCTTTCGAAAACACACAAAAGTAACCCTTGAAGGATTTCCAAACATCTGCCAAAATGAATATCAACAAGAAACTTGACCGTGTCAAGCAATGGGCTGGTGAGAAGATGGGCGCAGAAGCAAAGACCAGCGTATCTGAAGAATTCCGTGCCCTGGAAATGGAAATGGCCCTTCGTCATGATGGTATGTCCCATTAACTATTATTCTCGTGCCTATGTCTAACACAAATGCTGCAGGCATGGAGAAAATGCAAAAGTCTATGGCCGTCTACATCAAATCACTGTCGAAGCGCAACGAGGTGGACGATAAAGAGAAGGTTCTACCAGTGGCATATTTGGGTCAGACCATGTTGAATCATGGCGAGGACTTTGAGCCCGACTCTGAATTTGGAAATTGCCTTATTGGTAGAGTTACCAATTGTTGTTTTGCGGGAGATAGTGCTAACAGAGAATAGGCATTGGAAGGACAAATGAACGCGTTGCGAGGATACAAGAGACATACGTTGCGAATGCTACAAATGGCTGGCTGGAATCATTGGAGCGGTCGTTGGTCATGATGAAAGAATACCAGGTATATTATGATTCTTGGTTTTTGAGATCTCCCAGAAAACTAATAGCTACAGGCTGCACGGAAGAAGCTCGAAAACCGTAGATTGGCCTATGATGCCTCCCTCTCGAAAATGCAGAAGGCGAAAAAAGAAGATTTCAGAGTCGAAGAAGAACTCCGTTCACAAAAGGCCAAATACGAGGAATCCAGCGAAGATGTGCTGCGTCGAATGGAAGATATCAAGGAAGCGGAAGCAGAAAGCGTTTCAGATCTCGGTGCTTTCTTGGACGCAGAGCTGGAGTATTATGATCGATGTCGCGATGAGCTCCTCCGCTTAAAGCGCGAATGGCCTGCTGGGTATGTACAATCTTTGCCTGCCAGAGACATCAAACTAACTAGTACAGCTCAACCTCCCCATCTCGTAACCAACGCCGTCCAGCTCCCCGCTCCCGTTCCAACACCGCACATTCATACAAAGAGCGGTTTGCGTCTCCCGAACCCGAGCCTGAGCTCGAAGCCCCTCGTCCATCAATCCGTTCCACCGGACGTGTTCCTTCCTCCTCGCGTATCGACACGCGGCTCGAACGCCTCAGCACCAACGAAGAAACTTACGAGTCCCCCAGCTCTGCTCGACCAAACATGAGTCGTTCATCGACTTTCCAAGGTCCCACTTCCATATATCGCGAGTCTCCTATCTCCGCAACAGCATCTCGTCAAAATTCCGGTCTTAGTGACGTTCGTGGCCAGTTGAGACCTGT
>Ga0247807_10001153_pt1 | contig 15911 bp, 9 predicted proteins | sample UWRJL074202C1_FD_179931 | JGI IMG/M metagenome (GOLD analysis project Ga0247807, IMG submission 179931) | Plant litter microbial communities from Arlington Agricultural Research Station in Wisconsin, United States - UWRJ-L074-202C-1 | ecosystem: Environmental > Terrestrial > Plant litter >...
CTGAACCGGATAGCCTTCATCATCAATATTCAGTAATACGGGACCTGTATAAGCAATATGCATCCATACCGAGGCAGAGCCAGGGCCACCGTTAAAAGAGATAACCAGCGGCCTGTTAGCTCTGTCTCTGACATCCGTTCTCTCATAATAAGTATAAAACAATCCGGCAATTGCTTTGCCCGTTTCATCCCACACAGGTAAAGTACCAGCCATAGCCTGATAAGGAATCCGCTTTCCTTTAATGGTTACCTGATGCTGTGTAATGACTGTACTTTCTGTTACAATTTTACGGGAGTTCACTTCTTTATTTACTGAAGTGTCACTTTTCTGAGTTTCAGCAGTTGATTTAACAGGCTGCATCTTTTGTGCATCAGCCTTATGGCAAACACATAATCCAACCAGGATTAACATACAAAATATCTTCATTTCAATAGGGTTGTTTAGGTCCCCTAAATATCAAAATAAGATCAGAATATCCGCTAATACCTTAAAAATGTTACTCTTGCTTATCTCAGAGTTCCCCTTTAAATTAAAGAGTGCCTTCCTTTTCTTTACCACCCTGTATATACAATACAGAAATCGCACCCAAAATCATAAATATTCCAGCAAGGATAATTGCATAGATCGCTTCACCATGATAAAACTTTTTCACAATTAAACCACCAAAAACACCATTTACAATTTGTGGCATCGTAATAAAGAAATTAAAGATCCCCATATAAACACCCATCTTACGTGGTGGTATAGCACTTGATAATATGGCATAAGGCATAGAAAGAATACTTCCCCAGGCAAGGCCGATACCAATCATAGAATAAATCAGGTGATCGGGGTTACTGATAAAATAAATAGACAATAAACCAGCCCCACCTGCCAGTAAAGAAAAAGCATGTGCCATTTTACGGCTGGTTGCCCTGGCAATTGAAGGTAAGATCAATGCATAAAGCGCAGATACTCCATTATATACCCCAAACAAAATACCAACCCAATTCCCTGCATCAGCAAATTTAACCGAAGAAGTATCTCCCGGCAGCACTTTATAAATATGCTGGGCAATAGCAGGCGTTGTAAATACCCACATTGAAAATAAGGCAAACCAGGAAAAAAACTGAACCAGCCCCAGCTGTTTCATCGTTAGGGGCATTTTCGAAAAATCAGTTAAGATAGATAATATACCTTCTTTTTCTTCTGCCTCAGGCTCAGCAGCATGGTATAAAGCCATTTCTTCCGGCGGATACTCTTTAGTAGTCAATACAGTCCATAAGATAGTCAGCAATAAAATCGCAGCACCTGCATAAAAAGAATAAATCACATTATGCGGAACCTGTCCTGTTGCTGCAACTTTAGATGCGCCAAGATATTCAGAAAAGATATAAGGCAGCCAGGAACCTGATATCGCACCCGCTCCTATTAAAAAGGTCTGCATAGAAAAACCAAAGCTCCTTTGGCTTTCAGGTAATTTATCTCCAACTAAAGCTCTGAAAGGCTCCATCGCCACATTAATAGAAGCATCCATGATCATCAGCATGCCTGCACCAATAATAATAGGTGGCAGAAAACCGGCCATTGTGCCTGCATTGGGCATGAGGATTAAAGCAATAGCTGTTAAAATTGCACCAATCAGAAAATAAGGTCTCCTTCTGCCAAAGCGGTTCCAGGTTTTATCACTGTAATAACCAATAATCGGTTGTACAATCATTCCAGTTAAAGGAGCTGCCAGCCAGAAAAGAGATAGGTGCTCTACATCGGCGCCAAAAGTTTGCAGAATTCTTGAAGCATTTCCATTTTGCAAGGCGAAACCAAACTGTATACCAAAAAAACCGGCACTCATATTAAAAATCTGTGCATTGGACAATCTTGGTTTGGAGGCGGCGGCTTTATTATGTTCCATAAGGATCTGTTTGGTTTGGTTTGGAGGTTCAGTATTTAGAATGCTATGATCTGTGCACTCCCAGGCAATACCCAGACTGGTATCGTGTTATCTTTAATATCATTCAATTTAAGATCAGAGAGCTGATCCGCAGCCATTGTAAAAGGCCTGTTCTGCAGAATGTCAGGCGGAATCTGCACCTGGCTTTCCATTCTGTAATGGCGGTCAAAATTAACAAGGATCAGTAAACGCTGATTCGTTGTATAGCGTACATAGCCATACATCCTTTTATTCATATTACCACTAACCGGAATTTCCCATAGTTGTCCGTTTGCAATAGCATCCGATCCACCTGTAAACTGAAGCAGCTTCTTATAGTAATTTCTCAGTTCCTTTTGTGCACCAACCAGTTTTCCACCATCAAAAGCACCATTATTCATCCATTTCTGATGTTCCGGAATCCCCCAGTAATCAAAAATAGTAGTCCGGTTATCCTCTCCGCCAAATCCTTCCGCACCTCTGCCAGGCTCCCCAACTTCCTGACCAAAATAAGTCATCACCGGCCCGCCAGATAAAGTAGCAGAAACGACCATTGCCGGTAAAGCTAACTCCGCTTGCCCGGCAAAACCAGCAGAAGCAATCCGCTCCTCGTCATGGTTCTCCAGAAAACGCAGCATCTGGTCACCAAAACCTGCACTTTCCTGTTGCCAGATCTTTCTGATAGCGTTAACATCTGCATCATCTTCACTTTTGATCAGTTTCTTCAAACCATCATATAATCCAACCTTATCATATAAATAATCAAATTTACCAGTAGTCAGGAATGATTTATAAGTTGCAGGGTCATAAGCTTCCCCGATAAAAATCAATTCAGGTTTCACCTTTTTCACTTCCGGGATCACCCAATGCCAAAATTCAAGAGGAACCATTTCGGCCATATCACAACGAAAGCCATCTGCACCTTTCGCTGTCCAGTAAACCAGAATATCTCTCATTTTAGTCCACACTTCAGGTATAGGTGTAAAATACTGTTTCCCCCCATTCACATGGTCTACCCCATAATTCAGCTTTATAGTTTCATACCAGTCATCTGCTGACGGACTTGCTGAGAAGACATTATTCCCCGTAGCCTTAGCCGGTGATTCCGTATAATTCTCCTGATTTAAAGCAGAAAGCGGTGTTTGCTGATCAGATTCAGGAGCAGGAACAATAAAATCCTTTCCTGGCACATAATAGTAATCATTAGCCGGGCTGAAAGCTAACTGTACATTATCACCCTCACCAAAATCTTTAACTCCCGCCGGTTTCATCTTTGACTGATACTGACGGGCTACATGATTAGGTACAAAGTCAATAATCACTTTCAATCCTTTTTCATGTGTCCTTTTAATCAGTGCTTCAAACTCAGCCATTCTGTTATTCACCTCCACTGCCAGATCAGGATCTACATCGTAATAGTCTCTTATTGCATATGGAGAACCTGCCCTGCCTTTAACTACTTTCGCATGATTGGCTGGCAATCCGGCATGGCTGTAATCAGTTAAAGTTGCATGAGAAATTACGCCTGTAAACCAAATATGGGTTGTTCCCAGTTCTTTAATCCCATCAAGGGCCTGAACAGTGATGTCATTAAATTTTCCACTGCCATTCTGCTCAATAGTTCCGTAAGGAATATTATTCTGCTGCTTATTACCAAACAATCTTGGTAAAAGCTGGTAAATCATTACTTTTTTATTATTCTGCGCCATACACTTATTTATAAATCCAGTAAAAAGTAAAGCAACTATAGTTAAAATCCAGTAATGGGTTTTCATACCAATAGTCCTTTGTAATTGATCACTGTTTCACCTGTTGTAACAGGGTGTAACTTATTAAATATATTAATATGCAGCAACTCCTTGCTTGTGGTATTAATGATAAGCTCTTCTTTGGTAACCCTCACTTTTAACTGAATCCCGCGGAAGCCAATCGTAAAGGCAAACGAGATCCATTGTTCAGGCAGGAAAGGGTTAAACGAAAGCGTATTTTCTTTTACACGCATTCCACCAAATCCTTCCACAATACTCATCCATGTACCAGCCATAGAAGTAATATGCAAACCATCTTCTGTATCATTGTTATAATCATCCAGATCTAAACGCGAGGTCCGCAGATAAAATTCATACGCCTTATCCCCATCATTTAATTTAGCTGCCAAAATACTATGTACACAGGGCGATAAAGAACTCTCATGTACCGTACGGGATTCATAAAAATCAAAATTCCTTCTTAAAGATTCCATGTCATAATCATCTTCAAAAAAGTACATTCCCTGTAAAACATCTGCTTGTTTAATGAAACAAGAACGCAGAATCCTGTCCCAGCTCCATTTCTGATTTAACGGACGCTCTGCTGCAGGCAAATCCTTTACCAGAATCTGTTCTTTATCTAAATATCCATCCTGCTGCAGAAATATACCATGTTCATCATCATATGGCAGATAAATATTTTCTGAAATCTTTTTCCAGTCTGCAAATTCTGCTGCTTCTGCTAACAGAGTTTTAGCCACAATACGCTGATATTGTTCCGGATCTTCTTCTTTCACAATTCCTGCAGCTTCCACAGTATATTTTAAACACCATGCAGCCAGCGTATTTGTATACCAGTTATTGTTAATATTGTTTTCATACTCATTAGGCCCGGTCACCCCCAGCATTACATATTGCTTTTTGTCCGCACTCCAGTTCACTCTTTGTTTCCAGAAGCGGGCAATACCGATCAGTACTTCCAATCCGAATTCTTTCAGATAAGAAGAGTCACCTGTATACCTGATATAGTTGAAAATCGCAAAAGCAATAGCACCATTTCTATGAATCTCTTCAAAAGTGATTTCCCATTCATTATGACATTCTTCACCATTCATGGTTACCATCGGATATAAAGCAGCCCCCTGGTTAAAGCCTAATTTCTCCGCATTTTCAATAGCTTTCTCCAAATGCTTATAACGGTACACCAGCAGGTTTTTAGAAACTTCCTGCGGTGCAGTCGATAAGTAAAAAGGAATACAATAAGCCTCCGTGTCCCAGTAAGTAGAGCCCCCGTACTTTTCTCCTGTAAAACCTTTAGGGCCGATATTTAAACGCGCATCTTTTCCAGTATAAGTTTGATTTAACTGAAAAATATTAAAGCGGATAGCCTGTTGTGCAGCTACGTCACCTTCAATGATAATATCACCTTCCTGCCATTTAGTTGCCCATGCATCAGCTTGTTCTTTTAACAACCCGTCAAAACCTTTGGCTACCGCAGCATGAATTACTTCTTTAGCTTTTTCCAGTAAATCAGCAGCAGCATAATTTTGTGAAGAAAGATTGGTAGCTATTTTATAAATATCAATCCCTTCATTTAAAGTCAGGTCCAATGAAACACTTTCTGAAATATATTTTTCACGCGATTTAGCATCTATTGATAACTGAACCGTTTTATCATTTTTAAGAACCAGAGTTTTAACACCCGTAATTACCTCAAAAGCAGTTTTTTTAGTACGTAATGTTAAATAAGAACCACTTTCCTCCTGCGCACTGCTCACTTCATCCCAGAATTTCTCTTCATAGTTTGAATCCTGATTTTTCACATCTCCATCAATAAAAGATATTAAATCGAGTTTTCCCGAAAAATTAAGTGGAGTCAGCTGATAATGTAAGGCTGCAATCTCATCATTGGCAATACTGAAAAAACGTTTAGCTTTCACCTGTACCTGTTTTCCGGAAGCCAGCTCAGCAGTAAAAGTACGCTCCAGATAACCCTCCTGCATATTTAATAACCGTTGAAATGCAGTCACCTGACATAGATTTAAATCTAAAAGCTCACCATCTATTTTAAGCTCCAGGCCCATCCAGTCTGCCGCATTCAATACCTTAGCAAAATATTCAGGATATCCGTTTTTCCACCAGCCTACACGGGTTTTATCAGGATAATAAACGCCTGCTACATAATTTCCCTGTAAAGTATCACCGGTATAAGTCTCTTCGAAATTTGCACGCTGCCCCATCCGTCCATTACCAAGACTGAATATACTTTCCGATATCTTATTCAAATGAGAATCAAAACCATTCTCAATGATATTCCACTGTTCCGCTTGTATGTAGTTCTTCATGTTTACCCTTTTACGCTATGCTTATTCTTTACTAAATTAATCAGTCCTTTAACAGTAATCGTTGAAAGGTCTTTGTGAAATTCATCGGCTCCGGGCAGATTAGCTGCTGTACCAATTCCCACTACGGCCATTCCCGCTGCGATTGCAGCCTGTACCCCAGCTGATGCATCTTCAAAAACGATACAATCAGCTGCCGCTGCACCTAATAATTCTGCTCCTTTAATGAAAACTTCCGGATCAGGTTTTGAGGTCGTTACCGCATTTCCATCTACAATAGCATCAAAAAAATGTGCCAGTTCTGTTCTTTCCAGGATTAGCCCTGAATTCTTACTTGCTGAGCCTAAAGCAATTTTAATTCCTTCAGCTTTCAATGCTTTGAGTAAATCCAATGAACCTGGCAACACTTCAGAGACAGACATCTGATTAATCATAGCTACATACCAGCTATTTTTCAAAGTGGCCAGTTCTTCTTTCTCCGCAGTTGTTCTGGTCACTCCGCCCCAGTTTAAGATCATATCCAGAGAACGCATTCTGTTCACTCCTTTAAGCTGTTCATTTTGTGCCTCACTAAAATCAAATCCTAATGAGTTGGCTAATTTTTTCCATGCCTGATAATGATAAACAGCAGTATCCACCAATACCCCGTCAAGGTCAAAAATGCAGGCTATATTTGTATGTTCCATTCTTATTCTAATTCAATTCCAGTACCAGCGTTGTTTTAGCCGGGACATTAATAGTTTTAACTGCATTCAATTTTTCTCCGCTGATTACATTGAAAGCCGATTTTTTATCCTTCATTCTTTCTGCAAACCGTGAAGTATCCAGTGTTTTGATTTTATCCTCACTATTTAAGATGACCATGACATCCTTACCACCATTTGCCCCAGAAAGATACCTGAAATAAACATATATTCCATCTTCAGGAACAAATTGCATCAGTTTTCCGTTTTGCAGCGCAGGATTATTTTTTCTGTAAACAGCCAGCTTACTTACAAAGTTCCAGGCTTCATTTTCCTGTGGACTACGGCCTGAGGCCTTAAATTTATCTTTTGCATCACCTGCCCAGCCTCCTGGAAAATCAGCACGTACCAGTCCGTCAGGTGCAGAATAATTTTTCATCAGGATTTCTGTTCCGTAATATAGCTGAGGGATACCGCGCATAGTCAGCAGTAAAGCCATACCCGATTTATATTTATTGATATCTTCTTTGATCATCGAATAAAAACGGCTCATATCATGATTATCCCAGTAGATTACGTTTCTGGTGACATCCTGATATAGAAAATCCTGTGAAACAATATTGTATAATCTGAAAATACCATCTGTCCATCCATTTGTACCATTCAGTGCTTCATAAACAGCACTCTTCATCATATTATCTGTTACACCAGGTAAATGGGTATCGAAACCTCTGTTTACTGTATTTCCTTGTGTAAAGTAAGCTTGTGCAGGTACAGAATTTACTAAAGTTTCGCCGAAAATAGATAAAGCAGGAAATTCAGCCTTAAGTTTTAACGCCCAGTCAGCCATGTACTCAGGATCATTGTATGCATAAGTATCTAACCTTAACCCATCAATTCCAGCAAATTCAATCCACCAGATGTGATTTTGTGTCAGATAGTTTTGTACATAAGGATTTCTTTCATTCAAATCGGGCATACTGGGTACAAACCAGCCATCCAGTTGTTTTTTCACATCAGCATCTGACCTGTGCAGGTCCATTACCGGCTCATCGCGATAGCTTGTCTGCGTATAAACAGGCCATTGGTTTACCCAGTCTTTCATTGGCATATCCTTAAAAATCCAATGTCCGGTCCCTATATGATTATGTACAATATCTTTGATAACTTTTAGTCCTTTAGCATGCACTTTGTCTACATATGTTTTATACAAAGCATTTGTACCATAGCGGGCGTCAATTTTATAATGATCAGTCACTGCATAGCCATGATAAGAAGCTAAAGGCATATCGTTTTCTATTTCAGGGGTCATCCAGATGGTAGTTACACCTAAATCTTTCAGATAATCCAGGTGATTAATTACCCCCTGAATATCACCACCATGACGGTAATACATAGAATCGCGGTTCAGTTTATGTTCCGCAAGCCCTTTCACTATATCATTTGACTGATCACCATTCGAAAAACGGTCAGGCATTAATAAATAAATAAAGTCTTTATCAGTCACCCCCTGAATTCTACCCTCAGCATGATCTCTGTTTTTCAGTTCATAAGTATAGGCTAATACTTTTTTTCCTTTATCCATAAAAGAGAGAAGGAATTGACCAGCTTTAGCATCCGCAGCGATTTCCAGATCAATAAACAGGTAATTTGGGTTTTCCACCTGATGCACTTTAATTAGTTTTACACCCGGATAATCCAGCTGTACAGTATATCCGCCTATATGCTGACCATGCACTAACAACTGAAGTTTTGGGTTTTTCATTCCTGTCCACCAGAACATCGGCTCCACATGATCCGGTTTTGGCTGTGCCCATGCATTTACAGTAATCAGAACAAATAGTAAAATTAATAGCTTCTTCATTTTTAAGGAGTTTTTAACAGATAACTGCAAATTGAGCAGCAGCATAGTCAGTATTGGAATTAGTGAAGGGAATGCCCTGAAGATAATTCAGGGCATTTATTTTATTGTTTAATCACACTATAAGTATAGTTACCCGGAATACTCAGGTTTAAAGTAATTTTATAACTTCCAGCGGTTGCAACCTTAATATCAGCACCACCATATTTTGGTTTGCCATTGTCATCACCCATATTGATAGCGTCCGAACCATTAGCCCTGAATTTAAATGAGCCTGCTGACAATGTTTTAGTTACTGTCCATACTTTGTTAGCAATATCATAAATCATGGGTGTGTCAGCAGACGATGATCCCGTGGCATCTCCGGTTACCGCCCATACAATTTTAGTAAGCGAATAAGTAAGTGCTTTAGTATCTGCTTTGATCAGGTAATATCCGGCGCCATCCATATGCAGGTTATCGCCGCCACCGGCATTCAGTGTACCCGGTGATGAAGTACCATAATTTACTCCATTCCAATTATTTTGTGAAGTAAATTTAAAGTCAGTACTTGCATCCGGGAAATTAATATATCCTTCATAAACTTTATTATCAGCTATTGAAGAAATCTTTGGCGCACTGGCCGGGTCCCAGCTCTGATAAGATCCAGCAACATATAGCGATGGATAATTGATAATTATCTGATAGGGTGTTACTGTAACTGTCAGTACATTAGAATATGCAGGGGCAAAAGTATCACCAATGCTAGCTTTGGCCCTCACTTCCAGTTTACCTGCAGCACCAGGGATAAGTCCCACCTGATTAGCCAGGTTATTGATTTCGGCAACAGTAAAAGTATGCGTTAACGCCGTATTCAGCGCAACTTCTTTAGGGCTGCTGAAATTCTTTCCTGCAGCATCAACCTGCACTGCATAAGATACGCCCGCGTTATAATTAAAAGAAGAAGTTGTCCAGTTGAATACAACTGCCTCTTTACCCGCATTAACACTGTCCAGTACCAGCGTATTTTGTGTGGATGTTAAAACCGGTGGCGTGCCATTACCTGCCACAGTTTTAGTTTCATCCTTTTTGCATGACACAAATAATAGCATCAAAAGGCTATAGGTCATTGATTTTATATATAATGATTTCATCTATTTATCGTTTTTTTTGTCAGACGGAGCCTTTAATTAATAACCAGGATTTTGAGTCAGATTACTGTTCGCAATTAAATCAGCTGATGGCAATGGAAATAAACTGCGGAATGCTTCAGTACCACGTCCCCCTTTAACACCACCTTTATAAGGCCATAAATAAGACCCGTCAGTGAATTTACCAAAACGTATCAGATCAGTACGTCTGTAACCTTCCCAAAAGAATTCTTTTGCTCTTTCTGCTAAAATGCCATCTAAAGTAAGAGAAGAAACATTACCAGAGTCATTGCCATAGGCACGCTGACGTAACTTGTTGACATACTCCAGTGCCTGACTTGTTGAACCGCCCCCGCCACCACGTAAAACTGCCTCAGCATAATTCAAATAAGCTTCAGGTAAACGGAATAACGGGAAATCGATAGAAGAAAAAGTTCCGTTGTTCGAAGGAGCAGGAGTACCGGCCTGATTCACATTTCTGAACTTCACAGCACGTAAACCATCAGTAAATACAGCTACATTATCATTCGCCGTTTTATCCCCAAAAAACATCGCTCTTGAATCCGGGTTACCTGTAAAAGCACCATTGATACCAAATACAGCCGGTAAAGTTGAGCGGGTACGGATACCGCCCCAGCCACCACCAGGAACTCCGAAAAGTGCCGGGCCCATATCACCATTAATAGAAGCGTTCACCAGGAAAGTAGTACCGCCAAAATTCTGAGTCAGGTTTCCATCATAGTTGATAGACAGGATCACCTCAGGGTTATTTTGATTATTATCAGAAAGGAATAAGTTTTTATAAGACGCCAGCAGTGAATAACTACCACCTATTACTTTACCCGCATAAGTAATCGCTTCTGTATTTTTAGCTGTTCCGGTATAAACAGCAGCATTCAGGTATAAGCGTGACAATAACAGCTGGTCCGCACCTCTTGTGACTCTGCCATATTCGTTAGCAGGAGTTAATTCCGGTTCTATGGCAAGCAGTTCACTTTCTACATATTTGAATAAATCAGCACGTTTGATTTGTTTAGGGGATACTTTACCAATTTCATTCTCTTCAGTAAGAAAAGGAGGATTACCAAACATATCCATTAAAACCCAATATTGATATGCCCGTAAAAATCTCGCTTCTGATCTGTAAGCTGCAATATTCGCTGCATCAGCTCCCGTGATGTTTCGTGAGGCCAGCTTAGCCGGTGTACTTTCACGCAAAAACTCATTAGCAACTGTAATCTGGTATAAACTTCTTGTATATAATCCACGCAGAATTATATTATCAGAAGTATAAGTCTGATTGTTTAAGTCATAAACTCCAGGATCATTCCAAACACAAATCCCTTCATCTGAAGTTAATTCCTGAGCATTCCAGTATAAGCGGATAAAGTCAGAAGAACCCGCGTCAATACCACCAAGATCACTCTTGTCCGGACCACCACCCCCGGTAGTTGCAAAACTGCCATATATTTTAGCTAATACTTGCTTATACCCTTCAGGAGTAGAGTAAGCCACATCCGAAATGATATCATTAGTCGGCTTTAAATTCAGGTCTTTTTTACAAGACGAGAAGGCTGCCATCAATATGGCTGTTGCCGTAAATATTTTAAATAGATTTTTCATGCGTATGAATTTTTTTATAGGATTAAAATCCAACATTAAGGCCTAAACTATAGGTTCTTGGCCTTGGATATAAGTTATAATCAATACCTGTAATATTTTCAGGATCAATCCCTTTGTATTTAGAAATCACAAATACATTCTGAACATTTGCAGTGATCCGGAGATTTGCTTTTGAGTTTTGCGAGAAGCGGCCAAAATTGTAGGCTATTCCTGCATTATCCATTTTAAGGAAAGAAGCATTGTGTACATAGTAATCACTCAGAAATTGATTATTTGAAAAATTGGTCTCATAGAAAGTAGTACTTGCATTATTGATTAATCCACTTGGACTAAGAATATTTCTATCCACACCAAAATTAGAAGAGACATTGTCATAAATGTAGTTTCCAATATTTGCACGCAGTACAGTACTTAGTGTCCATTTTTTATAGTTAAACGAAGTAGTAAATCCCAGAATATATTTAGGTACAGGGTTTTTATAGAAATATCTGTCCTTATCATTCACTATACCGTCATTATTCAGATCAGCATACACACCTTCAACAGGAGCACCCGCTGCATTGTAAACTTGTTTATAGACTAAGAATGAGCCTGGACTATTATTTGGAGAATTCCATTTCAGTGTAGTACCAGTTGCGCCTTTAATATCACCCGCTCCGATTTTAAAATCAGGATCTGGATTAAGTGATAAATTAGTTACTTTATTTTTGTTGTAGGTGAAATTAAAGCCCATGTCCCAGTTCACATCAGCAGACTTAACAATGGCCACATTAATATTTGCTTCAATACCTTTGTTTTCCATGTTACCTACATTGGTCAGCAATAAATTACTAAAGTTCGTGCCTACTGCAATTGGTACAGTACTTAACAAATCCTTCGTTTTTTTGTAATACACATCTACACTACCATAAACTCTTCCATTAAAGAAACCATAATCAATACCTGCATTATAGGTTTCAGAAGTTTCCCATTTCAGGTCTTTATCATAAGCAATCGGTGTATAGAAACTGTAAAATTTACCACCTAACTGATATTGCGCTTCATTTACACTCGAAAAATAATTAGGCAGGTAAGTATAGTTACCAATACCATCCTGCTGCCCTGTAATACCATAACTTAAGCGAAATTTCAGATCAGAAAATACTTTGCTGTCTTTTAGAAATGATTCATCTATTGCTTTCCAGGTAAATCCTGCAGAAGGAAAATATCCCCATCTGCCTGCTTCACTGAACTTAGAAGATCCATCAGCACGCATGGTACCTGACAAGATATATTTATCTGCCAGCGTATACGTTAAACGGCCATAATAAGATAATAAACGATTTTGCTGTCTGTCAAAAGGAAATACTGGTACTTTTTGTACACGACCACGGGCATTATAGTCTGTGAAATTATAAGTGGTTGTTGAGTTCTCATAAAAGCCATATCCTGCTGTTGCATTAATATTACTTCTGATACTTTTTAAATCCTTTACATAACTAAAAAAGGCTTCAGCAACCTTGTTATGCTGAACGGCTTCGTATTGTGTTGCTGTTCCAAAAGTTATTGCGCTCTGCGCTGCATAATCAGGGACATTCACATTTCCGTATCCTTTAGATACATCATAACCAAGATTCACATTGAAATGCAGTTCAGGTAAGAAATGGAAAGAGTAATCTAATCTCAGGTTACCAAAACTTCTTGCAGCTTTACCATTGTCTTGTTTTTGCTCAATCAGTCCCAGAGGATTTTTTGGTGCATTAGGATTTAGCTGCCCCTGAGCTCCGATCCATTCAAAATATCCGCCATACTGGTTATTGGTATATACCGGCTGAGTCGGATCAAATTGAATTGCTGGCTCTACGGCATCTTTATTGGCAAAATGCGATTCACTCAAAGTCCCCTTTAAATTCAAATCGACTTTCAAATGTTTATCAAAGAAAGTGGGATTTAAGGTTATTCCGCCAGAAGCTCTCGTCATCCGGTCCGAAACCAGCAATCCTCTCTGATCTAAGTAACCACCAGAAACACGGTAAGGAACATTTTTAAAACTACCACTAATACTCAGGTTATTATCTGTGCTGAAAGCGTTGTTGTAAATTACATCCTGCCAGTCAGTATTGGCTTTACCCAATAAAGCTTTCTGAGCATCAGTACCGTGTTCATTTACATATGCACGAATCTGATCACCATTTAAAACATTTACCTTTTTAGCCACTGTTGAGTAAGAATTTACCGTACTGAAATCGATTGATGGTTCACCGGATTTACCTTTTTTTGTGGTAATCAGGATGACCCCGTTCGAAGCTCTTGAACCATATATTGCAGTTGCATTCGCATCCTTTAATACTGTAAAAGTCTCAATATCATTAGGATTGATTAAACTCAGCGGATTGGCTACTCCTGCAATCACGCTCCCGTTTGTAGCCCCTATAGTTAAGTTATTACCAAAAGGCACACCATCAATAACAATCAGCGGGTCATTACTGGCATTCAGAGAAGCGCCGCCACGTACACGGATAGTACTTCCTGAGCCTGGTTGTCCTCCGCTGGATACAATAGATACACCTGCTACTTTACCAGCAATCAGTTGTTCAGGCGAAGTAATATTTCCTTTCTGAAAGTCTTTTGAACTTACTGTAGTGATTGATCCGGTCAGATCTTTTTTCTGTGCAGTACCATAACCAATCACCACAACTTCATTTAAGTTCTGCGCGTCTGGTTTCAAAGAAAAGTTTGCGACTGTGTTTCCATTTACAGTTATGTTAAGATCAGTAGAACTGTAACCGATATAACTTGCTGTCAGTGTTACCGGGCCATTGGCTACACCAGTAATTCTGAATGCGCCATTAGCATCAGTACTTGCGCTTCTGCCCTGGCCTTTAACCAGTACTGAAGCTCCCGGAAGGCCGATACCGGTTTCATCAATAATTTTACCAGTAATTGAACCGGTCTGTGCTTGTACTGCCAAAGCTGTGATTGTAAAAATCAATAGCAGACAGTACCTCATCACGTAAAATACTTTCATATTTAATTTTTTTTTTGGTTATATATTTGGATAATGAAGGGTGTGTATTACACGCATCGTAAATTTACATTTGAGGATTATATTTCAAAATTTTATATCAAATATTTTTTTAACACAATATTTAATATTTAAAAAACACAAAAACACCTTAATAAATTCTACGTGCTTTTTAATCAATATTCCGTAAAACTCTACAAATAACACTGTAAATCAACAACTTAATATTAATTAAAACATCATAAAGTGTTTTTTTTACACTAAGTTGTTTTCAGTCATTTTTACGGGAACGATACCGGGAACGTTCCCGATGATATGAAGTTTTATTAACAATGACGACAGATAAAAAAACTGAAATTCTGCGTATTTTCAGAGAATCCCAAAATATTCTGCTCAAAAACGGTCAGTTTAGTACTAGAAATTTAACGTTTTTTTAATGTCCCTGAAGCTGTAGAATTTCGCTTCACCAGCTTAGATGCCAATACAATTTTTTCATTGACATTGACTGTCTCCGGGTGTTCCAGCATTTTGAATAAAAGGAGGGCTGCCTCTACCCCAATCTCAGTAGAGGGCTGGGTAATTGTAGTCAACGAGGGATTAAGCAATGGTGCAATCTGCAGACTTGAAAAGCCTATCACTTTGACCTGTTCAGGAATAGCAACTTCCAGATCATTGCAGGCATAGTAAGTGGCAAAAGCCAGACGTTCTACTGAAGTAAATACTCCGTCAGGCTTTAAGCGTTTCAGCATATCCTTCAGAATCACATTATTCCGTTTATAGCTATTGGTACAATCTACAATCAGGCGGTCATCAAACGGGATATTATATTTTGCCAGTGCGTCCAGGTAACCCTGCATCCTGGTTTTACCAATCGACAGGTTCTTATTAATTACTAAACAGGCAATCCGTTCACATCCCTGTTTAATCAGGTGCTGCACAGCAGAGAAGCTGCTATCATAGTCATTGGTAATCACTCTTGGTGTAATAATATCTTCATAGACCCTGTCAAAAAAAACCAGCGGTAGTCTTTTCTGATTCAGTTCATTCAGATAATTATGATCATTGGCTTCGCCCGATACGGACATAATAATCCCGTCAGCGCGTCCATTATGCAAGTGCCTGATGAAAGAAACTTCTTTTCCATAATCATCATCCGTAGAATAAATCAGAATATGATACCCTTTAGACCTGGCAACGCCTTCAATCCCATGAATAACCTGTGAAAAGAAATTATTGGCCAGTTCAGGAACAATAACTGCTATCGTTTTACTGCGTTGTTCCCTTAAGTTACTTGCATAATGATTAGGCTGATAATTCAGCTCTTTTGCAGCAGCTAATATCTTATCCTTGGTTTCTTTGCTAATATCACTATTGTCCCTGAACGCCCGGGAAACAGTTGAAGTCGATAAATTAAGCGCTTTCGCCAGTTCTTTTATATTGATATTACGCATTTACGCCTCTGCAGTTATTTTTATAGGGTAAATATAACCGAAAATCGCTAATCTCACCTAATTTATAATTTGCCCTCTCTACCAAGTCTTTTTTTTTTAGCATGCAGTAACCGAGTCCATTGTTTCACAATACAGCCATAAATCAGCTTAAAAAAGCCCT
>Ga0247807_10001155_pt1 | contig 15903 bp, 10 predicted proteins | sample UWRJL074202C1_FD_179931 | JGI IMG/M metagenome (GOLD analysis project Ga0247807, IMG submission 179931) | Plant litter microbial communities from Arlington Agricultural Research Station in Wisconsin, United States - UWRJ-L074-202C-1 | ecosystem: Environmental > Terrestrial > Plant litter >...
ACTGCCTTCGACCTTGCCCTCCACCGGAGCGGAGTCGGTCGGAGCCGTGGTGCCTGCGGTGGCCGGAGCAGTTCCCGAACCTCCACGCGTACGGGTGCGCTGGCGGTCGCCCTCACGGCGTTCGCGCGGCGGACGAGACGAGGAGTCTCCGTCGCGACGCTCGCGCGGGGGACGAGAGGCTGCCTCAACGGTCTTCGGGATGATCGAGGTCGCCTTGAGGCGTCCCTTCGATCCGGCCGGGATGTCGAGGTCGGTGTAGAGGTGGGGTGACGAGGAGTAGGTCTCGACGGGCTCGGGCTGTCCCATGTCGAGTGCCTTGTTGATGAGCGACCACTTGTGCATGTCGTCCCAGTCGACGAAGGTCACGGCGATACCGGTCTTTCCCGCACGGCCGGTACGACCGGCGCGGTGCAGGTAGGTGTCGTGGTCTTCGGGGATCGTGTGGTTGATCACGTGGGTGACGTCGTTGACGTCAATACCGCGGGCGGCGACGTCGGTGGCAATCAGGATGTCCTTTTTGCCAGCCTTGAACGCAGCCATGGCGCGCTCACGCTGTTCCTGGTTGAGGTCACCGTGCACGGCGGCGGCGTTGAAGCCACGGTCGTTGAGCTCTTCGACGAGCTTCGCGGCGGCACGCTTGGTGCGGGTGAAGACAACGGTTTTGCCTCGGCCCTCGGCCTGGAGGATGCGGGAGATGACCTCATCCTTATCGAGGCTGTGCGCGCGGTAGACAACGTGCTTGATGTTTGCCTGCGTCAGGCCCTCGTTGGGGTCCGTCGCGCGGATGTGGATGGGCTTGTTCATAAAGCGACGAGCCAGCGCGACGATCGGGCCGGGCATCGTTGCCGAGAACAGCATGGTGTGACGGGTGGGAGGAGTCTGCGAGAACAGCTTCTCGATGTCGGAGAGAAACCCGAGGTCGAGCATCTTGTCGGCCTCGTCGAGAACCATCACCTTGACGTTTTTCAGCGACAGCATGCGCTGGCTGGCGAGGTCGAGGAGGCGGCCGGGGGTACCAACAACAACCTGTGCGCCGTCTTTCAGGTCAGCGACCTGTCCCTCGTACGCCTTTCCGCCGTAGATCGCAACAACCTTGGTTGCACGGTTCGATGCGGCGAGGGTGAGGTCTTCAGCGACCTGCACACACAGCTCGCGGGTGGGCACAACAACCAGCGCCTGCACGCCGGGCTCGGGGTTGAGGCCGAGTTCCTGCAGCAGGGGAAGGCCGAAACCGAGGGTCTTGCCCGTTCCGGTTTTGGCCTGTCCGATGATGTCCTGGCCGTTCAGACCCATGGGGATGGTCTGCTCCTGAATCGGGAACGGTTCGAGGATGCCCTTTGTTGCAAGAGCGTCGACCATATCCTGATCGACATTGAGTTCTGAGAAGTTCAAAGTATGTTGCCCTGTTCGCCTAAGGAATAGCTTCATCGAGGTACGCCCGCTTTGTCCTGGGGCGTAGGGCCCCCGCCAGAATGGGGGGCATACCGGGCAGTTTAGCGGTTGAGTGTAAAAAATGCCTGATGGTGGGCTCGGCCGCGTGTGTCCGGAGGCTGCCACGTGAGCACGTCTCACGCAAGAGCTGGTGCACGGCAATTGTGGTGCGGCACACTTTGCGGATGCCGAGCGCCCGCGCTGCCCATCGCCCGCCCGTCCGTCGATCGATCCTGCTCTCGCTCGCCGCGACGGTGTTTGTCGTGTTTGGGGCGAGTGGATGCGCTGCGCCCGACGGTCCCGTTGATGCAACCGATGCCCGGGCCGACGTGGAGTACCCCTGGCACACCGACATTGTGGCGACCACCTTCTGGGTAGGGGAGATTTTCGACCCGGACCTTCCTGACGGCAGCCAGGTGTGCTCAACCTATGACGCCACCTGGGCCGAGAACTGGTCGGGTCGCGCGAGCGCCCGCGTTCCGGAGGATTCTCCGGGATGCGCCGGGGCGCCCACCGGCGGGTGCGACGGCCGAGCGGTATTTGGGGGAGCGGCGGTGGGTCCCCGCTGGATCCTCAAGTGCGAGACCGGGGAGCGGCTCGAAGACGAAGACTATTTCCCTGCAGGACGCGACCCGGTCGAGAACCCCTTTTACCTCGACGTGCCCTACGACGACCTCAACGACGAGATCGGCTTCGAACAGCGGTGCGACGTCATCCCATGGGCGGCGGACTCCGACTACGCCGACCTCTGCGACGCGGACGACTTCTCCTTTATGAAAAACCGGTGGGTCGAGATCGAGGGACCCAACGGTGAGACCTGTTACGGGCAGATCCAGGATGCCGGGCCGTCCCACGACGACCTGTATCACGACAGCGACTACGTGTTCGGTGACAACGATGTTCGTCCGGTGCAGGAGAACTTCAACAATGCCGGGATGGATGTCTCGCCCGCGCTCAATGCCTGCCTCGGGTTTGCCGACATCGACGGCGATTCCGACACGGTCGACTGGCGGTTTATCGAAACCGACGACGTGCCGGACGGACCGTGGATGCGCGTGGTGACGAGTTCCGGCGTGACCCTTTAGCCCACCGCGTCATCACCTCGTCAAGAAATCCCCGACGCGCTCTGTCCAATCCTTCACGCAGCACACTCTCCGATCCATCGACGCACGCGCAGATCGTTCGGCGCGAGCGCATTCTTGAAAACGAGAATTCCTATTCTTCAAGGACTTGCTTTTCACAGCTAATTATGATTGACGTGGCCCCCGTTTGGGGGTGATTATGGATCAACGCTTCGGGGGTGTGCGAAGCGATGTCTGGAACTTTCAAGTGGCTCAGACCCTGACCCTGTCTCCTCTTCAAATCCGTCATTGTGCGCTCCGTAGCGTCCGCGCTGGCACACGGCCAGTCGCGACCGGGTACGCCCGGACGACGATTAGAGGGTTCCTTTGTTTGAGCTACAGAAATCGCGACATCTCCATGCCAAAAACACCGAGTGTCCCGAGGCGGTCCGCCGCCCGCGCAGAACTGCTCGTGCTCTGGCATCCGGAGCAGCAATCACACTCCTTGTCGCGCTGACGGGCGCATTCGGTGTGCAGAGCGCGACCGCCCGGCCAGACGTCACCGTCCGGCCACCGGTTGCCTCGGCGTCGTTCGCGCCACAACCTGCACCGGCCCCAGACCCTGAGCCGGCTCCCGAACCAACCCCTGCACCTGAGCCCGCGCCCGCGCCGGCACCAGAACCAGCTCCCGCGCCCGAACCTGCTCCCGCTCCGGAACCAGAGCCCGCTCCCGCGCCGGAACCCGCTCCAAACCCGGAACCCGCTCCCGCGCCCGACATCGAACCGGTGGTCGCTGTTGATGCGCTGCGGGACTATCCGCAGCACACCAACATCATCGCGACGACCTTCTGGGTGGGCGAGATCTTCGATCCCAACCTGCCCGATGGCAGCCAGGTCTGCTCCACCTATGACAGCGAGTGGGCTGCGAACTGGTCGGGAGTGCGACTCGGCACCGTGGGTGACGGAGCAGAGGGCTGCTCGGGTTCACCGACCGGCGGGTGTGACGGCCAGGCGATCTTCGCCGGCAACGACATCATCAGTTGCGAGACAGAGGAGCGCACTGCGGCGAACGACTTCTTCCCCTCGGGCGAAGCGCCGTTGCAGAACCCGTTCTACCTCGACCTTCCCTTCGATGACTACAACGATTCCACGGCGTTCGCCGAGCGATGCGACGTGGTGCCGTGGGCGAATGACGCCGGGTACGCGGGCAACTGTGACAACGACAGCTTCTCCTACATGAAGAACCGCTGGGTCGAGATCACCGGACCGAACGGGGCCACCTGTTACGGCCAGATCCAGGATGCCGGCCCGTCACATGGTGACAACTACCACGACAGTGCCTACGTCTTCGGCGGCGGCGACGTGCAGCCGTCCCAGGGGCAATTCAACAATGCGGGGATGGATGTCTCTCCCGCGCTCAATGGATGCCTCGGGTTCTCCTCACTCAACGGTGACGGTGACTCGGTCTCCTGGCAGTTCATCGACGACGCCAACGTGCCCGCCGGACCATGGACAAAGGTGATCACCACCTCCGGCGTCAACTAACCGCACCGTTCGGTCGCTGATTTCCGCACATCGGCGCCGTCCCAACCGTCTAGATCGAGCAATTGAGAGGATTTCTCCGTACGGGGAGCCGGGCGTTGCGGCGTCCGGCTCTCCAACCCGCCTAAACTAGGGCTCGTGGTGAACTGGTTCTGGCGCACAGGCGCGCGTGTTGAAGTACCCCGTCTGCGCCAACGCAACCAGGGCGAAGCGCCCACCAAGGTCGACCTCGCCGAGCTGACGCCCGACATCTCGAGCTTCCTCGGTCAGGCCGCGTACCTCCAGCTCACCATTTTTGAGAACCTCAGTCGTGCCGTGGCCACCGCGCCAAGCACCGAGGCAAAGGCAGCCATCAGTGGTGCCGCATCGATGTCGCTGGCCAAGCATCACGCCTTGACTGCCGAAATCGAACGTCATGGCCTCGTGGCATCCACCATCATGGATCCCAACCGCAGCGCCATCGACCGCTTCCAGCGCCTGACGCAGGGATCGGACTGGTTCGAGTCGCTCACCAGCTGCTACGTCACCGCCGGGTTTCTCGACGACTTTTTTATGCGCCTCGCAGCCGGTCTCCCCGGCGACAGCGCGGCACGCGTGACCGCGATTATGGCGGCACCCTCGGGCGACAAGCTCATCGCTGCAGAACTGCTGTCCGCGATCAAGGCCAACCCGCGCCTCGCGTCGAGGCTGGCCATGTGGGGCCGCCGACTCGTTGGTGACACCATGCTCGTCGCCCGCTCGGCGCTGCACACGTCAGACAACCACGACACCGACGAAGCGAGGATCGAGCCGGTATTCACCGAGCTGATCGCGTCGCATACGCGTCGGATGGATGCCCTGGGGCTCACCGCTTAATTCAGCAACAACGCCCGGTGCCGGATCGAGATCGATCCGACGCCGGGCGTTGGTTATGCCTTGGAGAGGCTGCGCTGTAGGTTCTCGTCGGCGATACGACGTTTTTTAGGCAGGGTCAGTGCAAGAACCAGCGACACCGCGGTTCCGGCGACCAGGCTGACAACCCAGATCCAGGTTCCATCAAAGGTCCAGCCGAGCCAGACCAGCGCGACCCAGACGGCTGCGGTGACCGCAGCCGCTAACGCGGGAAGCAGTACGCTGCCGTAGCTCTGGCGACCCGGCACCACGTAGTTGACGATGGTGCCGAGGATCGCACCGATCACGGTCGCGAAGAGCAGTTCCATCGGTTAAGCGACGAAACCAACACGGCGCGAGGTCTCGGAACCGACCTCGATGTAGGAGAAGGAGGCGACGGGCACGATGTAGACCTTGCCCTTGTCGTCGGAGAGTTTGAAGAACTTGGCGTCCGAGCCGAGAGCGTCGGCGATCACTTTCTCAATATCCGCCGCGGACTGCGACGTCTCAAAGCTGATTTCACGGGGGCTGTTGGCGATACCGATTCGAATGTCCACGGCACAAGATTACGACAGTTGAGTGACGCTCCTCTGCTCCGTTCGCCTCCGGCGCAACACCGACACCTCACAATGGGACTCCCCGGCGCGCACGGGGGTGTCTGTCGGTGGCCTCCGATAGCTTGGGCTCGTGACAATCCAGGCCTTTGACCGCACGCGGAGCGCCGCGCGGGCGCATGTTCCGATTGTGCTTGACCCCAGTCAGGCCGCCGTTCTTGTGCTGGGCGATTCCGCCTGTGCCGCCGTGATTGGCGCACCGGGGTCGGGCAAAACGACCACCCTCATCGAATTGGTCGCCGACCGTGTTCTCACCCGTGGGTACGACCCGTCTGAGGTGCTTGCACTCACTCCCACGCGTGGCTCGGCCACGCGTCTTCGCGATGCCCTCGCCCTGCGGCTCGGCATCGCTACCAATGGTCCGCTGGCCCGCACGGTCAACTCGCTCGCCCATGAGATTGTGGGCGCCGCTGCCCGCGAGGCCGGGTCTGCCGCGCCACGCCTGGTCACGGGTGGCGAACAAGACAGCGACATCGCCCAGCTGCTCGAGGGTCATGCGCTGGAGGGAACGGGCCCGGCCTGGCCGGAGATTCTCGGTCCCGATGTTCGCCGGCTACGCGGTTTCCGCACTGAACTCCGCGAACTGATGATGCGCGCCACCGAGTTCGACGTTCCGCCGGAACGAATGCGTGAGCTCGCCCGTCTGCACAACCGACCCGAGTGGGCGGCCGCCGCCGACTTCATCGACGAGTACCACGAGGTGGTTGGCAACTACCGTGGCAACCAGCTCGACTCCGCCGAGCTTGCTGCCTACGCGGTCGTCGCGATCGCGTCCGATACACCTAGTGAGCGGGTCGCGAACCTGCGTCTCGTGGTGATCGACGACCTCCAAGAGGCCACCGAGTCAACGCTCGCCATCCTCCGTGCTCTCGCCGCTCGTGGCGTTGCCATTGTGGCGTTTGGGGATCCGGATGTCGCCGCCAACGCGTTCCGTGGCGGTGAGCCCGACGCCCTCGGCCGTCTCGCCACCGTGCTGGGCTCGGCACAGGGGCCCCGTGCCGTCCAGACGCTGAACCTCGCGATCGTCCACCGCCAGGGCGAAACGCTCCGCGCCCTCACCTCAGCCATCACCGCCCGGGTGGGTACCGCCGCCGCGGGCGCGCAGCGCGGCGCAGTCGCGGGCGGAACCGACATCGAGCACCCCGTGCTCACCCTCAGCGCGCCAACGCCCGCGAGGGAGTGGACTGCCGTCGCCCGGCAGCTCCGCGAACGGCGACTCTCCGACAAGATCCCCTGGAGCGGGATGGCCGTGGTGGTGCGCAGCGGCGCACAGATCGCCGGCATCCGTCGCGCGCTCGCGCTCGCAGAGGTACCCGCGCGCACGGCCGTTGGTGCCACGGCACTCCGCGATGATAGGGCCGCTCGGGCGCTGCTGACCACTGTGGATGTGGGGATCGGCCGCACCGCTCTCACCGCCGCGATCGCGACCGACCTGCTCCTTGGCCCCTTCGGTGGGCTCGACCGACTCACGCTGCGGCGGCTTCGCCTAGCTCTCCGCGCCGAAGAACTCGCGGGCGACGGCAATCGTTCCGGTGACGACCTGCTCGTCGAGGGTCTCTCGTCGCCGGGCCGGTTCTCCACCATCGATCACCGCGTGGGGCGCGCGGCCGATCGCCTCGCGACCACCCTGGCCGCCATCCGCGACCTGTTCGATACCAACGGCACCATCGAAGAGCTCCTCTGGCTTGCGTGGGAGCGCAGTGGACTCGCGCCCGTCTGGTTCGATCAGGCTCTCAGCGCCGGGATCACGGCGGCGGAGGCCAACGCGAACCTCGACGGTATCCTCGCTCTCTTTACCGCGGCCAAACGATTTGTTGAACGCCAGCCCGGCACAGGCGCGGGGGTGTTCCTTGATGCAGTGCTGGATGCCGAGGTTCCCGAAGACACCCTGTCTCCGCAGCCGAACGACGATGCCGTGTTGGTCACCACCCCCTCGGGAATGGTGGGGCTGGAGTTCGACACCGTTGTGATCGCGAACCTGCAGGAGGGCGCGTGGCCGAACCTGCGCCTGCGCGGATCGCTCCTTGGCCCGCAGGAGTTGGTGCGTGTGGTCACCGGTCTCGACAGCGCGACAATCGACGAACGCAAACTTGTCCTCGGCGATGAGCTGCGGATGTTCGCGCTGGCGGTCTCCCGCGCCCGCAGCCGCGTGATCCTCGCCAGTGTCGCGAACGAAGACGACGCCCCGAGTGTTTTTTTCTCGCTCCTCGACCACGAGACACCCGCAGTCGACACGTCCTCGTTGCCGCCGCTGTCTCTGCGTGGGCTCACCGGGCGACTGCGCCGGGAACTGGTGCAGCCGGGTCGCACCTCATTCGACCGCGCTGCCGCGGCATCCGCCCTCGCCCGCCTCGCCGCGGAACGAGTTCCTGGAGCCGACCCGATGCACTGGCACGGACTGCTCGAGCTGTCGACCACCGAGCCCATGTTCGCGGAGGACGAGCAGGTACCGGTGTCGCCGTCCCGGCTCGAACGATTTGAGGAGTCGCCACTCGACTGGTTCATCGAGACCATCGCCGGGTCAGAGCCGTCGACCGCGATGGGTCTTGGCACGATTTTGCACTGGGCGATGGAAACGGCGAACGATCCCGAGATCGACCACATCTGGGGTGCCGTCGAAACGCGCTGGAAAGAGCTGCTGTTCGAGTCAGAGTGGATGGGCGAGAGCCAAAAGCGCACAGCGCGCATCCTCACCGCTGGCATCGCCGAATACCTTGCCGACTTCCAGCGCGAGGGCAAAACTCTCATCGGGGCCGAAAAACGGTTCAGCCTGACGATCGGGAACGCGGTGGTGAACGGCTCCATCGACCGTGTGGAGCGCTCTGCCGACGGGGCTATCTCGATCGTGGACCTCAAAACCGGCAACCCGATAACCCGGCAGGACAAAATCGACGCCCACCCGCAGCTTGGCGCCTACCAACTCGCGTATGCGATGGGTGTGCTTGGCGAGTACCTCGACGAACTCGGCGATCACCATGCCGGGGGAGCGAAGCTGCTGTACGTCAAAAAAGGTGTGCGCGGCAAGCTCTACCGCGAGGGGGTGCAGCCTCCTCTCACCGAAGACGCGCTGGAGGGATTCCGCACCCGAATCCGGCAGGCCGCGACCGGAATGGCGGCGGCCGAATACCTGGGAGCGCTCGAACTGAGCACCTGGGGGCCGGGCGGCACCAGCAACCTCGCGATCCATCGGGTACGGGCGGTTTCCAGTGACTGACGAACGGAGCATCCTCATTACCGACGCACCCCCACTTCTTTCGTCGGTGCGTGTCCCCACCGTGTCGAGCGCCATCAGCGCGTACCAAATCGCCGATGCGCTCGGCCTACCGCGCCCCACCGACCAGCAGCGCGCCGTCATCGAAGCACCGCTGTCGCCCGCACTGGTTATCGCCGGCGCCGGAAGCGGTAAAACGGAGACGATGGCCAACCGAGTGCTGTGGCTTCTTGCCAACGGGCACGTGCGGGCCGGAGAGATCCTGGGGCTCACCTTTACCCGCAAGGCCGCGGGAGAACTCGCCGCGCGAATCCGCGAACGGATCGACCAGCTTGCGGCGAAAGACCTGCTGCCGGGCGACTACGACGACTTCGAAGCGCCCGTTGTCGCCACCTACAACTCGTTCGCCAACACCATCTACCGCGACCACGCGATTCTGCTCGGCCGCGAATCCGACGGCGACGTGCTCGGCGAGGCCTCGGCCTGGCAGCTCGCGCGATCACTGGTGGTCGGCAGTGACGACCCTCGGCTGCCCGAACTCGGCAAAAACGTCGACACCATCACCAAGGCGGTGCTGAACCTCAGCCACGCGCTCAGCGAGAACATCGTTGACCCCAATCTGGTGCGATCGATGGCCCACAACTTTATGGAACTCGGCGACCTGCCCACCGGGGGCTCGGGCCAGTATCCCGCCGTCGCCGACCTCGCCAACACGGTCGGCAGCCTCGACGTGCTGCTCGACCTCGCCGTGGCATTCTCCGAGGCCAAAGCACGCCGTGGTTTTGTCGAGTACGCCGACCAGGTGGCCCTCGCGCTCGAGATTGTGCGCCGGGTTCCCCGGGTGGGCGAAGACTTCCGCGAGCGGTACCGGGTGGTACTGCTCGACGAATACCAAGACACCTCCGTTGTGCAGACCTGGTTGCTCTCCGAACTCTTCGGCGGCCATGCGGTGATGGCCGTCGGCGACCCCAACCAGTCCATTTATGGCTGGCGCGGAGCCAGCGCGGCCAACCTCGAACAGTTCGCCAGCCAGTTCGGTGGCGGCACCGTGTTCCAGTTCAACCTGACCACCAGCTGGCGCAACGGTCACCACATCCTCGCCATCGCCAACGCCCTCGTGGAACCACTGGTGGTGGAGACCCGCGTGCGGGTGGACAAGCTGGAGCCCGGCCCCGGCGCGAGCGCGATCCCCGTCGACGTCGCCATCGAGGAGACGGTGCTCGACGAAGCCGCTGCCGCGGCGTCCTGGCTCAAACTCAAACTCGCCGAGACAAACCCCAAAACCGGCAAACCACCCACTGCAGCCATGCTGTTCCGGGCGCGCAAAAACCAGGCCTACTTTATGGCGGCGCTGCGCGAACAAGACATCCCGTTTCACGTTCTCGGAGTCGGCGGTCTTATGGCCGAACCCGAAATTGCTGACCTGGTCAGTGCCTTGCGGGTGCTCAACGACCCGTCCGCCGGTAGCGAGCTCATCCGCCTACTCGCGGGATCCCGCTGGCGCATTGGGGTGCGCGACCTGCGTGCTCTTGGTCGCCTCGCCTCCTGGTTGCGCGACCGCGACTACGCCCAGAAGCCCTACGACGACGACGTCAAAGACAAATTGCGTGCTTCGGTCGCCGGGGGCGAGGGCGGGTCCATCGTTGACGCCATCGACTTTCTCGCCACCGCCCGGCCCGGTCACTCCCAGCTGGAATCGTTCAGCGAGGTGGGGCTGGAGCGGTTGCGTGAGGCCGGCGCACTCTTCGCTCGACTGCGCTCGCGCGGCGGGCTCGACCTCCTCGACTTCGTCACGCTGGTGGAGCAGGAGCTGCAACTCGACATCGAAGTTGTTGCCAACGACTTTCGTCCCCTCGGCGGTGCAAACCGCGAGGCGTTCTTCGATGCGCTCAACGGGTATCTCACGGTGGACGACACGTCCACGCTGGGTGGGTTCCTCGGCTGGCTTCGCGAGGCCGAGTGGCGCGACGGCCTCGCTCCCCGCCCCGAAGAAGCAGAGCCCGGCACCGTACAACTGCTGACGATTCACGGATCGAAGGGCCTCGAATGGGACCTCGTGGTGGTGCCGCGCGCGGTGGAAGACGAGATGCCCTCCCGCCCCGTCGAGGGTTTTGGTGGCTGGCTGAGTTTTGGCTCGTTGCCGTGGCGGTTCCGGGGGGATGCCGCGGAGCTGCCCGAGTTCCAGTGGGAGAGCGCAGAAAGCCGCAAACACCTTCTTGAGCTCAAAGCGGAGTTTGCCGAACTCGTCAAGCACCGCCACGAACTCGAGGAGCGCCGTCTTGCCTACGTCGCTGTCACCCGCGCACGCCATTCCCTGCTGATCACGGGATCGTTCTGGGCCACCCAGTCGTCGCCGCGCGCGCCCAGTCCGTTCCTGCGCGAGCTTGAAGCGGCCGGGGTGCTGGGAGCACTGCCCCTCGGCACCGAACTCGAAGAAAACCCGTTGGGCGACGAAGTCCCCACCATGGTGTGGCCGCTCGACCCCCTCGGTCACCGCCGGGAGCGGGTCGAGGCGGCAGCCGACGCCGTTCGTACCGCCGACCCTGATGCCTCCGGACGCTGGGGGCATGAACTCGACCTGCTTCTCGCGGAACGCGCGAGCCGCCTCAACGCGAGTATTGCCGTCGCGGTGCCCACCCGGGTGCCCGCGTCACGATTCAAGGACTTCGTCACCGACCCAGCCGCAGTCGCTGCGGCGCTGCGACGCCCGATGCCGGAACGCCCCTACCGAGCGACTCGTCTCGGCACGCTCTTCCACAGCTGGGTCGAGACCCGGTACGGCGGCAGCGGCGGAACCGAACAGATCGACAGCTTCGCCCTCGAAAGCGACTTCGACGAGGTGCCCGTGGAGCAGGAGGAACTCGCCCGCCTGCAGAACACCTTTGAGCACTCCCCGTGGGCGTCCCGCGCCCCGGTCGAAGTGGAGCGGGAAATCCACCTGATCCTCGATGGGCAGATCATCGTCTGCAAAATCGACGCGGTCTACTTCGATGGCGAGCGATACGAGGTGGTGGACTGGAAAACCGGTAAGGCCCCGCGTGACGCGCAGGACCTCGAAGACAAGCAGCTCCAGCTCGCCCTGTACCGGCTTGCGTATGCGCGCTGGAAAGACATCGACCCGGAGATCATCGACGCCGTGTTTTACTACGTGTCCGACGACAGGGTCATCCGTCCGGAACGCATCTTCAACGAAGACGAACTCGTCGCACGCTGGCGCGAGTCGCTCGGCGACTAGACCGGAGCACGTAGTGAACCGCGCGACGACGATGCCGCGCGGTTCCGAGAGAACCTCCGTGTTAGACCGCGCGCTCGCTTCGGGCGAGCATTTCCTCGACCTCGTCGACCGCCATGGTCGGCATGGTCGCGGGGCCAATCGGGTTCATCACGTTGTTCTGAACGTTGTCGAGCAGACGGTTGAGCATCTCCACCGCATCGTCGATGATCTCGTTGCTGCGCGAATCGGTGCCATGCAGCAGCCACTTCGCGATCTCAAGTTCGGCGTAGAGCATCGAGCGCTGGCGAACCTGGCGGTCGGCACTGCCCCGGATGTCGTTGTAAGCGTCGAAGCCGGCTTCGGCCACCTGCTCGCCGCGGGTGCCGAGCAGCCAGAACAGGTCGCGCGCGGGGTCACCCACGTGCAACTCCTGCCAGCCGAGAACACCGGTGACGGCACCGTCGGCGATAAGAACCGAGTTGGCGTTGAGCGCTCCGTTGACCACGGTCGGCTGGAACTGCCACAGCTTCGACTCTTCGGTCGCGCCTTCCCAACGGGAGAGCAGCGCACCGGGAACCAGTCCCGTTCCCGCTGCACGATCGAGCACCGTGATGCAGGAGCGGCGGCACTCGAGAGGCGTGAGAACCGGCAAGCCGGCATCCGTCACAAAGCTGGTCGGCAGCGAGTGAATCGCTGCGATCGCTCGTCCAATGGATGCCGCGTGGGTGACGTCCAGGTCGGCGAGACGCACCTTCGAGCCGTACACAAATTCATAGACCATCGCCCGGGTGTTGGTGCGGGGGTCGGAGCTCGTCGGCGACACCTTGACTCGGGTCTCGCCGGCAAAGGTGGATACCGCGAACGGCAGACGGGTGCGAACACCGGCGCTGAGGGCGCGAAGTGCGGTGAGGTCAGCGGACTGTTCGGCCTCGGCGCGCGCATTGCGCGGCAGTCGAGCAATCCAGTGTTTGCCTTCGCGGTCGGTGAGAAGCGCGGAATCGTAATCGTTGTGCGCGCCGGTGCCGAAGGAGGCGGCCTTGACGAGGTCGAGGCCGGGCACTGCCGACGTGGCAAGCGCGGCTAGAGTGAGATGGGATCGGGCCATACCTCAGGGTAGGTCGACTCTTGCCCACAACCGCAACACGCCACGCACTTCTGATGGGTCATCAATGTCACAATCTTTTCTGGCCCGCTTGCCGCTGTCTCGTTACGAGGTCGACCGCGACTATCTGACGCGCGACCGCGAGCACCTGTTCGACGAGTTGTGGGCGAACCCTGCCACGCGGGTTCTGCCGATCTTCCAGGGCACAGCGCTGCTGTCCTCTCCGAACTCCCTCGCGCTGCTCCCCGTTGGCGCGGTGCCGGATGCCGAGTTGCTGGTCTACCTCGGCCTATCCACCTCGACCACCAGCCCCGAACCTGTCGGCACACCCCTCGTTGCCGCGCTGCTCGGCGATGCCGGGCACTTTGCTGAAGCGGAGTGGGCCAACCTTCGCTCCGTCGGCACCCGGTTGAGCGATCGCGACGCGGGAATGCTCACCGAGGCTCTCGGAGTGCTCAACTGGCATGCCTCCCATGGGTTCTCCCCGCGCACGGGTGCGCCGACAGTGGTGACCAAGGGCGGCTGGGTGCGCCGCGACCCGCTGTCGAACACCGAGGTGTTCCCTCGCACCGACGCCGCCATCATTGTGGGCGTGATCGATGCCGATGACCGGATGCTACTGGGGTCCAACGCCCTGTGGGAGTCCAACCGCTACTCCCTGCTCGCCGGATTTGTGGAGCCCGGGGAGTCTCTCGAGGCCGCTGTGGTGCGCGAAGTCTTCGAGGAATCCGGCCTTCGGGTCGTCGACCCCGTCTACCTCGGCAGCCAGCCCTGGCCGTTCCCGGCGTCGCTGATGCTCGGGTTCTCCGCTCGCCTCGACACCGCCTACGAAAACCTCGCGGTTCCCGACGGCGACGAGATCCTTGACCTGCGCTGGTTCAGTCGCGACGAACTCCGCGACTCCCTCGACAGCATCCTCCTGCCCGGCCCCACCTCGATTGCCCGCGCGATCATCGACGAGTGGTTCGGCGAGCCGATCAACGACGGCCAGCTGTGAGTGGAGCGGAAGACCTTCTCGCTGGACTCGATGAACAACAGCGGATGGCCGCCCAGTCGCTGCTAGGCCCTGTTGTCCTTCTCGCCGGGGCAGGAACGGGCAAAACCCGAGCTATCACCCACCGCGTTGCGTATGGCGTCGCGACCGGCGTCTACTCGCCCGGCAGGGTGATGGCGCTCACCTTCACCACCCGTGCTGCCGCGGAACTGCGCTCGCGCCTGCGCGCGCTCGGAGCCGGCGGGGTCGCCGCGCGCACCTTCCACGCGTCCGCCCTCTCGCAGCTGAACTTTTTCTGGCCGCAGGTCGTCGGCGGCACCATGCCCCGTCTGCTCGAGAGCAAGGGCCGCCTTCTCGCCCACGCGGCCGACACCCTCAAACTGAAGCTCGACACCGCGACCCTGCGCGACACCGCTGCGGAGATCGAGTGGCGCAAGGTGTCCCGTCTGAGCATTGAGCAGTATGGCCGCGCTGCACACAGCCGCGGACTCCCGCCGAGCCTGACGGTCGAGAAAGCCGTCGACCTCCAGATGGCTTACGAAGCGGTCAAAGACGAACGACGCCAGCTCGACTTCGAAGACGTGCTCCTCGCCACCGCCGGCATGATCGAGGCCGAACCTCGCGTCGCCCAGCAGGTGCGTGAGCAATACCGTTTTTTTGTGGTGGACGAGTACCAGGACGTCTCGCCCCTCCAACACGAACTCCTCGGCCTGTGGCTGGGGGAGCGCGACGACGTTTGTGTGGTCGGCGACGCTAGCCAGACCATTTACTCCTTTGCCGGGGCAACACCCGACTACCTGCTCGGCTTCCCCGGTGTGCACGAAGACGCCGTTGTGGTGCGCCTTGAGCAGAACTACCGATCAACGCCCGCCATCATCGAGTCCGCCAACCGTCTGATGCGCGGACGACCCGGCGCCCTGAACCTGCACGCCGCCCCCGATGCCCCCAAGGGCCCGGTGCCGGCGACATCCACTCACACCAACGATTCGCAAGAGGCGCGCGCCGTCGCCCAGGCCATCAAGGCCGAGATCGAGGACGGCACCAAGCCCGAAAACATCGCGGTGTTGTATCGCATCAACGTGCAGGCGGCCGCGCTCGAAGCGGCTCTGGGCGACGCCGGTGTGCCCTGTCTGCTCCGCGGATCAACCCGCTTCTTCGACCTGCGCGAGGTGAAGGAGGCGATCATGATGATCAAGGGTGCCTCCATCTCGATCACGGGGGAGCCGCTCTTCAAAACCGTCAGCGACGTGCTGCGCTCACTCGGCTGGACGCAGGATGCCCCCGAGACCCGCGGCGCAGTCCGCGACCGCTGGGAATCCCTCAACGCCCTCATGGGCCTCGCCGAAGAAGCACCCGCGGGCACGACGCTGAAACAATTTGTGTCCGACCTGCTCGAGCGGCAGGCGGGGCAACACGAACCGACCATGTCGGCCGTCACCCTGGCCACCCTGCACAGCGCCAAGGGTCTCGAATGGGACAGCGTGCACATCGTTGGTCTGTCCGAGGGCCTGCTTCCCATCACGTACGCCAAGGGCCTCGAAGCCATTGACGAAGAGCGTCGCCTTTTCTACGTTGGTGTCACGCGGGCGCGGAGAAGGTTGTCACTGTCGTGGGCTGCCGAGGGTGCACATCGGAATCAGGTCCGTCAGGCGAGCCGCTTCCTCGCCGAGCTGCGCTAGCGCCGTCCCGACCAGCTGCGCTGTCTCGATCGGCGCCGTCCCGACCAGCGCCGTCCCGAGCAGCACCGTTGAGGGTCGCGCCATCGAGACAGTCGCACAGCGGGTGCGGCATCTCCTCGCGGGTGGTGACAGTGCCGCTGATGGCGTTGATGCGAATGGATGCTGCGGGCCGAGGCATCCCCTCG
>Ga0247807_10001159_pt1 | contig 15870 bp, 12 predicted proteins | sample UWRJL074202C1_FD_179931 | JGI IMG/M metagenome (GOLD analysis project Ga0247807, IMG submission 179931) | Plant litter microbial communities from Arlington Agricultural Research Station in Wisconsin, United States - UWRJ-L074-202C-1 | ecosystem: Environmental > Terrestrial > Plant litter >...
GCAGTTTTGAATATTCACTGGCGGCGAGAATTGACCTGCTTGAGTGGTGATGGATGTGAGGTTGACGAGGCTGATGGATGGAAATTTAAAGGGCGGGTCTTTCGGTGATAGGGCGTTGCGGACAAGGACAAGGCTGATCATTCAGCCGAACTCTGGTAACTTACTTATTATCACTCACATTGGCTTCACTGAGACATTCATCTTTCTCATCTTCTCAAAAAGGCTCTTGGTGGGCTGTGTTGCCTTTCACCATTCCGTCTCTGATCTATATTCCGAAGGATGATGCTCATTTTAAGAACTGGCGATTCCTTCGGGCGCAACGTTTTGATCGAAGTGCTGAATCTCTTCCTTCATTGCTGGTCCAGCAACCACCAAACGATGTCATCAATAAGACATTCCTGGCGGTGTTGAAGCACGATGTCTTCGCAACCGACCAGCATCTCAAGTGAGTTTTGATGAACGAGCAGACCGTCTATCGGCGATAAGTTTCCAGTCTCCTAGTTCTCCTCAATACAAACGTCAGGATTTCTCGTACTCAACAGCCCCACCATTTTCTTCTATTTGTTCCACTTTCGCCAACAAAAACTTGGCGAAATGCAGTTAAGCTTCGCACGTGGCAAAGTCGAGCAGCGGGACTCGTCATTCCAATTTTTCTGGCTTCTGGGCAGTATTGGCATGTCATGTAAAGATACATATATCTCTAGATATATATATATATCTCTACCTGAAAGGTAGGCCAGACTCAGTCGGAGAGAGAAAATCAGGCAATTCAACTCGTCGGAGTCTTGATTTAACACGGGCAGTCATTATGACGGGACCTGGAATCGAGCTGCATTCCCCTGGGGCTCGGGATCATGACAACAGTTCTTCTTCGACAATTGTACCAACCCCCGGGAACTCAGCATTCTCGGTGCTTGGTAACATGAATTCAAATGGTCCGCCACGAGATGTTGCCCTAGCTGAGAGCGGAGGCATGAAAGAACTTCCAAACACCTCGTCCGGTATGGAAGCGACTGTCCAGTCAAATAACAAGCAGCCATTCAAGAAGAGGTTGAGATCATTGTTTGCACCACAGGGAAATCTCCGTCCTTTTCGTCTTCTCAAACAGGATATCAAAAATATCAGGATCCGATATGTTTCGGATTGGACAACCTTCAATCAACTCGTCTTCGCGAGTGCTGTCTATGTATTCTTTTCCAATCTCTTACCCGGGATCACGTTCGCAAGTGATCTGTACGTGTTGACTGGAAAAACCTGGGGGACAATTGAAGTAGTATTTAGTACTGGACTCTGTGGATTCATCTTTAGCCTGTAGGTTATCATCCATGGAACACGACAGAATCAGTCGAAGTATGCTCATCACCCAAACAGATTCTCTATACAACCTTTGACAATTCTTGGGGTGACTGGTCCCTTTTCGGTTTTGGCTGAAAATATTTATGAACTTTGTGAGACATCTTTTCATGTGAGTGTATCATCCTATCGACAAAACCACAGGGACTGACGAGGAATCAGGTAGAATTTCTTCCTCTGATGGCATGGTCATTGATCCACGCAGGATGGATGCATGTGAGCTTCCCTTCAACTATGACTCTAAAAAACCGTAGTGCTCATACCTACAGTTTCTTCTCGCGATATTCAACGCTCATGACTACACCATGAATTACGTAACTACCTTCTCGGCAGATATTTTTTCCCTTTTAAACTCAGTCATCTACTTCCACAAAGCGGTACAAGAACTTCAACGTGCTCATGAAGCACTGTCATTTGCGGCCTTCTTATATTCCATCATTGGTTGTGTGGGCACGTTTCTCCTCGCTGTCGTTCTCTCCACTGCGAACTCATGGGCTCCTCTTTTCCACAGGTATATACGGATGGGTCTCAACGAATACGCTGCTGCTATTTCAATCATTCTTTTTATCGGAATTCCACGTATCGGAGAGCTAGCTGACCTCGATCGTCAGACTCTAGCAGTGCAGACGAGCTTCCGTCCTAGCTCTCCAGATCGGACAGTGTTCTTTGTTAAGTTCTGGGAGTTGCCCGTTGCGTGGATCTTCATTGCAATCATTCCAGGGGCTATCATTACAATTTTGTTCTACTTTGATCACGAAATCAGTAGCATAATATGCACACTTCCCCGCTATAATACCAAGCAACCCGGTGGGTTTGCATGGGATATAGTCCTTCTTGGCACTACTACAGCAATTTGTGGGATCCTCGGAATTCCGCCTTCAAATGGCTTACTCCCACAGGCCCCTTTACATTCCGAATCACTACTGCATACTGTAAGACAAGACAAAGTGGTTGTAAATAAGGATGGAGAGCAGAGTGTGACGCACGAAGAACATCAAGAGGTGTATGAGCAACGCTGGTCACCATTCTTACAGGCTAGTGGGATTTTACTGTTCCTCAGTCCACCATTTCAACATGTGCTCGGACTCACACCAACCAGCGTCCTTGCAGGGCTCTTTCTGTTCATGGGTGAACAATCGCTCGCCGTTAACCCAATTCTTTTTCGGTTCTTCTACATGCTCACACCATCCAGCGAACTTCCACCTTTGCCCAAGGCTGTCAAGAGTTACTGGCCAGTTCATGGGTATACCTTAGCTCAAATTGTGGTTACTGGCATTATATTTTATGTCACATTGACCGTTGCAGCTCCAGCGTTCCCGGTTATCATTATTGCATGCGTGCCAGTACGACTCTTTGTCATGAATCGGATCTGGAATCGCGAAACACTAAGATTTGTTGATGCTTGGGCGTGTAAAGAAGGCACGCCTGAAGATGATGAAGATCGACGAAAAGAGAACAGTGTCGAATAAAATGTTCAATCCTTCCCCGATAACGTTAAATGTTGTGGTATATCGCACCGCAACTCAGCTTGGTATATTAAAGTAGAAATGCCGGACACTCATCGACGACCATTCATCTGGCAATCCTCACTTGGTTTACCATTTCAACATATCAAAATATTTGATTCAGTACCCTTTCAGAGCTGAATAGCCACGGCCTGGGGATCTCAGACATTCACTACCAGAAGAAAGTTATAGGATTTCTTACCATAGGCGGTTTAATTTTCTTGAGTAAACCAAGGAGAATGTTGTTATAATTCACTACCATCAACCTTGTCCATCACGACGCTATATTCTAAACTTAGAGCTTTCTGTTTCCTTCTGAGGGATGTCAGGACCTTGTCCGGGGATTTCTTGCTGGAGCGGCCATCTTCCCGACCGTGTACAACACTCATGCACCATATTACATATCTTCTTCACTGTATTTAACCAGTCATATATCACTATTCTCTGTATTCACGCAATCATCATCTATTACCCTTTTTGAGAAGCCCACAAACCGGAATCGATTATTATATAGAAAGTGACGAAACCCTTTCGTCCATTGCAACTTAGCATTCCTAAAGCATTCAATCAAGAAAGTTAAGCGATACTTATATACCAAGATTAAGCTGTGGATAATCCAATCTCTTGTCGCCAGCTTGCTCTTAACGTGCTTTAAGTAGGGGGCGATTCGACGAAACTTTGAAATATAGTTAAATCGTTAGAAGGATCCTCGTTAAGATCGAGGAACAGGACGTTGGCGTAAAAACCACGGTTTTCGCGTAGTAGAGGAGCTTACAGTTAGACTTCAGCGTCATTGTGGATAAAGGATTCTCTTCCCATAGTGGCAAGAGTGTGAAGTAATTCACCAAATGAAACCGATCAAAAGCTAGACGTTAGAATATTATCACTGTACATTGTTACACATGTCCTTATAGTTAGATTGTGTTCTTCTTTGGGAAGTTATGCGCCTCTCTGGCTCGTCTTTATTCAGCTTAGAGTGATCTCTTTAAAAAGCATTATACACAGCTTCAGTCCTTAGAGATCCGAACTCCGACCTCGCTAATATCTTCAGATCTCAAGATGTCCAAACCGCCCTGTAATACTCGGCCGTTTCTATGTACGCGTAAGCTTCCATTATTTACTTTGACTTATGAGCGAATAATAACCATACATAAATTGAGTTTGATATATGCAACCAGAATATTTAACACTAAATCCGCAACTCAGCGTGCTCGTGCCTGACCGAACTCCGATCCTGGCTTCAGAGAATCTCTTGAATTCCGTGATTGGGGATGGGGAGGAAACCTCAATACTCTCATCGGCACTGCAATTGGGCCAAAATTACCCTTGTCTCATATAATTTCAGCCATCCTGCGTCATGGTGTGCGTTACATGTAATCTCGATCTTATCTGATCCCACATCTGGATTTCTACCTTGGCAGACATGCAAATAAGACAAGGGTGCTTAAGTCTTGCTGACGACGACAACAAAGCCTGACACAATACGCCGAGATCTACGCTGAATTCGGGCGAATCTTACTATTTTCGCGGATTTAAACAGCTCCGAGCACGGACAAGAGAACAACTACAAAAACCATTGCCCAACCTTGGGGCAAAAAAGCCAAATCTCAGATCAAGCTATCCAGCACTCACTTCTCATTTTCCAAACACCGATTAATTTATTTTATCATTCAAACTTCTGATCAATATGACCACCATGTCTTCCTACGGTGTGAACCAAGAATTTCTCGAAAACGCAACAGCTATCGACCAATACATCATTTCAAATCTCCTTCCGCATGATACTGGCCTCTCGGCCGCGCTTGAAAACAATCAGTCTTCCAATCTCGACAGCATTGATGTCGCACCCAACCAAGGCAAGATGCTGTACCTCTCGGCAAAAATGATCCGAGCCAAACGTATCCTTGAAGTAGGCACTCTCGGCGGGTACAGCGCGATTTGGCTTGCGAAAGCAGTTGGCGCTACAGGAAAAGTTGTGACTCTGGAGATTGATCCAGAGCATGCCAGGGTCGCCCAAGAGAACATTGCTTTTGCGGGATTTGAGAATGTTGTAGATGTCAAGACTGGTCCTGCCCTAGACACCCTGCAGGCTATGCAGACAGCGGGAACAGAAGATTTTGATATGGTTTTTATTGATGCTGACAAACAGAACAACGTTGGCTACTTCAAGGCCGCCTTGGCCTTTAGTCATGTGGGAACTGTGATCATAGTAGATAATGTCGGGAGGCGTGGAAAGCTCAGTGACGAGAGCGTTACAGACATCTCTGTGGTGGGAACAAGGAATTTGTTCCAGTATCTGAAGGAGGAAAAACGGGTTGAAGCCACAGCTGTGCAGACTGTGGGGTGCAAAGGATGGGATGGCTACTTGATGGCGTTGGTTGTTGCATAGAAATAGTAGTGATGGTCTCCGGATATGACGTGTGCAAATATCAGTCAGGAAGCAGGATTGATCTATAATGCCTTCAAGAGTCAAACTTTATTATATTCAATGAACATCTTCGTTGGGGCTGCTAAAGTGCTATATAGTAGGTTAAACTCTACATGCCTTATGCTTCGTCATACGCCTTTTTATTGTTACGGGTTTGGCAAGTACGAGTGTAGAAGCATATCACGTAGCTATTGGTACAATTCGAATTTCGCTTACAATTTGTGGTACATATTCACTGTCTCATGTAATTTTACTCAAGCCCTATTAGATTTGATAATATAGAACGGTTTACTCGAATTCTGGCTGAATTATTGTCTCGATCTTGACTTCAGTTGCGAGAATTGTGAAGTTATATTTAGATTACGCCAATCGACCGTTAAATACTGATACCCCAATCAACTTCAAACAAAATTGAAATATCATTTTTCATCTTTGGTGTCCGCGAACATTTTTTGACAAGGAGGTGGGAGGAAAAGGGAAGCAGAAGTCAATAGGTTGGCAGGTGTGTATTCAAATGCGTCTAGTGCCGTTATAATCCACACTGGACCTCCTCGCTAATTAGCCGAAATGCAATAGGGGTGGAACACTGCAACGTGTGAAAGCTGCCGAATATTAGCTTATCTAAATCCTTGCTGGCCATGCGAGTTTTGTGCTCGTGCAAATTGGTCCGGGAACAAGCTTTAGCCGCAGATAGGGTTTATAATTCAGTCTTGCTGTCCTCCGCTTTTTATTTCCAGATCGCATAATATAGACAATGACGTGAAAGAGTTATTGGTATGGGAATGGTATGAGGCGTTTTCAGAAGTTCTGAATTAATCTCTATATTCATTCTTTATTCAATCATCATAAAGGACTAAGCAACGGACTTCGATACTTTGCCTGGACTCCCTGTCTTGATACTCAGGATCTTCGAATGCGGAGTGCAAAGCTCGCCGAGCTACCAATTCTTTTGAGTCAAAGCACTTGATCAGTAGAACTTCGTCTGGATTAAGTTGGTGCTTAAAATACCAACGGTGTGCTGGATTATGTCGCACAACCCACTGTTTACCGGGGTAATCATTTTCGACCATCACAGCTTCAACGAGATCTTGATCTGGAACCGTGTTGGCATCAGCAACTGCAACTGGATCCTTGAATATCGTTTTAATTGGTCTCCAAATGTTGATGATTTGATATCTCTTCTTGACCAGCTCGTCTGCTTCTTCAGGCAGTTCCCATCTTAGTCGAATTTCAGCTCCCTTGTAGGACTGGTCCACGTGAGTTTTAGTGACAGGTCCACGGTTCGCCAAGTTCTTTATTCCCAAGTGGTGCCAGTGAGTTGGTCCGCGTCTTACTTTATGATTGAAGATGTGAATACGCCTCGCCCCCGTGACTGTTTTTAAAAGCTGCTCGCATTCAGGATAGTATTCAGCTTCGACTCTGTGGTCATCAACAAACTCTTTCTCGTTACTTTCCATACGATAGAACTGGAATCCATGACCATCTAAAGTGTACTTTTCTTCCTCGCCAGTTACATCTGATATCACAAATTTGTGAGATTGATGTGGCCTTAAATTTGTTATTCGACCCTTTCCTATCAAGATTGGAGTTGGTTCTGATCCATCGCCAGGGTCGTCCCAGTAATTTAATTCAGCGGTAACGTTGTGTTTCTCGTCTTTTTCTATTGCCATGGCGAGAACCTTGCTGTGAGACTGAAATTCCTGATGTTGCAATTGTCAGATCGTCAAAAGAGTTGATATCGAGAAAGTTTCCGGGTTGCCGTGCTCATGTAATGGATAAGACCAGGGCTAATAAGTTGATAATAGATATTAGCCTGTTTCTGTTGGAACGTGGTTCGATCTCCAACCCTGTAGACGTAGTCTGAAACTTATATCACAGTCGTTCCTGGAGAATACTATCTGCCGGTCTTGGCACGGCATCCAATTGATTGCATTTCTTGAACGACCGGCTAGGCAACTTGGTGGTACTCGTTCTTCTTTAGCCCCTCATTCTGTGATCAGTGGGTCCTGCATCACTCTATAAGTTACAATTGCGAACATTTGCAATGCTAGATTAGGGAATTGATTGGAAATGGTGCCCTAAGTCGAAACATCACGCGGGTCCTGTGAGTTCAGCCAGAGTCAAAAGCTCAACCAAGCGACGTACGAATTCATTAGCAATGTATATGCCGATATACTTTATCAGCATAGATGAGGGGAAATAGATAGCAATCACCTTCAATAATATCCACTTCGCATCGGTATTGTGATGTTTCTGAGCTTATAAGACTGCTGACCCCGAGCTACACTTCTTCTTAAAGGATTATCTTTTTGGAGTAGAAAGAATTTATACCCAAAAATGGCTATTTCAACCGACGTACCAGAGACCGTTCAATGGAATGGGAAGACAGTTCCAGTCTACCCTATGGAGACGGTCAGCTTTGAACGACTACTATCTCAGGAGCCTGCTGAGCTGGAGAAAGTTGTCCGATGTTGCGAGACTCAAGGATTCTTTTACATAGATCTACAAGGAATTGATGGGCGTAGAATGCTTGCAGATCAAAAGAACACACTTGATCTGATGCACCGCTTCTTCGAATCTCCCCTCGAGGACAAAAACCAATACGGACTTGTTTCTCCTCATCTCGGGTAAGTGAATGAAATCCCATCACTTCCAAAATTTAATATTACTACTAACTAGTTTTCAAAAGCTATGAGCCTGTAGGTTCACGTACCGGAGTCTTTGAAAATACCAAGGATGGGTATGAGATGGTCAAGGTTAGCTAGTTTCATGAATATTCCCATAGTCCTTATGTAGAGGCGTTGGCTAATGGTGGTGCGTTACCACCAGGTATCCCGAGACGAAGTTCAAAGATCTAGCCCACACATTCCCAGCATCATTAAGAACAGTCCAGATATTGCCATCCTTGAGAATGCTATTGCTGGATGCAATATTGTTACCAAGACTATTCTATCGGCTTTATCCACTGGACTGGGCCTTACTGGAGCTGCACGGTTTGAGAACTCTCACCGTAATGATCGCCCATCCACCACCACCCTAGCCATGATGCACTATGTACCATCTGACCCAACGATTGACCAAAAGATCGGACACCAGAAGCATACCGACATCAGCTCGCTTACCCTCTTGTTCAGTGAGCAATGGGGACTCCAAATTCGACCTCCACGTGCTCGCGAGTTCGGATTCGTCAAGCCAAAAGAAGGTTGTGCCATCGTTAATGTCGGGGACTCGCTTAGATTTGCAAGCGGACACAAGATGCAGTCATGTATCCATAGGGTTGTACCGTTCGACCCCACTGAGCACCGCTACTCTATTGCATACTTCCTCAGAGCCGAGGACGAGACCATGTTCACCGATAGTGAAGGCAGATATATCACTGCCGGACAGTGGCATGATGAGAAGTTCTTTGCCTTCACTGATTTGCCACACATGCAGGCTCGAGCACCTCCTACGATGCTGTTGGGTGGAATGACAGAGGATTATGATGAGGAACCTACTGCTCGAGCGGAAGATGAGGCACCCAAGTCAACCATTGCAACTGGTGGAATGACGCAGATTTCTGTCGATGCGTAGTCAATCCATACTATAGGCCTATGACCACATGAAGCAGAGGAAGGCATTGATACGGCATTCGCTATCAGTTCTAAGTAAAATAACTCAATTGTGCAAGTTTTTATTGTTTATATGTTACCCGTTTAAAACTCTCGTTGTCGTGACTACTTTTCCTTTAATGCGTTTCAGTCTCGCTTACACTTTAAGAGTCAAACCCTAAAACTACTATCAATCTACAAAAGTTTTTTAAGACAAGAGCCATTACTGCCGAACTTAGTCCCCTAGGGTAAGTGTTAGTAGATCTGATTGGTGTTGATATAGTGACTATAAATCAAAAAGATACTTGGATGCAGAAACATTAGTTCGTAACGAAACATGCGTCCTCGCTTGACTGTCATACGTGGTAATGAGTGTGTAGGAAGGAAATACGATGCCATGAAATGAACGTTCCAATTCTCGTGACTTGAGGTGATTCTATGTCGCCGATATATTTTAGCTCCCAGAATAATTCAGATAATTCGAATGAGGATGGAGAGGATATCGAAGATATTAAATAGACACTATAATAATAATGAAAAGTTAGAACTTAGAGTATAGACTGTGTAAGGTTACTAACATATTCAGAATTGGAATATATGTTTTGCCTACTAGACTATTTATTACTCTAAACTATATTGAGATTTATATATTATCTCTATCCTCTTCCTTTTTACATGTCAAAGCATAGAGTTCTCTGACAAAGGGTTCCTCTTCTCTCTTTGTCTTTCATTTATTCTCTATAGAAGATCTTTTCATTAAGACTCTATTAAATTAATTCTTAATGCCTCTATAATTGACTGCTGATAAGTCCTATACCTGTGTTAGTATTCCCGGAACTAAAATAGAAGAAGCTTTGATACCGCATTTGCAATAATACTGAAGAGGGAGAATGGCCGTAAGTAGTGAGAATTAGAAGAGACAACAACGAAACCAAAATCGAAGGGGGTATAGGTTTTAGTATAGAATAGTTCTAAGTGAAAATTAATGGTCATCGAAAGAAAGGGATCGAAGTCCATGCATTTCATTATATAACCAATTTGTGAATCAAATAGTATATGATATTTTACGCTCTTATATCCTCTTCCTTCTTTAAGAATCTCTCATAGTCAAAACATAGTAACCATAACATTGCTTCCTGCCCTTGCCAATTGTCTTGCAAACAACCTTTATCCTTGAGCTTTACTCTCCTCCAAACCCGGCCAATCATCAAAAGTCTGTCGGTCTTTCCACTGATCACCAGACTTTTGATTGCATTACAGCATCGGATATTCTAATAAATAAACATTAGCTACTTTGAACAGATCAAAATTTTAACTTGCTACTTACGATTTAGCATCCAGCTCCAATTTGGCGGTCCTCAATTCCATTGCAAATGATCTGACGCTTGGAGGGAGGGTTGACATCTCTGGGAAGGCTATTGGGCTCGGCACTTTTAGCAACAATAGGCTCTAGAATCTTTGGTGCTTCAGGCCCGACTGGAGTAGCAGTAACGCCAAGAGCAGTGAAAGCGAGGAGAATGATCTTTGCGAATAGCATAATGACGAGTTGTATTATGATTGAATTTGATGGTCTTTGTTTTAAATTTAATGTAAATATGAGTTGATTCAGACTTGGGTATGGCAGAGGAGGTAGAACACATTACAAGATGCTGGATGTGCCTTTATTTATACCTGTGATGCGAGCACTTCTAGCTTCCAGAACGACCTGCAGGAAGGCTAGCGTGCACCTCGGATTGTACAGAACAGCCCCAGTGTTACAAATCTTCAAGACAGTTGTTGATGCTCCTTCTTGATCAAGTAAAGACTTTCCCATTTTACATCATTGAGCTGGGACTACCTATTCTTATCCTTGTACTATGATGGTCTTCTTCTTGCTAAGATTTCCAGATTAGGAAGAATATAGCGCAACTTTCTACGTCATTGAGCTGTAAACCATTATTTACCCTTGCCCTATAACAATCTTGTTTTGATAAGAGTCTCCTCTGTAGCGACCTGCCAAGTAGGGCACGACGCAAAGAAAGCTTATACGCGGAAGAAGAAAGCTTATACGCGTAAAAAAGCTTATACGCGGAAGAAATTCCGAGAGAAAAGGGGATCAATATGAAGGGTATGTTCGTCATCACCCCGCTGGCAACACTGCGGCCAGGGGACTTTAGTACCTAAGTTACTGCACTTATGCATGGTGTCTAAACGCTGTACTACTTCTAAGAATGTACTATGGGCTATGTAGCCCGTGTCCACATGACACTACCATCCTACGATTCTAACATCGCTGTTCTCTTAAAACAAGGCAGTATGACAAATTACTATTGACACGATTCGACTCGCACTCTTGAAAACTACCAGCCGAATAACTTATCAAACAACTTTTAACCATACTGCAAAATGTACATCTTAGCATTCTTCCTCTGGCTCTCGTGGATGCAGCTTACAGCCGCAGTTCAATGGAATCAGATCACATCAAAAGGTAGAACAGTTTGTAAAAGTGCTGTAGGCTGAAATTTCCTATTTTCTCAACTGCATAATTGCTGACTGTTGTTCCTAGTGTGAAGAGATAGCAAGCTTGTTTCCAGATGCAACCTTCAACGGAGCGGAGAACAAAATACACACGTGGTCACTATTTCAATCCCAGGTCACACCTGAGTGTATAGTGCAGCCTCGTACAGCTGAAGATGTTGCGACTACTCTTAATATCGCTCGAACACAATCTTGTCACTTCTCGATTCTTGGTGGCGGTACCTCTCCATTTCGTGGTGCTGCGATCGCTGAAAATGGTGTCACAATCGATCTAAGACGCATGGATTGGGTCAAGTTTGTCGATAACAGGCAAAATCTTTTAGCAGTAGGGGGTGGGGCTACGTGGAACGATGTCTATGCTGCCTTAGATCCGCTCGACTTATATGCTGTTGGTACTCGCAATAGCTTGACTGGGGTCGTGGGTTCTATTCTAGGAGGCATGTCTATCTTACCCTTCGGAAGAAATGAAATTGAGCTAATTTCTTTTCACATAGGTGGCATTTCGTTCTTTTCATTACACCATGGATGGATCTGCGACAACGTCCAGCTGTTCGAAGTCGTCCTTTCTAACGGATCCATCGTCTCTGCAACAGAACATCAAAATAAAGATTTGTTCTGGGCGCTTCGAGGCGGTGGTAGCAACTTCGGGATTGTGACAAAGGTCTTTATTGACGTGTATCGCCATCGCCCATCAGTTTACACATTCCAGCGCTGGGATCTGCGCGTTATGCAATCAGTTTTTGAGAGACTGAATGAACTCACTCTAAAGCCGCCTCCAGAACTAGTAATGGCTTCAACGCTTCTCGAGTGGTCGGTTCGTAGGCAAGAATTTATTATACATGACCGAATACTCTGGTCAGATATGCCAGATCTCCCGAAAGCACTTCCGTCGTTACATGAAGAAAGCAGCGAGCTCCCCGTGCTAGAACAATACGTGTACAATCGCACCATAAAAGAGACGGCAGAGGTCATGGACTACGTTAACCCAGATGGATATTTTAACATGTTCGGATCACTGACCATTAGGAATGACGTAAAAACACACATGATGATAGCCCAACTGTATCTTGAAGAGGCGAAGAATATATTAGATGTTCCAGGAATTATGGCTTTCATTGTTTACAACCCTGTAACAAAGCAGACTATCGATCAAATGAAGAAACGTGGTGGGAATGCGCTTGGTATGGAAACCATTGATGGGCCATTATCTAGTAAGTTATACCAATCAATTACATAGTATTAGGTCTAACGCCTGGGCCACTTGTAGTCATTAACTTTAACCTACATTGGAGCAATGACGTAGATACACCCAAAATGCGCAATTTTCTCGAACGAATGCTATTAAGAACCGAGGACATAGCAAGGAAAAGAGGCACTGATCACCCCTTTATATTTTTGAATCATTGCTACGAGCATCAAAATCCACTACGGAGTTACGGTGAACTCAACTACCGGCGGCTGCATAAGGTAAGAAAGAGCGTGGATCCAGATTGGGTATTTCAAACCCTTCAAAGGGGCATCCATAGGCTTGGGCTAGAGCCGGGGGAGGTAAACAAGATGGAGAAGATTGAATTGTAGATATATTAATTAGATATATTAATCTAGTAGGAAAACAACTAGTAGTCAAAAAACATGTTGTGATTCTAAACAAGTTAGCTTAATAGAATGCCAAAGCTAGGCTTAGCATTAGGCTCTTTGACTATATTATGGTCTACGTTTTAAGCTAATAGTAATTGATTTGATTATTTGACTTACTTTAAATGTTGTGTTTTGTCAATTCTGCCAAGACCATATAGAATAACCGCTTTGTGAGTGTTATTATTACTAGATGCGTTGTGTATTTCTACAAGCTTTTTATCTCTTTGTCAAGGACCTGTATTCACGATGCGAAAAAGGAGAGGTTCTTTCGAGTAAACGTGTGTTAAAAGTTCTTGGTTTGATAAGTCTAGGGAAGGAAGCTCTCCGTATGGGAGTCCCTAAAATTGTTGGCAGAATAAGAATAAACTTGTAAAACATTTGGCAGATAAATATAGTAATTGGTATATCGCAAAGCCATAAAATGATGGAAAAGGAACAAGTAAACGGAACCATTCAAGTTCTGCTTAGCATTATATTTGATTGATTGATCGATTCAGAACCATCAAGCGTACAAAAAGGAAGCCGCTATGGAACCTTACTGTGCTGAATGCATTACTGAACCATAATATCGTGTTCAATCAATGACCTTTGAGTGAGTAGAATCGCTGGGGTTTTGTCAGAGTTTAGAGCCAACGACGGAACAGATCACAACTTACGGGCGTGCAATGGTCGGTGCCCCAAGCAACCAAGAACTTTCAAGAATGGATACCAATCCCGGCCTGAGATTCTAGATAATTTTCTAAGAAAAGCTGTTTTTCAAGCGCAGGGGTTTGTATGTCAAGGTGATGCAAAATACAAGCCAACGCTATAACAAACCACAACAAAGTTTCTAGTGTGCACGCGAGAATGAACATCCTGGCAGTAAGAGTTAGTCATCTGTGCTCTACGATCGACTTGTTGTAGAGGTAGAGTTTCAAAAGCTAACAACACGTGACGATCTTGAACTAATTCTTGCACAACTCAATTGTCATGGTTGTCAGAGGTTCGAGGCTCTCAGTAGAAACTTAAAAGTAAGATTCTACTAGTTTGTTCCAAAGTCAAAAATGAAATCGGTTTTTTGATTATTCAGGTCAATCCAAATTCCATTTACCTTTGTGGGAAACGCTTTGCGTATTGCACTAGCATATATACGAAGCACAGGGGAGCACTCAATGACAAGAGAATACGAAACATTGGGGTCAAAAAACGTCTTATATGCCGTTAAACTATTGTGTTTCTATGAGCGCCAAATAATTCCCCAGTCCATGATGCCCAATCCATGGGTTAGTTCTGCTACGTGGAGACTTGACGGCGTATACTTCCTTCACCTAAGAAGCGCAAATGTTGTATTTCACTGCCGACATATTTCTAAGCAGTTACTGCCAAATGTTCTCTCCACTCTTTGCATTCATCCACTGCTTGCAAGCTTCCCCGCGATACCTACTCTCCACACTTCTCCACGCTCATACTTGTGGAGTGGAGGTTGATTCAATGTCTATCTTTCTGCCTTGCTCAACAGATCAACATGAATTGAAACGCGGCACTTCATTGTGCGGGAAGATGATCGAAGTTCCCAATCTACCGATTGTGTTTTGGGTTTCATAAGGCCGCACGCATCTATTACCTCGCGCTAACTTCGGTCATGTACGTGAGGAGGAAATGAAGCTCCAAATTTGTGGATCGCTGGCCGTCCAAGACTTCGATATGCAAGAAGCCGTCAGGAGGTGCGGGCAAGATTGGGTTAGGCCGCATCGATCAAGAGTGCAATGATGGCTGCGCGCAGCAATAAAAACTCAATGTCGCATGGTATCAGGTCTAGCAGCGAAAGGCTGTATTCTTCCGCTAGGTTGCTAGAGTTGTTTTTCGGATTGACGGCAGTCAGACGGTAATTTTAACTTCTTCAGGAAGAGCAAAGCTAGTTACGATAGCATGTAGCGTAAGATTCTACGAGTGTAAATTGAAGTCTCAAGACACATGTTCCTGCTGCGATACTTCTTCTCATTACAGCAGGTCTCACTTAAAGTAGGTAAGATGGGCTCTGCATATATAATAACATTGAGTCGATCAGGGATAGTGCAGATGGCATTGTTTCTCCGTCCGGCATTTGAGACCTCCAGATGGAACATGAAAGTTAAAATCTCTGTGCAAAAAAAGATGAAGCTGAAGCTGTAAGAAACAAATGAACCAGAATAAACAGTGGTCATATTGCAAAGTAGCATCGGCACGGTGTGGAAGAGGAATTCTTGGAAGTCTTCTTGGAAACACTTCGTTACTTGGAAATACAAGTTCAGAATAACCGGAACAACCTCCCCGCTGCAACCAATATTTTGGATTCCAAGCATTGTCTCGTATGGTAACAAAGACAAGACCTGATGCGCACGGCGAGCTACCCTTTTTGCTGCTACACAAACTGCAGCAGAGTTTTCATATCACATACAGAATCCCAATCAACCGCCACTCCCAAGCCACGCAACATGGCATGTCGAATGCGCAAGCCATCTCGCTTCCACCTGTTGTTTGGTCATCATTCGCGTGGATCACACCCTCGTTTTTACCTCTGGCCGATCTGTAGATCTTGTCAGACTCGAGCCACACGTTGCACAGGGTTTGGAGCTTGCTGTCAACCCTGCGTCCCGGTTCGGCGTCAAGATGCGTGCTGCTGTACTGTCGTATTGTACTTTACAGCGATGCTCCAACATCCTGGGGCGGCAAGCTATCCGCAACCTGCGATTACTTAAGAGTCGTGCTGGATCGCTGGGAATCGGGCGTTTCCGCTGGCGTGATTCGTTGTGTATAAATAGGGATTTTGCTGGGTCGTGGATAACGCTTTACCCAGCAAGGGAAGATGGACGGTGTGGTG
>Ga0247807_10001160_pt1 | contig 15868 bp, 15 predicted proteins | sample UWRJL074202C1_FD_179931 | JGI IMG/M metagenome (GOLD analysis project Ga0247807, IMG submission 179931) | Plant litter microbial communities from Arlington Agricultural Research Station in Wisconsin, United States - UWRJ-L074-202C-1 | ecosystem: Environmental > Terrestrial > Plant litter >...
CTGGGATGAACACCGAGCAGCTGCGCGCGCAGTACCTCGTGCCGAAGCTTTTTGTGCCCGGCAAGGTGACCGTCACGTACACGCACCATGACCGGATCGTGCTGGGTGGGGCTGTTCCCGCGGGCAGCGACCTGGAGCTGACGGGATACCCCGAAATCCGCAGTGACTACTTCCTCGAGCACCGCGAGGTGGGCATCATCAACGTCGGGGCGACCGGAACGGTCACCGCCGACGGCGAAGTCTTCACCCTGGTGAACGGCGCCTGCCTCTACCTCGGCCGCGGCATCAAGTCGGTGGTGTTCTCCGACGCAGTCGACGGAATTGAAGGCGCGGCCGACGCCGGCGCCCAGTTCTACCTCTTCTCCGCCCCCGCTCACACCTCTTACCCGGCCGCGCTTGTCTCGCCCGGCGAGGGCACCGTTCGGGAACTCGGCGACCAGGTCACCTCCAACCGCCGCACGCTGAACCAGTACATCCACGAGAACGGCGTGAAGTCCTGTCAGATCGTGATGGGTGTGACCACACTGCATCCCGGGTCGATGTGGAACACCATGCCGGCCCATACCCACGACCGCCGCACGGAGTGCTACCTCTACTTCGACCTGCCCGAAGACGCCCGCGTCATCCACCTGCTCGGCGAGCGGGAGGAGACCCGTCATCTTGTCGTCTCCGACCGCCAGGCCATCATCTCCCCGAGCTGGTCGTTGCACTCGGGTGTCGGTACTGCCGCGTATTCGTTCATTTGGGCGATGGCCGGCGAGAACCAGGCGTTCGACGACATGGACGCCGCCCCGGTGGCCGAGCTGAAGTGATCCCCGCGATGTCCGACAGCTACAACGACGTGGCCGCGACTACTGCTCGGGGTGCTGCTGCCGGTGCGGGCACTGGCGCGGGCGCGCCTGCCGCGCTGCTCGCGGTGGGGGAGACGATGGCGATGGTCGCGCCGTTTGCCGGAGGACGCCTGGCCGACGCAGACCAGTTCCGGCTCGACGCGGGTGGTGCAGAATCCAACGTTGCCGCGCACGTCGCCGCCCTCGGACATCGCACCGCGTGGTTCAGCCGCCTTGGCGACGATCCACTCGGCCATCGGGTTGCGTCTCAACTCGCGCATCGTCAGGTGGACGTCGCCGCCGTTGTTTTCGATGAGCAGCATCCCACGGGGGTCTACTTCAAAGACCCCGGGCACGGCGTGAGCTACTACCGGGCGGGTTCTGCCGCGTCCCGTCTGAGTCGGGCCGACGTCGACGTGGTGCCTCTGGCGGGCGTGCGTATCCTCCACCTCTCTGGCATCACCGCCGCGCTCTCTCCCTCGGCCGCCGCGTTTCTTGACGGCATCATCGACCGCGCCCACACCGAGGGCGTACTGGTCAGCTTCGACGTCAATCACCGGCTCGCGCTGTGGGACTGTGCCACCGCCGCGGGCATCCTCGAATCCTTCGCCCGCCGCGCCGACCTGGTGTTTACCGGTCGTGACGAGGCGGAGAGCCTGTGGGGCACCGTCAAACCCGCTGAAATCCGGGCGCGTTTTTCCGACGTGCCTGAACTAGTGATCAAAGACGGTGATATCGGCGCGACCGTCTATCTCGCAGACGCCGAGTTCTTCGAACCCTCCGCTGTGGTCGACGTCGTCGACGTTGTTGGTGCCGGCGATGCCTTCGCCGGCGGTTACCTCGCGGCCGTGTTCGACGGCGCACCTCCGCCGGAGCGACTCCGCGCGGGGCACCGGCGCGCAGCGCTGACCCTCCGCACTACCGGCGACTCCATCGCCGAGCCGACCAGTCAAACTAACGAAAGCGTGCTGCAATGAGCGAGAACCTGACCGACCCAGCATCCACCTCGGCATGGTTTGACAACGTCTTCGCCGGAGCGCCCCTGATGGCGATTATGCGGGGCACCGGAATCGAGCGCGCGGTGAAGCTCGCCACCACCGCCTGGGACCTCGGCATCGATTCCGTTGAGGTGACGATCCAGACGCCTGACGACGTACTCGCGCTGCGCGAAGTTGCGCGCCTCGGCGAGGAACGCGGAAAAATCGTCGGCGCGGGAACCATCGTCTCCGCCGAGCAGATTGCGATCGCGGTCGCTGCGGGGGCCCGCTACCTCGTGTCGCCCGGCCTTGACGCACGGGTGGTGCTCGAGTGCCAAAGCCGCGGTGTGCCGATTCTGCCCGGCGTCTCCACCCCGAGCGAAGTGCAGCTCGCGGCGAACCTCGGTCTGGGTTGGCTGAAGGCGTTCCCGGCGCAGTGGCTGGGAACGGACTGGTTCAAACACATTCGAGGACCATTTCCGCAGGTTCGTTTTGTCGCCACTGGGGGACTCGATGCGAGCAACGCGCAGTCCTTTCTCGACGCCGGCGTGCGGGTAGCTGCGGTTGGATCTGCCCTCGAAGACCCGGCGCAGCTCGACCGGCTCGCGGCGCTGTTGAGCCCCACCCTGCGAGGATAAAGACCGTGACATCCCCTTTCGACACCTCCTCGACCGTCGAGACCTTTGCCATTGGCGATACCGATTTCCTCCTCAACGGCGAACCGTTCCGGGTGCTGTCTGGGGCGATCCACTACTTCCGGGTGCACCCCGACCAATGGGCCGACCGAATCGCGAAGGCCCACGCGATGGGACTCAACACGATCGAGACTTACGTCGCGTGGAACGCGCACGAGCCGAAGCGTGGCGAATGGAACACCACGGGCGGCAACGACCTTGGCCGTTTCCTCGACCTCGTCGCGGCTGAGGGGATGTATGCGATTGTCCGTCCTGGACCTTATATCTGTGCCGAGTGGCACAACGGCGGCCTGCCCGCCTGGCTGACGAGCATCGACGGGATTGGGCTGCGCCGCTCGGAACCCCAATATCTTGCCGAAGTCACGCGGTATCTCCAGAACGTCTACGAGATCGTTGCCTCGCGTCAGATCGACCAGGGTGGGCCGGTCATTTTTGTGCAAATCGAGAACGAATATGGCGCATATGGATCGGATAAGGACTACCTTCGGGCGCTCGTCGAGGTGACTCATGATGCGTCGATTACCGTGCCGCTGACTACCATCGACCAGCCCACCGACACCATGCTGAGCGCTGGCAGCCTTCCCGGGCTCCACCTCACCGGCTCTTTTGGGTCGCGCGCCACAGAGCGGCTTGCCACCCTGCGCAAACACCAGCCCACCGGACCGCTAATGTGCGCCGAGTTCTGGGATGGCTGGTTCGATTGGTGGGGTGGCCCCCACCACGTCACCGACGCGCAGGAGGCTGCCCGCGAACTGGACGAACTTCTCGCCTCGGGCGCCTCCGTCAACTTCTACATGTTCCACGGCGGCACTAACTTCGGTCTCACCAACGGCGCCAATAACAAGGGCCGCTACTTGCCGATCGCCACGTCCTACGACTATGACGCGCCACTCGATGAGGCCGGTAATCCCACGGAGAAGTACTTCGCTTTTCGTGATGTCATCGCCCAGTACTCGCCGGTTCCTGATGAGGTTCCCCCTAGCGCAGAGCCCGCACCGGAGTTCGAGTTCGAGCTGCGGGTTGTGGGGGACTGGACTCCGCGTCCCGACTCCAATCAGGAGAGCCACACAACTCCGCCCACATTCGAGCAACTCGATCACACCAGCGCCCTTGTGTTGTACACAACACACCTCCCGCTGATGCACGAAAGTGCATTGTTCGAGGTCGATGAAGTGCGCGATCATGCCTGGGTCGAAGTAGACGGGATTCCCGTGGGCACAATTTCGCGCACACTTCAGCAACGCTCGATAGTGCTTCCGCCCGGCCGTGTTCTGACCCTCCTCGTCGAGGAGCAGGGTCGGGTCAACTACGACGAGCGCATCGGTGAGCACAAAGGCTTGATCGGGTCGCCGTTGCTCGACGGCCGTCTCCTCACGGGCTGGACAGCGTCGCCGGTCGACGTCGCCGACCTTGGTCGGTCAGCAGGGGCTGCTGTGTCGTCGACGACCACACGTACTTCGGCGCGGTCCACCCTCCGTGGCAGCTTCACTCTCGACAACCCCGCAGATCTATTTCTTGAAACGGGCAACTGGGGCAAGGGCTACGCATTTGTTAACGGGTTTTTTCTGGGCCGGTACTGGCGCACGGGACCGCAGCACACGCTGTACGTGCCTGGCCCGGTGACGAAAGCGGGGGAAAACTCGGTGATGGTTGTCGAGCTGGAGCGTGGCACCCGTGACGTGGCGCGGTTCGTTCCATCTGCATCTCTCGGTCACACCGAGGAGTAACCTCTCGCGCTGACTCTCGCGCCGTCAGTGGAGACCAGCGCACGCTCAAACTGTGTGGGTACCTTTAAGCCATGCTTGCAACAGTTATTTACGGCGAACGCGACGTTCGTCTCGACACGGTTCCCGAACCCCAGCTCTCGACCGGCCTCGACGCCATTGTGCGCGTTGTCGCCGCGTGTGTCTGCGGATCCGACCTCTGGTCGTACCGCGGAATTGCTAAGGTCGCCGAACCCAAACGAATCGGCCACGAATTTATTGGCATTGTGGAGTCGATCGGCTCCGAGGTCAGCACCGTTGCGGTGGGTGACTTTGTGATCGCCCCGTTCTACGTGTGCGACATGACCTGCGCGAACTGCGTCAACGGTGTGAGCACCTCCTGCCTGCACGGCGGATGGTGGGGAGCCAACGACCGCACCGGCGGTTTCGCCGATGGCGCCCAGGGCGAGCGGGTTCGTGTTCCCCTCGCTGACGGAACGCTCGTCGCCACGCCCGGGCATCCGGCTCCCGAGCTCATCCCGAGCATTCTCACTCTCGCCGACGTGATGGGAACCGGCCACCACGCCGCCCTCTCCGCCGGGGTCACCACCGGCAGCACGGTTGTTGTTGTGGGCGATGGCGCTGTTGGACTCTGCGCGATCATCGCCGCCAAGCGCCTCGGCGCCTCGCGCATTGTCGCCATGTCTCGTCACGCGGACCGCCAGGCACTCGCCACCGAGTTCGGCGCGACCGACATTGTGGAGGAGCGCGGCGAAGAGGGCATTGCTCGCATCAAGGAGATGTTCGACGGGATCGGCGCCGACTGTGTGCTCGAGTGTGTCGGAACGGCCGAGTCCATGGACCAGGCCATCCGTTCTACCCGCCCCGGCGGAACCGTGGGATACGTCGGAGTGCCGAACGGTGCCCCCGAGCTTCCCGTGCGCACCCTCTTCAACTCGAACATCGGCGTCAACGGTGGAGTTGCCCCCGTGCGCAACTACATCGAAGAGCTACTGCCTGAGGTGCTGTCTGGTGCGATCAACCCGGGGCGTGTGTTCAACCTCGAACTGCCGCTCAGCGAGGTCGCTGAGGCGTATGCCGCCATGGACGAGCGTCGTGCCGTGAAGGTGCTGCTGCGCCCGTAGTGCTCAGGCGAGGTCGGGTGCCCACTGGGGCAACGTCTCGGTGATGCCTACCGCGACCTCCTCGGGGGTCGCGGTAGCCGACGCCTCCACGATCAAACCCCAGGCCAGCAGCGCCTGGCGGTTGAACACCTGTTCCTGGGGAGTATTCAGCCCAATGAGGGGTGCGGAGGAGTGGAACGCGCGGAGGGCGTTCAGCGCGAAGTCCCATCCTGGTCCCACGTAAAACGCACCGGTTCCGTTGCCCGCCATGCTGAGCGGGTAGGTGTGTTTCAGCTCGACGGACGTGCGTTCGAGGTGCGCGGAAGATGGTTCGGGCGGCACGGACGTGTCGCCCGGGGCATCCGGAACCAACCGCACATCAACAACACTCGACTCATCACCCCAGGTCACGGTCAGCCGCTGATCGGGGTCGCAGCGCACCACAACACCGCTCGCATTGCCCTCGGCCGAGAATGCCCCGCCGACGTGCAGCTCACCCGTGACGGGCAAAAACCAGCGGCGCAGGTGGTCGGCGTCGGTGAGGGAACGCCAGAGATCCGCCGCGCTCGCCGCGATGGTGATGCGTGAGATCACACCGAGCTGGAGCCCGGCGTCGCTCGGCTCGACCACAACACTGCGCTCGATGGAAAACAGGTTCACGGACGGGTCAGCGGTGCGGCCAGCAGACGAGTCAGCGTTACTGGCAGTCGACGGGTCAGTCATTTCCCCAGCCTAGAACGCTCGGTGCCCGGCGTTAGCGCGCGAGTTCTTCGCTGATCGCGGTGACAAACGCCGTGATGTCGTCTTCTGTGGTGTCGAACGCGGTCATCCAGCGCACCTCGCCGGTCGCGCGGTCCCAGTCGTAGAACCGCACCCGCTCGCGCAGGCGATCGGCGGCCGCGTTGCTGATCACGGCGTAGACCGAGTTCGCCTGGGTCGGCTGGCTGAAGGTGAGGCCCGTGATGGTTCCCGCGGCGATTTCGGCCTCGAGGGTGCCTCGGAGCAGTGCGGCCATGTCGTTCGCGTGCTTGGCCGAGCGCAGGTAGAGGTCGTCCTCCAGTAGGGCGAGCAGCTGTGCGCTGACAAAACGCATTTTGCTGGTCAGCTGCATGTTGAGTTTGCGGAGGAAGGTGAGGCCGTCGCTGGCCGTGGGGTTGAGCACCACAATCGCTTCGCCGTAGAGCAGCCCGTTCTTGGTGCCGCCGAAGCTGAGGATGTCGACGCCGGCGTCGGTGGTGAATGCGCGCAGGGGAACCCCGAGCGCGGCGGCCGCGTTCGAGATGCGGGCGCCGTCCATGTGGAGGGTCATACCTCGGGCGTGAGCGTGGTCGGCGATTGCTCGGATCTCTTCGACCGTGTAGAGCGTGCCAACCTCGGTCGGCTGGGTGATGCTGACGGCGAGCGGCTGGGCGCGGTGCTCATCGCCCCAGCCCCAGGCCTGCTGGTCGATGAGGTCGGGGGTGAGTTTGCCGTCGACGGTATCGATGGTGAGCAACTTGAGTCCGCTGACGCGCTCGGGCGCTCCGCCCTCGTCGGTGTTGATGTGCGCGAGGCTGCTCGAGATGACGGCGCCCCAGCGCGGAAGGATGCTGGTCAGTGCGGTGACGTTGGCGCCGGTGCCGTTGAACACCGGGTAGACCTCGGTGGTCTCGCCGAAGAGGCCGCGCATCACCTCCTGCAGGTGAGCCGTGTAGATGTCGCCGCCGTAGGCAACCTGGTGGCCGCCGTTCGCCTCGGCCAGCGCGGCAAGCACCTCGGGGTGCGTTCCCGCGTAGTTGTCGCTGGCGAACTGGCGGTCGGCGTCGTTATGCAGTTTCACAGTGCCCATAGTTCCACAGTGCCCAGTTCTCCGTAGTGACACGGATGCGGGGGATATTCCGACACGGTGGACTGGGATATCCCGATTCAGGAGCCTGCCTTGTCGTTTGTCGTCACCATCACGCTGTTCACCACTTTTCTCATCATGCTTGTTATCCCGGGTCAGGATTTTGTGATGGTCACCCGAATAGCGGTGTCACGATCCCGGCGGATGGGAATTGCTGCGGCCGCTGGCGTCTCGACCGGGCTGCTGGTCTGGCTCCTGGCTTCCATCCTTGGTGTTTCCGCTTTACTCGACGACAACGCAGATCTCAGCCGTCTGTTGCGCTTCGGTGGAGCGGCCCTGCTCGCAGCATTCGGCGTTTTTTCGGTCATCGCCGCGCTTCGTTCGTCGCGGACGACGCCTCTCGAACTGTCCGCTCTGCCCGGAGCGGTGGGCAACCCAGTGTTCCGTGGCTGGGCGGCGGGGCTGTTCAGCAATCTGTCCAATGTCAAACTTGTCGTTTTCTTCGGCAGTATCTTCTCCGGAGTTCTTCCGCACGGTCTCACCGTTGGAGAAAATACGCTGATCGCCGTCGCGATGGGGGTACTCTCCTTCGGATGGTTCAGTTCCGTCGCGATCCTGGGATCACACCCTCGTGTGGCGCGGGCTTATCAGCGTGCCAGCCGCGGCATGGACGTGGTTTTCGGTCTCATTTTTATCGCCATAGGCGCGTATCTCGTCGTCAGTGGACAGTGATCCCGCTTATCGACGATCGGGGTCGCGTCGAGGAGCACAGCTGCCAAATGCCCGTGTTGTTCCTAGCTACGAGCCCAGGCGGATGCGCGATCCATTGAGCTCGGCCACCGGGGCGTCCCACAGCTTTGTGAGCCGCGTGGCGAGCATCGACACGGGGGTGTAACCATCGCCATCTCCGAGCGCGCGCACCACAAAAGTGACGGCGGCGGCCGTTCCGGCTTTTGCCCATCCGGATGCCACGGAGGCCACCCATGCTTCGGCCCCGGCCTTTGCGGTGGCGTAGTTGGCGTTACTCCAGGTGGGGTGATCGACCGCGCTGGAACTCACAATCGCCAAACGCCCCGCGGGAGAGGCGGTGAGGTCGTCGCGGAACGCCACGGTGGTGTTGCGCAGCGTGGTGAGGATTCGGGTCGACAACCACTCCCAGCTCTCGTCGTCCTGGCCGGTGCGCCACCCGCCCACCAGGTGAATGAGTCCATCCACCGGTCCGACCTCGCGACGGATCTGGTCGGCGAGTTCCCGGGTGGCAGCTGGATCGGAGAGGTCGCAGACATACCGGGCTTCGGCCGGGACATCCGCCAGCCTCTCCGCATTGGACCCCACAGCAACCACGCGCGCACCCGACGCCCCCAACGCGGCAGCCGCGGCACGACCGGACGCACTGGATGCCCCCGCAATCACCACCACGTGCGGCGCCGACCGACGACGTTCGGTCGGGGCGCCGTCACTCACTCGGGATCTCAGCGTTGAACTCAGCGTTGAGCTCAGCGGTTATGCCGGAAGTGGATTCGATCACGGTCACCATTTTCTTCTGCAGGGCTTCATAAAACATGGAGAGGGGAAACTCGTCGTCGAGAACTGCGTCGGTCAGACCCTTAGGCGGTCCGTCAAGCGGAAGATCGCGCACCGCCCAGCGCGAGGCCGGGTGCGGGGTGAGTGTCGATGAGACCAGATCGTACGCCGCCAGCCAGTGCGCCATCTTGGGGCGGTCGATGGAGCGCCAATAGAGGTCGTCGATTTCCGCGGCGAGGGCGAGCACGGCGGCCGGCACCTCGTCCCAGTCGAAGGAGAGCTGGGTGTCGGTCCAGTGCAGCACGCGCCGCTGGTGCAGCCAAGCGAAGAGCAGCTGCCCGCCAAGCCCGTCGTAGTTGCGCACGCGGCTGCCCGAGATGGCGAAGCGGAAGATGCGGTCGAAGATCACCGCGTACTGCACCAGCCGGGCGCGGTCGCGGGTAACGTCGTCGGTCTCGTCCGCATGCTCGAGCCGCACGGCCTCGCGGAAGGCGGTGAGATCGCAGCGTAATTCCTCCAGCGAGTAGAGGAAGAAGGGCATCCGTTGTTTGATCATAAACGGGTCAAACGGCAGGTCGCCGCGCATGTGGGTGCGGTCGTGAATGAGGTCCCACATGGCGAAGGTTTCTTCGGTGAGTCGCTGGTTGCTGAGCAGGCGGGCCGCGTCGGCGGGCATGTCAAGGCGGGTGATGTCGGATGCCGCGTGCACCACACGCCGGAAGCGTGCCGCCTCCCGGTCAGCGAAAATCGCACCCCAGGTGAAGGTAGGGATCTGCCGCATCGCGACCGTTTCAGGAAACAGCACTGCGGAGTGTGTGTTGTAGCCCTCGGTGAAATCGAGAAACCGCACCGGCACAAACAGGGCGTTCGAGTACTGCTCCGCCTCGAGGGTTGCGACAAAGTCGGGCCAGAGCACCTCGACCAGCACAGCTTCGAACAATCGCTCGGTACTGCCGTTCTGTGTGTACATCGGGAACAGCACCAGGTGCTTGAGTCCGTTCACGCGGTGCAGCTCGGGGTGGAACGCCCCGAGCGAGTCAAAGAAGTCGGGCACCCCAAAACCGCCGCGCGCCCAGCGCTCGAGATCGGTCACGAGCGCGTCGAGGTAGTCGGTGTCGTGGGGCAGCGCCCCGCGAAACTTCGGCAGCTCGCGCACCATGGCCAGCACCAGTTCGTGCGCCCTCGGGTGGTCGGCCGGATCGTCCACGTGCCCGTCGGGCGATTGCAGGGGGCGGATGCTCCGCACGGCAGCTTTGAGTTCGCGCCACGCCTCGCTGGCAACCAGGGCATCCACATCGACCGCACGATCCTCGACCACTTCGGGTTCTCCGACAATGGTCTTGGAGGTCGTGATTTCGGTCATGGACGTACCTTCCGTCTAATGGCGAGTGCGCCTCAGTTGCGCGATGATCCCAGCCTAGGGAGAGCATCGCGGCCGTTGGTTGTGTTCAACGCCGCTTTGTTGCGCACTTTGCGGGGTGCAACGCGGATTCCGTGCGTGGCACCGGAGCCACCGGGTTCTCCCCACGCGGTGAGCGCCGGCACTTCTCCACCATTGTGTGACGGGGCCCTCCACCGCTGCCGGAGCTTCGGCACAGTGTCGGAATGACAAAACTCCGAGCACTGCAGCGCCCCGTCTCGTCGATCCTTGACGAGTTCATCACCGAGATTTCCGTCGGCGTGAAACCGGTGACAGCCCGCCGGATTCTGGATGTGCGAATCCATTTGGAGAACTTTCTCGACGAGTATGGCGACGAGATTGTGGAAGACCACACCCGGTTTCTCGCGGAACGCGCCCGCGATCCCGTTGGGGTTTTTGGTCGGATGGGCACGGCGGAAGATCTGTTTTACGCGTTCTACGTGTATCTGTCCCCGCAATTTCGTATGCCGTTGCCGGTGGATGCCCGGTGCCAGGTGCGACTGGTGCGAGACCTCGCGCACTGGATGTGGGCGAGGGCGTTACTGCCGCGGCTCGACAGTGGTTCGTGCATTGTGCTCGACGTGGAGATGGCCCTGCGGCAGGCACGTCGTGATGTTGCGCCCCGGCGCTAGGGATTGCGCCCGGCCAGATCGCTGAGTTTTATGGACGAGATGGACTCTGAGTGGCGGCGACTCCCCGAGAGCGTCCGGGCATGGGTGGCGGGCACCGTGGGTGGCCGTGTGCTTGGTTTTGACCCGTCGGGCGAGGCGAACCCGGGCGAGGTTGTTGGTGTGGTGCGGAGCATCCGCGGTCCGCTCGTTCTTCGTGCGGTGCCCGCTGATTCGCCGGGCGCGGACCACTACCGTTTTGACGCTCGGGTCACGATGGCGCTACCGGACGAGGTGCCCGCCGCCGAACTGGTGCGCGCGGGCCAGTCCGACGGCTGGATTGTGCTGATTTTTGAGGAACCCGACGGTCGCGCACCGGCGCAACCCTGGCGAGCAGAGGAGCTTGCCCGGGTGACCGGATTGCTCGACGAGCTGACGCCGGTGCTGACGCCGTCTCCGATCGAGGGGTTGCCCGTGCTGGCCGACGGCGACACCCTCCTGCATTTTGATCTGCACCCGGGCACCGTGCGCCTGCCTCGTCGCGGCCAGCCCACGGTGCTCGACTGGGGGTCGGCCTGCACTGGTCCGGCGTGGGCAGACACCGTTCGCCTCCTGGTCGACGGTGACCTGGGATCGCTCGATCCCGAGCAGATCTTCCTCGCGACGGCGCGGGGCAGCCGCGCTCCCGCCGCGGAGGTGGATGCGCTCCTTGAGCACCTGGCGTACACCTGGGGTTCCGAGGCGGAGGACCCCGCGACGCCGGAGTCGCTGCGCGCTCGCCGTGCCGCGTCGGCGCTCGCCGCAACGAGGTGGTTGCAGCAGCGCAGGGGCTAGAGCGCGTGCTCGGTGAGCCAGTTCAGCAGCACTTGCTCGAAGGCCTCGGGCTGTTCCACATTGGGTTGGTGTGCGGCATCCCGAAAGCGACAGCCATCCGCCCGCGGAATGGTGCTGAGTAAGTATTCGTACTGCGCGAGTGTGGGGGTGATGTCGAGGTCTCCGACCATCACCAGGGTGGGCACATCGATGTCAGTGATGCGGTCGTAGGCGGGAGGATCCAGCGGAAGGGAGATCGGTGCCTCGGTGGCGTGCGGGAGGTTGGCCGCGTTCAAGGCGTACGCGGTCTCCACAAACACGGGGGAGAGATCTTCTTCGCGGCGGCCGGGCCCGAAGTTCCACAGGGCCGCCTCCCGGCGGTTGAGGGTGGCCCAGTCTTCGCGGAGATACGCCGCATCAAGCTCGTCGAAAAGTTCGTCTTCCTGGGCGGTGAGTTCTACCTCGGGGAATCCGCTCGGACCACCACAGACCACGACCAGACCGAGAACCCGGCCCGGTGATTCGAGGGCGAGGTCGATCGAGATGGTGCCTCCGCGCGAGCATCCAATCACCGTCGCCTTATGCACCCCCACATGGTCGAGCACTGCGAGAGCGTCGGCGCGATTCGAAAACTCGAGGTTCTGCGACTCGGTGAGGCCGTAGCCGCGGGTGTCGAAACGCACCACCCGGTGCTCGACGGTGAGGGCTGCGATTTGGGGATCCCACATACGCAGGTTGGCAACCCCCGAGTGCACAAGGAGCAGTGCGGGTGCGTCAGCCGGGCCGTCGACCTCGTAATAGAGCGAAGCGCCAGGTACCTCGAGATGGGGCATATTTCGAGGCTAGCGCGAACACGCGGTGGAGGAAAGAACACACTGTGGCTACGCGCGCACGGGTTCCATTCGCTCCACCAATGCGTCGACATCGACCCAGGCCACACCGATCCGCGCGTCGCCGATGCCGTAGGGAATCCAGAGCACCCCGTTGTGGATGATGCCGCCGCACGAGTAGACCACGTGGGGAACATACCCCTCCGTTTCGGAGGGAAGGGGCCGCAGCAGCGGAGTGGTGAGGCGACGCAGCACTCGCGCCGGGTTGCGGAGGTCGAGGAGCAGCGCGCCGATGGAATAGGTACGCATCGGCCCGACACCGTGGGTCAGGACGAGCCAGCCGTGTTCGGTCTCGAGGGGCGGTCCACAATTGCCCACCTGCAGCAGCTCCCAGTCCAGATCGGGCGGGTGGATGGCGACGGCCGAGTCCCACACCACGCCGTCGGCCGACGACGCCACGCTGGTGGTCTCGCCATCGGAGCGGCAGAGTGCCAGGTGCCGACCGTGGATGAGCCGGGGGAACAGGGCCATCCCCTTGTTGACCGCGGCGGCACCCGCGAAGCGCTGGGTGCGAAATGAGCGGAGGTCGGGGCTGATGATGAGCCTCGGAGCGATGGCCCGCCCGTCGTAGGCGGTGTACGTCGCGCGGTAGGACTGGGTGCCGTCGCCGTCGGTGAAGAGGACAAAGCGGGCGTCCTCGATGCCCTTGGACTCCTCGGGTGAATGGGGAAACAGCACCTGCTGGTCGAGCGTCACATCGGGAGGAAACGTCGCCACGTATCCCGACAGCAGCACCGTGTGCATCACGGCCGTGGTCTCGATGACCCGACGTGACCCATAGGGGCCGATCTGCGCCTTGGCCAACGCGGTATCGAACTTTTTGCGGGAGAACTTTGCGTCCAGCCGGTCGAGAACGGCGTAGGCGAACTCGTCGAGACGGTCGAAGTCGTCGAGGACACGTCGGAGGTGTTCGCGGCTCCAACTGGCTTCGGTCACGGTCGGCGAGGTGATGGGCAGGGTGCGCGGCTCGAACTCCCACTCCGGGCCAGGCCGCACCACGGCGGTCGCGAACCCAATAGACGAGATGTGTCCTTCAGCAATGCCCCGCACACTCACCGCCAGGCGTAGTTCGCCGTCGGCGAGCCCAGACTGATCGGGGTGGGGCACCGCGCTTGGGTTGCAGAGTGCGCCGCCTTCGACCGCGACCTCCGCGGTGAAGCTCGCGCCGATCAGCAACTGGCGGGCGGCACTGACCTCGCCGGCGTTGCTGATGTGCGCACGAACGGTGGCAGCATGCTTCAGCAACATCTCGGTGTACTGGTAGTGCCGGGTGGTGCCGTGGGCGAGGAGGTCGCCGACGAGAACCTCGACCTCGTCTTCCGGAAGCGCGAGGATTCGCCGGATCACCCCGTCCGAGCGCGAGCGGGTGACCTCGAACTCTTCGCCGGGCAGAAACAGCTGGGGGAGCACACGGGCCGGGTCGGGGTGCAGGGTGGCGTCCACCCGGTGAGCGAGTCCCACATCACGGCGCGGTGCAGCAGAAATTGTCACCAGTACCTCCGGAGAACGTCATTCGGCCGGGAATTGCTAACGAGGTTAACCCCGTCGGCGCGCACCCGCAACGTCGGCGTATGCCGCACGATGTGTTCAATTCGTATGCTCGCGATGCACCAGACTGGTCGAATGGGTGGAGTACTGGTCGGATTTGCCATTATTGGCACCATCATCGCCGTCGGCTATGTCGTCGCCCGCACGGAAATCCTCGGCGATGACCCGCGTCGTGCGCTCAGCCGCCTGGTCTTTTTTGTGCTGTCGCCCTGCCTGCTGTTCACGGTGCTCGCCGACGCCGACGTGCACACCCTCTTCTCCCGTCTCTTGGCGGTCTCCGCGATCTCGGCCATTTTCACCTGCCTGGTGTTTGTGGCGATCGCGATGTTCGTCTGGCGTCGTGCCACCGCGGATGCCGTGGTCGGCGCGGCATCTTCCGGGTACGTCAACGCGAACAACATCGGAATCCCGGTTGCCGTTTACGTACTCGGCGATCCCGCGCTAACAGCCCCGGTGATCCTGCTGCAGCTCTTGGTGTTGGCCCCGATTGTGCTGACGATTCTCGACATTTCGACGAGCGGCAAAGCATCCATTGGCCGCATTTTGATGCAGCCCGTGCGCAACCCGCTCATTATTGCGTCGGCGCTTGGTGTGGTCGTCTCGGTCACCGGGCTGCAGATTCCCGAGCCGGTGATGGAGCCGTTCCGCATCATCGGTGGTGCGTGTGTGCCGCTGGTGTTGATTTCATTCGGGATGTCCCTGAGCGGTCAACGCATTCTGCAAGCTGGCTCACCGCGACGCGACATTATTCTCGCCTCGGCCCTCAAACTCGTGGTGATGCCGGTCGTTGCCTGGGCAGTGGGACGGTTTATCTTCGACCTCCACGATGACCAGCTCTTCGGAGTGGTGATGCTCGCGGCGCTGCCGACGGCGCAGAACGTGCTCAACTACGCGCAGCGGTATGAACGTGCCGAGACGCTCGCCCGCGACACCATCCTCATTACCACGATCGGCTCGGTGCCGGTGCTGCTGGTCGCGGCCGCGCTGCTCGCATAAAGTCTCGCGCTGCTCGCGTAAGACCTCGGCGCTGCTCGCGTACGAGCTCGGGCGTCTAGAAGATCATCGGACGATCGTCGTCTTCGTCCTCAACGTCGAGGTCAACAACAACCGGCACGTGGTCGCTCGGGGCGTCGCCCTTGCGCTGCTCACGGTCGATGTGGCCGCCGGCGACGATGTCGTTGAAGGCCTTCGAGCCGAGGACGAAGTCGATGTGCATTCCCTCGTTGCGGGGAAAACGCAGCTGCTGGTAGTCCCAGTAGGTGTAGCCCTCGATACCGCGCGAGCGCAGCGCGTCGATCAGGCCAACCTCGGTGAACTTCTCGAACGCCGCACGCTCGGCAACACTGACGTGGGTTTTGCCCTCGAAAGCTTTGATGTCCCAGACATCGGTGTCGAGCGGGGCGATGTTGAAGTCGCCCATCAGGGCCAGCGGCTGCGACGGGTTCGCGGCGATCCAACCGCGGGTCTGCTCGGCGAGGTTCGCGAGCCAGCGCAATTTGTAGTCGTAGTGGGGGTCGTCGAGTTCGCGCCCGTTGGGAACGTAGAGGCTCCACAGGCGCACACCCTGCACGGTCACACCGATGGAGCGGGCCTCCTGCGGCGGGTCCGCGAGCTCGGCGGCGACCTTGCTGAAGCCGGGAGCTGTCGGGAACCCGATGGTGACTTCTTCCATGGGCAGGCGACTGGCGAAGGCGACACCGTTCCACTGGCTCAGCCCGTGCAGCTCAACCTCGTAGCCAGCCTCGGTGAAGGCGTCGAAGGGAAACTGGTTGGGCTTGCACTTGATTTCCTGCATAGCGAGAACGTCAACGTCTTCACGGACGAGCCAGTCCACCACCCTGCCGACTCGGGTACGGATCGAGTTGACATTCCAAGTGGCTACGCGCATGGTTCCACGCTAGCGGTGTTTAT
>Ga0247807_10001163_pt1 | contig 15817 bp, 14 predicted proteins | sample UWRJL074202C1_FD_179931 | JGI IMG/M metagenome (GOLD analysis project Ga0247807, IMG submission 179931) | Plant litter microbial communities from Arlington Agricultural Research Station in Wisconsin, United States - UWRJ-L074-202C-1 | ecosystem: Environmental > Terrestrial > Plant litter >...
CTGACATGGCATAGTCAATATATGACTCCTCCATCTCATCTACAATATTTCTCTGAATTACGTTCTGATGCGGGATAACTGCTACCTCTTCTTCGTTTTCGCTATTTTTTGACTTTGGCATATGGGGAGAATTATAGCATGTTTGGTTAAGGTTTTACATATTTTAAACCTTTATCTTTTCATAATAATATGAGATTATAGTCACCAAGCATTATGACTAGTACAATCAGAATTTTAAGCATAGAAACGAGCTGTGACGAGACCGGAGTATCGATTGTTGAATACGACAAAAACACCCAAGAATACAAAATCATAGCCGATTCGTTAAATAGTCAGATTGAAATCCATAAAGAATTTGGAGGCGTTTTTCCTATGATGGCCAAACGAGAGCATGGCAATAACTTGACAGGACTCTTGACATCTTGTTTAAGAATGTTGCCGTCAAGTGATATGTCAAGTGTTGAAGCAGAAAACATCAATCTTGAATTATTAACCCGTGAAAAAGAATTAACTGAAAAAGTTAAGGATGAATTAGAAAATACCAATTCCCCGCTCCTGACTATTCCAAACATTGACTATATTGCCGTAACCCGAGGACCGGGACTTGAACCAGCTTTGTGGGTAGGATTAAGCTTTGCCAAATTCCTATCACAACTATGGCAAAAGCCACTGCTGCCAATAAACCATATGGAAGGCCACATCTCTTCTGTTCTCATGGGTGCTGACAAAGTTGAATTTCCAACCCTTGCCCTTCTTATCTCTGGAGGCCATACCGAGCTTGTAGACGTTGAGTCTTGGGGATCATACAATATTATCGGCAAGACACGAGATGATGCGGTTGGCGAGGCATATGATAAGGTTGCACGCATATTGGATATGAGTTATCCAGGCGGACCATTAGTTGCTGGCAAGGCACAAAAATTGAGAGACACTTTTTTGGAATCAGATATTCAAATAATGAAAGATACATACTCAATCAAACTTCCTCGCCCGATGATTCATAGTCAGGATTTGGATTTGTCATTTTCAGGTTTGAAAACCGCGGTCCTCTATCTTGTTCGTGATATAAAGAAAAAACAAGACTTAACTGAAGAAATAATCGATCTTATCTGCCATGAATTTGAGAATTCAGTTTCTGAAGTATTGTTAAGCAAATTAAAATTTGCCCATAAATCTGGAAACTATAAATATAAAAATTTAATCGTGGCCGGTGGAGTGATAGCAAATCAATTTTTAAGAGAAAATCTAGAAGCTTGGTCTATCCTAAACGGGATTCATTTCCTAAAGCCCGAAAAATTCCTCGCAACAGACAATGCGGTTATGATAGCCCTGGCCGCTATCGTTGGACTAAATAATGAGTACGTTCAAATAATTAACCCGAGCGACAAAGAATTTACAGAACTTGCCCCTGATGGAGATTGGTCATTAAATACTATATAATACTCGCATGGACCTCTACGGAGAAATACTTTCAATCTTAAACAGCAGCTTCAGTGTTTTCTCTTACGCATTAATCGGTGGACTTATTCCCTCTTTAATTTGGCTTTGGTTTTGGATGCATGAGGACAATAATCACAAGGAACCAAGAAGGGTTATTTTTATCATATTTCTGCTTGGAATGTATGGGGCATTCGTCTCGCTTTTCTTGCAACATATGTTTAATACCTATTTTGGCTGGGATATGATTGATATCAATAATTACAAAACGGTTAATTTGATTTTCGTAATCATTGAAGAATTTGTAAAATTTGCCTGCGCATATGTAATCTTCTTTAGAACAAAGCTATTTGATGAGCCGATTGATGCATTTCTATACCTTATGACAGCCGCTATCGGTTTTGCCGCCATGGAAAATACGCTATATCTTATAAAGCCACTTCTTAATGGGCAGACTTTGGATTTGATAGTTCACACAAACTTGCGGTTCATTGGCGCGAATATTTTGCATGTTGCCTCAAGTGGATTATTGGCTTTGTTTATCGGGTATTCGTTTTGTAAAAAGCCGCTCATTCGCGAGGCGGCTATTTGGATCGGACTTATCGTTGCTACGCTTACGCATTGGCTGTTTAATTTATTCTTATTGAATTCTGTAAATTCAGTAATCTTTGTATTCCTTGCCGTTTGGATTGTGATTATTTTCATAATCTTAAGTTTGGAAGATTTGAAAAAAATAAAATGCGAAGTCTAGCCCTTGCACATCGCACCCTAAACATTTAAAATAGATACATGAACAATACACGCAAATCATTTTTACAAAGACTGACTGGTAGCTTTAAAGACGAAGAAGAAAACGAAGCTATTGAGAAAATGAGTCAGGTAAATCGAAAATCTTTTAGCAATCTAAATATACGAGACCTTGATGAGGATGACAGAGATGAAGACGGATATGAGGAAATAGAAATTGAAGAGATGGATGCGCCAATAACCGTTGAAGGACAGCTCGGAATAGATCTTTTTGAAACACCGGTTGAAGTTATCGTTAAGACAATGATTCCCGGAGTTAGAAAAGAAGACATAGACATCTCACTTTCACGAGACATGCTTACAATCAGGGGTGAAAGAAAGGATGAGAAGACTATAGCTGATGACGATTATCATTATCGAGAACTGTACTGGGGAACATTTTCAAGAACAGTTAAACTTCCACATGAAGTTGATATAGATCGAGCTGAAGCCACCGAGTCACAAGGAATGCTGACGCTAAGACTTCCGAGAATTGATAGAGAGAGAAAGGCAAACTTGAAGGTTAAGAATATGTAAACTCTCTCAAAAAAATCGCTAGACGAAAAAGTCTAGCTCTTTTTTTGCTCAAGTTTAAGCAGCCGGGATCTCGGTCCTTACAGGACCAGTATACCTTTGCTATTTTCTCAGAATTATAAAATTCTTCGAAAATATAGCAAAGCTTTTCTCGCCCTAGAAATCCTCCGGATTTCTTCCCTGCACGTAAAAATAAAACACCTCTTACGGGTGTTTTATTTTACTGTGCCAAGGGCCGGGCTCGAACCGGCGACCCCATCCTCTTCAGGGATATGCTCTACCAACTGAGCTACCTTGGCATACCTTCTTGATTAATTCCCAAAATAAGATCCAAAATCTGAGATTTGACTATACGTTGACATAAGTTGTTCTAAATATGGTTTTGTATAGTAGAATGTTCCCAGAGAAAGTCCTATAATTACGAACCATTTCAAAGATGAAAAAAGAATAGATAAACGAGCCCTTCTTTCTATGCTGTGGAGCATAGCGTTATTCAGCTTCATAGTTTCTTCAATTGTATTGAGACGATTCAATATCGCATCATATTCTTCATTCATGTTAGGTATAATAGCAAAAATCTATTTCATAAACAAGTTTACTGCTGACCAGCTATCCGTAGCGCATTCGTAATAAAATCACTCTTCACCTTTTCATTCAGCTCGCGGAATGCGGCCAATCCTTCCCTCTTATACTCAACAATCGGATCATGTTGACCGATCGCTCTGAAGTTCACACTTGTTTGCAAGTGACCCATGTTATCCAAGTGATTCATCCAATAGTAGTCGTTGATTTGCAATAACACCTGCTTTGCCATTCGATAGAAATCTTCAGTTTTCTTTTCTTCAGGAATATCTTGTCCGGCAAGCATGTCATCAATAATGGTTTTTAATTCTTCACCTTCCGCAAGCAAGATTTTTTTTCTTTTTGTGTAAATATTCTGTCTTTGCTGATTCAGCACGTCATCAAATTCCAACACTCGCTTTCTTGAATCAAAATGAAAGCCTTCAATTTTCTTTTGAGCAGACTCAAGCGATCTTGAAACCATCTTGTGCTGAATTGCTTCATCTTCAGGCAAATTCATTCGTGCCATCAATGACTTCACAGGAGCGTTTGCAAATACGCGCATAAGCTCATCTTCAAGGGATACGTAGAACTGTGTCTCACCGGCGTCTCCTTGACGTCCTGAACGACCTCGGAGCTGATTATCAACTCTTCGTGAGTCATGTCGCTCTGTTCCGATAACATACAAGCCGCCAAGAGATTTAATTTCTTCTGTTTCCTCATCAGTTGATGGCGTTCCACCAAGCTTAATATCAACTCCACGTCCTGCCATGTTTGTAGCGATTGTAACGGCACCTTTCTTACCGGCTTGGGCAATAATCTCTCCTTCTTTCTCAGCAAGTTCAGGCTTGGCGTTTAGAAGATTATGCTTTACCCCAGCAACTTTAAGGTATTGTGACAATAGCTCGTTCTTCTCGATTGAGATTGTACCCACAAGAACAGGCTGACCTTTTTGGTTAAGCTCTTTTATTTTCTTGGCTATGGCTTTGAATTTTCCAAGCTCTGTCATGAAAATAAGATCATCCTTATCAATACGAGATAATTGCTTATGAGTTGGCACTGGAACAACGTCGAGTCCGTATACCTTTATAAACTCTTCTCGAGATGTAAATCCAGTTCCTGTCATACCTGAGAGTCTTTCATATAATCTAAATAGATTTTGATATGTTATTGATGCTGCAGTCTTACTTTCACGTTGAATCCTAACTCCCTCTTTTGCCTCAACCGCTTGATGGATTCCGTCAGACCATCGTCGACCTGGTTGGATTCTACCTGTTGAAGTGTCAACGATGATAACTTCATTATCTTTGATAATGTAATCAACCTCTTTATGATAAATTGCTTGCGCCTTTATTGCAGTTTCAAGGTGATGAACCAGCTTGATGTTTTCATTATTATACAAATCTTGGATGCCAAGCTTCTTCTCGGCAGCATCAATACCCTCATCCGTTACGATAATTGATTTGAATTTCTCATCATATATATAGTGTTCGTCTCTTTTAAAATCTCGAACAATAGATGCGAATGTCTTATACACGTTATCTGACTCCTCAGCAGGCTGTGAGACGATAAGCGGACTTCGAGACTCATCGATCAAGATTGAGTCAGCTTCATCGATAATCGCAAAGTAATGTCCTCTTTGTCTTAATTCATCTTTTGTATTAGCGATGTTATCAAACAGATAGTCAAAACCAAACACAGAGTTTGTTCCATACGTGATATCGGCCTCATACGCTTCTTTTCTTGAACATGGTTTCAAGAATTCATATTCCACTTTGAATGATCCTGTCGCATCAACATCTTTGTCGTCCTCAGGAGTTGTATGAGTTGGATCATAGATAAATGATTTGTCTTGCATGATCACAGATGTGCTCAAGCCAAGTGCATAATATATTTGTCCCATCCACACGGCATCACGACCAGAAAGATAATCGTTCACCGTAACAACATGAACACCTTTTCCAACAAGCGCATTCAAATATGTTGGAAGCGTAGCCATCTGAGTCTTTCCTTCTCCCGTTTTCATTTCAGCAACGCTGTTATCATGCAAAATCATTCCACCAATAAGCTGTACATCATAGTGACGTTGATTAAGCGTTCTTTTAGCCGCCTCTCGCACAAGCGCAAAAGCCTCTGGCAATTTCTCATCCAGCTTAGCCTTATCCGCACCATTCAGTAACGTTTTAAGCTCAAGCGACTTTGCCTTTAGATCTTCATCTGAAAGCTTTGACACCGTTGCCTCCAAATCGTTAATAATTTTAACCTTTTTTTGATATTTCTTTATAGGTGAACCCAGTAAATTTAAAAATGACATGTGTATATTTATAGCACAAATCATTGAAAATATTAAGCCTAATGACATATAGTAAAAGCGCGTAACATCTTTCGATCTTACGCGCTTTTATTTGGTGGGATAGCGTGAACTATCTTTTTTTTGCAGCTGTTTTTTTAACTGCTTTTTTAGGAGCAACTTTTTTAACAACTTTCTTAACTGCCTTAACAACTTTTTTCACAACTTTTTTAGGAGCTGCTTTCTTTACAACTTTTTTAGGAGCTGCTTTTTTCACAGTTTTCTTAGCCGCTTTTTTTACTGCCATATATTTATTTTATTTAAAATTATTTAGAAATGATTATCGCGTGTGAAGTTTTATGTTCGACAAACATTTTCTTCTCACGTGTTTATATTATACACTAAATATTTTTTCTAATGCAAACATTTTTTGTGAAAAATATTTGTGGATAATTATTTTTTTGAAAAATTTTTTTATTTTTAATTTTTAAAATTTTTTTGTAAAAATAAAATAAAAAATATTCCCATCCAACATTGTATCGTCACAGCTATTAAAACTTGAACAAAAAAAGAGCTACACTTTTTCGTGTAGCGATTTTTTTGAGAGAGTTTTTATTTCGAAGCCTCAATCACTTCAGCCTTCTTATCCGGCATCAGCTCTGAAATTCTATTTACCAGCATTGTTTTTGCTTTCAAATCCGTAAACAAACTCCAGAATTCCTTTTTGAAAATGATATCGTAATTATATTTCTGATATCCTTCAACAAGAAGCTCGGCGATAACATTCATCTGTGCAATATTGTAATTATTTTTCTTTGCCTCTTCAGACAATGTTCCAACATAGTAGCCATATGCAGTAATGTTTTGAGGTGCATCTTCATAGGCTTTCTTAAGAAGCGCTATCGCTTCATCATTCTTTCCTGCATCCAAAAGCAATATTGCTTTGTTATATGCGAATGATTGCTTTTGAGGAGACAATGCGTACGCTTTGTTTATGTACTCCATCGACTTATCAGACAAACCGATATTTCTATATGTTGACGAAACGAAATAATTGTATCTCGCATCTGCTGCCAAAGTTTTATCAAGCTCAGCAACCGTCTTCTCATATGCTTCAAACATTTTTTGCTTTGTTTCCATCGGAACCTTTGCCTCAGCAACGATCTTTGGAAGCGTTGTCGAAAATTGTTCAAACGCTTCAAACCGACCAGTTGGACCCAGCGCCATCACATCGGTAAATCTTTTATCAAGATCAGCTGGTATTCCAGTCACTTGCATGTCTTTCAGAATTTTTATCAATTGAGAATTTTGAGTGTATGGCTTTAGAATTGTGTGATATGAAATATATGAGATCGCCAAAAGTGAAAGCACTCCGATCAAGATGATTTTATTTACCTCATTGTCAGTTAATGCCTTGCCGTCATTTTTCTCGTGACGATCATGCGTATATCTGTCGTTGATGTATGCAAGTATCAGGAAGAATAGGACATAACTCGACAAGTTATCAAACACAAACATGTTATGAACGAAGTACGCCGCCAACAATCCAAGCAAGATTGATTTTTCGATAATCGTAAATTGAGCTTTTTTAGAAAACAAGAAGTATAGGGCTGTTGCAAAGAGTGAAAGATATCCAACCAATCCTAATATACCGCCTGCAACAAGCCAATCCATAAACACATTGTGTGATCGATCAAACCATTGCTCTTGAGCATACATTTGAGGATTGTAATATTTTGCAAATACGTATCCGAAATTATCTTGCCCCCATCCAAGCAAAGGTCTTTCCTTCACGCCTTCGTATGCCATTCTCCAAATCATCGTACGAGCTTCACCTTGGTTCTTCAGCACAGACTTCACGTCAGTTGTGATAAGTGATGAGAATCGAGACAACATATTATTCTCTTTGATAAATACAGTATTCTTAAGTGTCCCAAGCAATACCACTGAAACCAAAACTGCGACTAGAAATCCAATAGCTCCAAAACGAATCGTTTTATTTTTTTCTTTCCATGCAAAATAAATTGATGAAAGGATAAGACCTACAACCAGACCGACAAACGCGCCTCTTGTTCCTGTTTTAAATAGGATAAATGCATTAAATAGAGCAACCAATACATAGAGACCCATAGTCACATAGTTCCCAGTTTTAAGCTTATGATACGTCTTATGTGCATCACCTGATTCCATAAGCTCTCGCTCTCTATTTCCACGAAATACCATCAATGCTCCCAAGATTCCAAAGAATACGTGAATAAGAGCGTAGATTCCAAGATATGACGAATTACCCAAGTGTCCAAAGATACGTCCGGCATCTTGTCCCAACGCCTGAAGCCCTACTATTATAGATATAACAATTGATGAGTTCATAAGCCATGGCCACTCTCTCTTTCTCAATGTTGCCGAAGAAATAACGAACAGAACCATCATATATAGTATAGTAACCAAACCTTCCATACGCTCGAAGTTGCTCCACATGCTTCGTGTCGGGTTTACACTATTAATAGTAGCCAGTATAAGGATAGCCACAAATCCAGACATCGCATACAACATTTGTGATTTTTTAGGTCTTGAATTCTTGTCTATAAGTGCCAAACCGATATATGAGATTGAAGATAATACGATCATAAATCTCATAAAGAACGCCTTGCTTGCAATATATGGGAAGAACATATTGCCTGAAAAAATAAATGGTGTTAATAATGTACCGATTATCAGAATTATGGTTACAATTCTGAAGATCTTTTTTAAATCTTGTATTTGTGTATTCATGCGGAGTATTATAACATGTATTTTAAAGAAAGTTACCATGAAAATAGCACAAAAAATCAAAGACAAGTGGCAGCATGCCGGCTTCCAAAAATACTTCACTAATATTAGCTGGCTCTTTTTGTCTAAAGTTTTAGGAATGCTAATAGCATTTTTCGTTACCGCCATAGTTGCGAGATATCTTGGACCAGAAAAATACGGGATCTTAGGATATGCAACCAGTTTTGTCGGACTATTCTCTTTTATTGCCGCGCTCGGTATAGACCAGGTACTATATAGAGACATTATAAAGCATCCAGAACGAGAGGCGGAGTTTTTGGGAACGGCCTTTGTGTTGAAAATGATCGGAGGTTTTTCAGCTGTTGCTATCACGGTTTTAATTTCATTTTTTTTCAGTGATAACTCGCTTGAGCAAAAACTGATCTTTATCATTTCCCTGTCCTATATTTTCCAAGCCTTTAATGTAATCAACTATACGTTTCAAGCGAGATTGGAAAATAAAAAACTGTCATATATTACAATTGCAACGAACATTATTCTTGCTCTAGTAAAAATATTGATTGTAACAATGAATAAAGGAGTGTTGTTTCTCGGTGCCGTTTTGGTATTAGAGCCTTTAATTTACGCCTTATTCTTCGTTTTCTATTACTCAAAGTTTTATGGAAAAATTAAAAACTGGAGCTTTAAAAAAACAACGGCCAAAGAAATAATTACTGCTTCCCTGCCTTTAATGTTCTCTACCATCTTTGTTCTTATCTACTCAAGAATCGATCAAGTTATTTTAAAAAATTACATAAACACCGAAGCGGTAGGCTTATACAGTGCTGCAGTAACATTATCTGAAGTATGGTATTTTATTCCAACCATGGTTGTTTCGACACTGTTTCCATCTATCATCAATTCCCAAAAAAATGATTACCACACCTATGGAAAAAGAATACTAAAGCTCGCCGCTTTTCTTGTGGGAGTTTCGTCGGTTATAGCGCTTGGAGGGACATTGTTTGCAAAGCAAATATTAAACCTTGTCTATGGAGCTGACTTTGTGAACGCCTATACCGTTTTACAGTTCTACATTTGGTCGGGAGTCGGCATCAGTCTTGGAACAATTATCATTCAATACTTGATCGCTGAAAAACTTTCATCAATCATTCTCTACATATCAATAATTGGAATGGTTCTTAACGTAACCTTAAACCTTATCCTTATCCAGCGATATGGCATCAATGGATCAGCCTTAGCCACGCTTATCTCCTACACTGTTGGACCACTAACTTTCTTACTTTTCAAAGAGCCAAGAGCAAGAATTGTTGCTATAATCAGGTCATGAAAAATAACTGCATAATCACCTCTGCATCTGACAAGTTTTTTCCATCTTTGTTAAATTTTCTTGGTTCGATTGAAGCCAACTATCCAAATCACCCTGATGTCTATATATATGACCTTGGATTGTTTTATACATTCCGAAAAGAATTGGAGAACATTCCCTGGGTACATATTGTGAGAGTTCCCCACTTTGTAAGCCATTGGCGATCATGTTATACCTGGAAGACCTATATATTGAATACCCCACTGGCTGAAAACAACCTCTATATAGATGCTGGATGCCAGGTATTAAAAAATCTTGATCCATTATTTGAGAAGATCAATGCCCAATCATATATGGCGGTAAGTCAGGGACCGGCGGTTAAGATACAAGACGTAACTCCCAAAGAATACCTTGAGCTATACGGATTGGACGAACAAGATGCAGACAAAGAAGTTATCACAGCAGGAATCTTCGGATTCAGGAAAGATTCAGCGATCAAAAAAGTGACCGAAGAATTATACAAAGCAGGAGTTGGCGGATTATGTTTAGGATTCTCTCAAGGAGAATTATGGAAGAATAAAGGAGTGAATAAAACTACATACATCAGGGACTGTAAAATGTTTAGACATGACACCACGCTCTTAACGATTATATTGAAGAAAGAAATACCCGATGCCGTCATAGAACCAGTCGAATTTTTTTCTTCAAACAAGGAAACATCGGGCAATCAATACGTATGGAACTTTAGACTAAACTATAAGAATCTTGAATTCATCAAATCAACCATTCTGCATAAAAAGCCTAATCTCTACGTGCCGTTAAACAGAATACATGTCCGCCTATTTATCATCATCAAAACATTAGCAAATAAACTAAAAAAATAATGCTTTCATTTCTAAAAAAACTATCACCTGATTTTATTAAAACAATCGCAAGAAAAACACGCGCTTCACTTTATACCTGGTCAGACAGCATAAAGCCGTATCTGACTTCAAGAACCTACTCAGGCTTTACTCTCTATTATACGAAGGGTGCCGGACTGGTGAACAGAATCAGGTTTGGAAACCCAAATAAAACCTATGAGCCTGAACTGGTGTCACCTATTGTTGAAGAATTGCAGAAATACGACGCTCCTGTCTTTTTGGATATTGGAACAAATATCGGATTGATAAGTTTGGCTATATTGCAAAAGGTTCCAAACGTAACAATTTTTGGATTTGAACCAAGTCCTATCGCATATAAAAGTTTTGCCACAACTATTTTTGCAAACAAGCTTGAGCAAAAAGTAAAATTGTTTAACGAAGCGCTGGATGCAAAACCGGGCTCAATAACTTTCTTCGTACACGATGATCAAGACTCTTCAGGTGACGGAATGATTGATACGCAAAGAGCTGAAAGCAAGTCAACAGGAATCACCGTTAAATCAAATACCCTGGATATCTGGCACAAAGAAGACAATGTTCCAAAAGTGAATGTCATAAAAATTGATATCGAAGGCGCAGAGCTTTTTGCCCTGCAAGGCGCAACAGAATTCCTTAAACAGTATAAACCTCTTGTGTTTTTGGAAATTTCTAAAGAAAACCTAAAGGTATATCCACACAAAGAAAAAGAGGTTCTGGCCTTTTTTGAGGCTAATGGATATGCATTGTTTGACTTGCATGGATCTCCAGTTACGCAACAAAACATATCAACAATTACAGAAACTGAGGACACATTCCTTGCTAAACCGAACGCATAATATATGAATAATACAAACGACGCTCTGAACAATATATTCGGTATGGGATTCATGGATGACATGCATGACTACCCAAATCAAACCAGCAACATTCGGTATTACCATAGACTTAAGGCTAGAATTATTAATTCCTTCATCCAAAGAAATTACGGGTTTGATAAGACTTTCTTGGATGCGGGTGCGGGCCGAGGACCATACTGTGTTATCGCTTCCGCTTTATTTAAGAAAGTATATTGTGATGAGTTTGATACTGCAGAGCTTGCCGTAGCCGAAACATATATTAAAGGTAAGAATATGAAGAATGTTGAATTCTTGCACAATGATTTGACTTCGACTTCATATGCAGATAATTCAATCCATACCGCCGTTTGTTCAGAGGTTCTTGAGCATATTCCCGAAAGACAAAAAGCTGCAAATGAGCTATATCGAATACTTAAGCCCGGAGGGAAATTGCTACTTTCGATGCCCCAAAAAAACAGCATTTTCTACAGACATGTCATGAAGGTTCAGAAAGATTTGCTTGCCCAGCCAGAGCCGACTGATACAAATGATCTTTTATGGCACCATATGCAGCATGTAAAATTCTCTTCTAACGATATAGAAAAGATTGCCACAAATGCTGGATTTACGGTTATCACAAGATACGGAGCAAATGTATTGCCTGTAGGTGAAAAAATATTTTCTAAACTGTACGCCATCCCCTTCGTATTCAACATATACGTGTATGCCGAATTTTTGCTTGAAAAAATATTCCCTCGATTCGCTTCATTTTATTTTATCGAATTACAAAAATAGCATGATCAGTATCATCACCTCCCTATATAATTCAAACAAGCACTTACCGACCTATATCAAGCATATAGAGGAATGTTCGATTTCACTAACCGAGGCCAAGATTGACCATGAATTTATCATCATTTTCAATAGCCCAAATGATGAAGAAAAATCATTGCTAAAAGAGATAGAAGCAAATAAAAATATAAAATCAAATATCATCGTCTGCGAACGAGAGTCACTGTATGCAACTTGGAATCGCGGGATTAAAGCAGCCCGTTTTCCAAATATCACTTTTTGGAACGTTGATGATAACCGATTTCCAAATGCCATTATTGGAGGGTTGCAAAAGATTAATGAGGGATTCGACCTGGTCTACTTCCCCTTCGTGTACAAAAGATATGTGCGAGTTTTAGGCTTTAAAATTTTGGCAAAAATTAAAATAACAAAGACGATTCCTTTCGATCGAGCATTATTTTCAAAAGGCATGTATATCGGTCCTTTTTTCATGACAACAAAGTCTGCTTTTGATACTGCAGGCATGTTTGATGAAAGCTTTAAAATTTCAGGAGATTTTGACTGGGCTGTACGAGCAGCTAAAGCCGGCCTTTCATTTCAAAAAAGCGACATCATTGGTGGAGTCTTTACCAATGACGGGACAACGTTGAGCGGACAAAAAAGCGATTTACAACAGTCTGAAAATAAGAGAATAACTGATATACTCTAATATATGAAAGTGATTACTTTAGTACCCGTTAAAAATGAGGCTTGGATTTTAAAATCAAGCTTGCAAAATATGAGTGATTTCAGTGATCATATTATTATTGCCGATCAAGATTCAACTGACGGATCAGTCGATATATACAAGCAGTTTGAAAAAGTTATCGTCATCAAAAACAATAACCAAAACCATAACAACAGCGTTCGCTGGCAACTGCTGGATTATGCTCGAGCAACATTTGGCACAGGCAACCTCATCGTCTGCGTAGATGCCGATGAAATGATTCAGCCTCAAGCAATTGAATACATGAAAGAACGTATTCCTCAAAATGGCGAAACGGTATCATTCACCTTTCCGTGGATACAGCTGTGGGGTACGACAGAAAAACATCGAGTCGATTCAGTTTGGAAAAATAATTATAAAGGAATCGCATTCTTTGATGACGGAAAAGTAGATTATGAAAGAAAGACCGTATTAAACGATCACACTGGTCGAGTTCCGAAATGCTCGCAAGAAATACAGGTCAACCAATTCCCTTTGCTTCATTATCAATATATAGATCTTAAGCAGGCTGAAATAAAACAAGCCTGGTATCGCTGTTCAGAATTGATATCGGGAAATGATCCGAAAAAAATTAACCATAAGTATTCAGTAGCCATGAATACGAAAAAAGTTGAGCTTGAACCTGTTCCAAAAGACTGGCTTACAGGCCTGCCTGAAGTGTCATCTCAATACGACCTGGAGCATGACTGGAGATATCTACAAATACTGTCCTGGTTTGAAACATACGGCATTACCTATTTTGAATCATTGGATATCTGGCGAAGCGAAGAGTTAAAAAATAAATTCATTACCCAAACCAATCGAAATCCAAAACCTAAAACATATCCGGCTTGGCTCGTACAATTAAACGCTCTAAAAAATAAATTTAAATAATATGAAAGAAATAACAAAAATAATACATGGACTTATCAGTGACTTCGGAATACTGATAAAGAAAAAAATACTTATATTGCCTATCGTTCAAACACCCTATGTCCAGGCAGTTAAATCTAAGGTAGGTTTTTGGTATGCGGGAAACCTGTATGACTCAGGCGATATCGCATATGGTATTGCAGCTAATGGTTTAGTTGAGCAGGAAGAGACGATTTTGGTTCAAAGAATATTGAAGCAACTTCCCTCTGATTACACATTATTAGATATCGGTGCGAACACCGGATATTACGGGATAATGTCAGCCTATATGTACCCATCCTCACAAACATATAGTTTTGAGCCGATCAAACATCATTGCGACTTGATAACAGAATCTGCATATCTTAACCGACTTTCAAATATCGATATCAACCAATACGCACTTGGCGAAACGACTGAGGAAAAAGAAATCTACACGGTCGGAACTGGAACGACTTTAATAAAAGAATTTGCCGCAAACACAAACAGCAAGGTTATGATTTCAATTAAAAAATTGGATGATGTTATTAAAGAGAAAAACATAACGAATGTACAATTTATAAAAATCGACGTTGAAGGCTTTGAGTTTGAGGTACTTAGGGGGTCAAAAGAATTCCTGGCCACATCAAAGCCGATTCTCTTCGTGGAAATTTGCCACACCAAAGACGGACGAGATGGGATATTTAAAAATGAAAACTTTTATAAAACAATCGAACTCGTTGAAGAGTCTGGATACGTTACATATATTTTAAGAGGTGCAAATCTGGAAGTGTTTGATAAAAACACACCACCTGAAAAAGGCGTGTGGATGTTCTTGTTTATTCACGCTGAAAATCACAAGCATATTGTATTATAATAAAGTCATGAAGAAAGTCTTTTACGCATTGCCAAAATTCATACGACGCCTAATCGTGAGAGCGATTGAGCTTGTTGCTTTTTTCTATGTTAAAAATAAAAATGGCAAGGTTGCGGTTGCCAACCCCACTCTGTCAGAGAAAATCAACGTCTTGCTCTACCATGTCAATGCACTCAGCTTTGGTGGTACCGAAAAGAATCTTCAGATGATCGCAAAGTATTTGGATAAAAATAAATATAATGTATTTTTAATGCACGGAACTAAGACTGAAAAAAACCGACTCGATTATTTAAAGGATTTAAACATAACCATCATTCCTTTTGAGCATGAAGGAACTGAACCACATTGGCCATACTTCATCAATGGGATGAATCCATTATTGGAAACAGTTATTAACGACAATAAAATTGATTGCATCATTACGGCAACTCCCGGGCAAACCATTTACCCCCTTGTCAATGTTCGCAATGTCCCAATACTCCTTATCAATATCTTCGGATCATTTGCCATACAAAACAATATTAAAAAACATATCTGCATCTCAGAAGAAGTAAAGAAATTGGCTAAGCGTGTAGTCAATGACGACAAGCTTGAAGTGCAATATATTCCTTCAGAGCGGCCGATCATAAATACTGAAGGCGCCAAAAAAATAAGAGAGAGATTCAATATCAAAGAAACTGATCTGGTATTTGGAAGAATAGGTCGTTCCGACGATTCCATCTTTGATCCAATTGCCCTTCTTGCATTTGAAATTGCGGTTAAAACAAACCCGGACATCCATTTTATAATCATGTCTCCCGCAGACTTAGCTAAGAAATTGGTAATTGAAAATAAGATACCGAATGTGCATTGGTTGGAACCGAGTTATCTTGAGGAAGATGTATGGGCTTTTCACCAAGCAATAGATGTTCTTGCCCACTTTAGAATGGATGGCGAGTCATTTGGATTAAACATTGCTGAATCAATGCTGGTTGGAAATCCAATCCTGACCCACAAATCTCATATCTGGAATGCGCACCTTGAATATCTTGACGGGTCATTCAGTCTCTATTCAGAAAAGGATGATTACAAAAGATATGCAGAAAACATGC
>Ga0247807_10001164_pt1 | contig 15797 bp, 13 predicted proteins | sample UWRJL074202C1_FD_179931 | JGI IMG/M metagenome (GOLD analysis project Ga0247807, IMG submission 179931) | Plant litter microbial communities from Arlington Agricultural Research Station in Wisconsin, United States - UWRJ-L074-202C-1 | ecosystem: Environmental > Terrestrial > Plant litter >...
CCTACATCCCAAAAAAAAAAAGAAAACCAAAGAGGGCTGCGGAAACGGCGAATTGGAAGAGGGAAACGAGGTCAGGTGGCCAAGGTCGGCGCCCACGGCATCGGTGCCGAACAATACGAAAAAAATGAAGAAAATAAGTGAGTTTATTAAACTGATTAATAATACATGCTCCTCGGACTGGCAAACATCAAACCTTGCACTTCTTTAAATTTACTGCATTCGGTGTAGTATTATGAGAGCACATCAAATGTACATCAAAGCAAAAGTGACAATAAAATAGAAGTAATTGATACAAGTGGACATTGGACTTTCGGTAATGATAATATTGTCACCCATTCAGTAATCAAATTCTAACTTTGACTCGCTCCCAGAACGTTCTGAGTCTGCAGATAGCCTTCCTAACTCCTATATCCCGAATCAAGTACAAATCAGTCCCGTGAATGAACGAGCTCACACTTGAGGACTAACTTTTACCCTAATTTTGTGCTTCCTGCCACCTCTCCTGCCTCTTTTGTGCTTTTTATTCGTCACTGTAGCCTCCGGTCGATATCTATTAGATGACTCTCCTTCAACGAGTAGATTTGCGCTTTCCCACATATCTCCTTTTGGCACAATCTGCTTCTTACAGAAACGCACCAAATTCGCCTTTGATGCACATTCATCTGATGAAATTGACAATGTTTCGGACCCCTTCTCTAAGCGCCTGAGAGTGATCTTGGGATATTGTCTATTCCCTGCGTTCTGTGGTGAAATAGAATATATCCCTTTCTCATGATCCTCTATTGTACGCTTAATGTAAGAACCACGACGGTAAGCACGAAAAGTGCTAACAATTATGCAAATGGTCAATGAAAATGCCACACAGAATAAGGCTTCACTCATCGTCGATATTATGACCTTGCTATCAACGCTGGTATAATATCCAAACAGCGCAAATTGGGTCGTGTAATGATTTAGGAACAGTGTCGAGGTGGTGGTTGAATTCGCTGAGTGCTCATTTTGGATAAGCGGAGTTCTCGACTCGTATCATGAAATGAAGTGAGTTTTTCAGACACGGGGAGGATTCGTCTTTTGAATGAAAATCACGAAACATATATGTGGCATTACACAAGGGATAAGTTACAATTAACTAAAATAGTTGGTCTTAAGTTAGGGCTCTAAGATGTCGCTATCGGACACTAAACCTAAGGAACCCATTTGAATAGAAACCCTCATTTCCTAAGAGTTTAAGTCCATGAAGATCACTCTTTCGTACTATCAGAATTTGTGTCATACATGAGTCTTTTCATAAACGGAGTCACGTGAATTAAGCGAGCTGAAAAGGGGGTTTGCAAATGGGAACTCAGGTTCCAAGGGGGCTGATTGGCATGAATTCCAAAACAATTGCTGGAGCCTTCTGTAAATTAGATTCGTATCTTCTTAGGCATAGATTATTGCAATTCAGGAAGAGACGATCTAGAAGATCCACCCGCGGCATTGGAACAAAGAAATGACCAATTACATATACAATTGCTGATAATTCCCTGAACACAAGACCTTCAACTTTAGGTTAGGATTAGAGTTGAAGCGTAAAGTGAACAAAATGGATAGCATAAAGTTTGTATCTGGATCAATTCTTTTTCCTCTTCTTAATTGCGGTGAGAATAAGAAATCGTCTTGCCACAAAGGTGCGAGCTGGTTTCAAGTTTTCTGGTGGAGATACCTCAGTAGACAGCCATGTAGTAAGCTATACAGTTATTAAGAGTGCAACGCAATATACGAATCAAACCATCTTTCTTTCTGACCGCAAGTGACTTTATCGCTACGTCTTCAATCAGCCGTTGTAGTGGTTTTGTTATTCCACTAGCTTCCTAACTGCAAAATCTGTCCCTATGACAAAAGCCCATGCCCTTGCTCCGACATCATATTCAATGGCGTATGCGTCATCTTTGGATGCCAAAGCTATAAGTTCATTCTGAGGAACTGCAAATATGGGCTGGTATAGTATTTCATGCAGAGCATATCAAGGTTTCTTGAAAATAGTGGCCGGTGCGAAATTGATTCGGTGGCCGAAATGGAAGATAGGTAGGTTGTTTATTTTTAATTCCTTCGAAAAGCCAGTTGGTGTATGGATCTAATACCGAGGTCCGAGAAGGCAATTCACCATCTCATACGTCATTTGTCTTACTAAGTCATTAGTCGTGAACCTGACTAATTTGATAATCGTCGTCGAAAATATGGCTACGCATGAATGAAATCTCGAGGAATGATTTTAAAAATGCAGTATTTCTCACAAAATGACGGTAGGGATTATTTGGCGAAGGAGTGTTGTTGAACAACTTGGAGACTTTTGAGAAGAACGATTTATGGATATCCTTGATGATCTCTATATTTGGAGGGAGATCCCCAAACCAATAGTATCCGTATCCAGAGGAACTGTTTTCCACCGAAGGTTCACTGAATTCCTTTTGGTGGCCCAACCATGTTTATAGAGTTACTCAATACTGAAACCGGTCCAACTTTCTCAAGGGTTCATCGCATTCACCAGTATTCCAAACTGCTCTCATACCCGTCAGAGCTGCAGCTAGATCGCATTCAACAACTAGACGAAATATCTTTTCTCCAGGAGGTATAAGAAAAAATGAAAACCCCGATCCAATAAGACCGCCCTGATCATATTTCAGATCTGTGGCTCGCTCTTGAAAAGAAGATACCTCCTTCGCTGCTAGGGGCCTTGCTTCGTAGGGGATTTTACCCCCACCAAAAGTGTCATGTTGAAATACCCACTCGCGAGTTACATTGGACTCCTGAGCGTTTCGATGAATAGGCAGGTCACCAAAGTCATCAGTCGCCTGCCAATAATCGCTGCTTAAGGACAACCATGTGTTTCTAGTGAGATACGAAGAAACTGCGGTGATCGTAACATCTGCTTTTAGATTCGTAGGCTCTATAGATAATAAAATATCTAGAGATTCAGCTTGATACGATGGATTGAACTTTGGAACGATTGTGAATTTAAGGAGGGATTTCTCAAAATCTGGCATTTTCAAACGGTGCAGAAAGAAATTTGAAATTTGAAATTTGAAGAAGTGAAACGGTATACCAAAAGTAACTTTAGCGTTGTACAGCTGATTAGCATGCGTTCAACAGAGCTTCGACAGTGCTCCTGGTGTTTGTTATTGCAGCAGTACAGGTTTAAGAACAGAAGATCTGCCCTCTATCTCATGTGTGTGCTAGTCCTGCGGTCTTTCTACAGCATGAGATTAGTGCCACAGCAGCAACGTACTTTGCTTCGGGCTCATTATCTTCAGAACACCAGTATCAGTACCTAAAGTTTGAAAATGCCATATAGTAGACTTGAAGAATGGCCGAAGGAGAATATCAAAGATCAATACCAGCCAGCAAGGTCCCTGAAGACTGTGACAGTAAAAGTAATATAGTAATAGGTACGGGTATCATTCACGTCAACATATATTATTCTTTGAAAGCTGACCCCCCACTTTTACCAGGTGAGCCTCACGTCTACTTTATAACCATGAAGTTTTGGTGAGATATTACAGGCTCGCGAAAGATAGAAAAGCGCATCAAAAAAGCTTGATACATTTGAGCGAGGTCCTAATATAGTAAGCTGCCGTAGGTGAGGTTACCTGCATGTGAGGGACATCTATGAGATTCTCAAAAGCTTGCACTTCCACGAGCCCACACCTCACTCTTACTCATGGCGTCAAAGCAGTTCTTCCTCAAGACCGCTCCTCTTCCAGGCGAAGTATCATCCCAATACGCAAACCTCTATCTCCGCCATTTCGGTTCCGGAATGGACTCGATCGTCCTCACCCCTGAACAGCCTAAGTACATCAAAGGCCATATGGACGGGAAACGTATCACGTTTACTAGCGCTACTCACGAAGGTCGGAAATGGGGATTGGCGCTGTGCAGGGACGGAGAGCAGCATGCTGGTTGGGAGAAGGTGGAGATCGTCGATCGTGAGGGGAGTGATGGATTGCTATTCACCCAAGGCGAGGAGGGTTCAGTAGAGGAGGTATTGGAGTTTGAAGAAGAGCTTGCTGGGGAAAGGGTTTGGAAGGGCTGGATGGTTTGCGAATGGGCGCACGGCTACCCTCAATTGTTTTGGGTGACGCATAAACTCAATCGCGAGTTGCCCTCTTTCTGTCACCGCGTACAGGTCGTTCGAGAAATGCTTTGAATCAGCATGACGAATTTGAATTATTAATTTGAAAATAGTGTCTCATTCAAAGTCAATCCAATTTCTACATGTTGAATACATTTGAATACATTCAGAATCTTTTGAATGTTTTGAAAAAGCTCATAACCAGACCAACTTCTGACCCCGAACATGTGCGGCTCATGCGTCAAATATCGCGGCTAGCGCTTCAGGCTCAGTTTGCGACACGACTATTTTAACCTCCTCCTGGTTATCCAACTTCGATATTCAGGTTTCCATGTCCTACATGCCACGTTCTATTGAACTCTGGACACCACAATTCCTGGCCATGTTAATCAAGTGCCGATGCCTCGTGATAGTATATTTCCTGACTGGGGCACGGGTACCTTACGAGTGACCATTCCGGCATCACCATTCGGGATATCACATTTGTATCACAGGGGTCATTATTGATGGAAACTTTGCTCGCTTACATTGCACTGAGAATTGCGGGTTCGTTTCCTCACGTCTCTCTTGATTGGCAACGATTTATATTTGGTAGATTGATGACTTGCATTACAGTACAATCCGAGATTGTGTCCAGATTATAACTCTAGCAAGGGTCTGAACACGGCGCAGCAAAATCCACAGAACTCCTTCTTTCAATTGGCACTGCAAGCGATGAGCCTGTCGATACTATTCTTTCTAATAGTGGATTAATATGATAACCTATAGCTAGATCGAACTGACCCTGCCAGAGCTTTACTCCATGCACAGTATTTTCAGTAGTTTGTCTCCACAAATAGCCTAAAGAGGCAAGTTTTGCTCATCATCTTTTGCTGTGGTAACAACGCTGAGGCCACTCTACCTACGTACATGCACCTTTGCATATCTAGAAGCTCTACTCTGCTGTTATTTTGCATGGGTTTGACTGGCTGATTTCTCGACTCAACGCAAGGCGGTAGGCTATTTATCTCGTTGCGTTAGATTCTGAGAATAATTCGACTGATACTTTGGGTTTCGCCTGCCCAGGCCCTTCGTATTCATTCGCTCGAGAAATTAGTTGGTGACACTCCTGTCTTAATAATCATATACCATGTAATGTACGGGTAGCTTCTTTTATACATGGACATGGCCCCCGAGCCTGCGGCATATTGATTTTGAGAAGCTGACCCCTTTTTCGGCTAAAACGTGCTTCAATTTCAATCACTCCCCACCAAAATTCAAGACAGCTGGGAGTCTAAACTGGCAGGTAAAAGGAGCTAAGCTCCTGCCTGCTAGTCTTCACCTCCCAAGATGTTAGACAACTCTCACTTCTTTTAAGCGGTCTTCAGAAACCGGAGTCTCCTACCTTTATCGCTCCCATCTGTCACGTGGAGAGGAAGGAGTGAATGAGATATTGAGATCTTCAAATACAAATGTTCACAGTTCATTCTTTTTAAAACGAGATCACTCTCACCTGCCGATAAAATAACTCACTCGTAATCCTATACATAATGTTCAATCCTTACAGCATATCCAGGTGTTGGGTTGGCCTCTGGATTTTGCTCATTATTTCGCATGGTAAAGCTTTGCTGATTAAAAAGAAACATGGATTTGATATGCTAATAGGAATAAGCTACTGGCCAGTCCTTTCAATTGATATCTACGTTATCACCTGGCGCAGCACTTCGCAAGCAAGGTCCATCAAGCAATGGAGCCACCTCTCAAACCAACAGCAGTACCAACGCTCTTTTTCAAGTTTCTAAACTCGAAAGCCGCCCTCTTCCCCCTATCAACATACCTCCATTGACACGCAAAGATTCGAAACCTCGCAAAGGTTTCAGCTGGAACAGCATTACAGACCAGCCAGATTGGAGCGGTTTGTTAATTGATCGATCTGACGACTCCCCCCCCCCTCAAAATATTCTCGGAGATGATGCAGCAAGTGAATTTCTGACTCATGGTGCGGTCCGTCAAGTCATTGGTTCTAGAGCTCTTCCTACTCTCCGAATTCTGCCTTTAGGTGCCTCTATCACGTGGGGTGCAGGTTCGACAGATGGGAATGGGTATCGGTATGGCCTCCGCGGTGCTCTTGTTAAAGATGGGTATACCGTCAACATGATCGGAAGTGTTAATCACGGCACCATGGCCGATAACCAGGTTGAAGGTTGGCCTGGAGCAATAATCTCGGATGTCATCCAGAAGGTTGAACTGAGCCTTCCCTCCCGTCCAAACGTTGTAATCATACAGGTTGGATGTAAGCACTCTTTATTCTCTTCTCTAACCAAACTTGTTGAGACTGAATTCCTTCTAGCAAATGATATGTCAACAATGACAGACCCCAATGGAGCTGCGGCTCGTATGGGAGTTTTGGTTGAGAAGATTTTGGCGGCTGTACCTGAAAGCATGGTGATAGTATCGGGCCTGATGCCAATGTCAAATGAAGCAGCAGAAAAACTCTCTGTAAGTAATCAAAAGCATCAGAAATTCGTGACTTCATTTCCAACTTCCACTATAAACATATATGAAAGACTAACTGGGTCTTCTTTTTGCCAGGTGGAAGTATACAATCCAGGCCTTCGGAAAATGGTGCAAGACAAATTCGCTGCTGGTAAGAGCGTATACTTCATTGATATGCATACTGGGTATATCACATTGAGTGATCTCATGGATGGTCTTCATCCAAATGACGGAGGATTCATGAAAATGGCTCGTTTGTACTACGATGCTCTCATTCGTTTAACACCACTTATCAAGCCGGTGCGAGCCGTCTCTGGTATTAATGATGGAGCAGCACCAAATGACGTTGGAGGAGGACTTGATACTAAATGCCAAATGGATCTTGCAAACGCTGTTGCACCTGTTGTGACCCAGGGAGGTTCAGGAGATACCGATGGGCCATACGTCCACAAAGGAGTTGACCGCGGCAATATTTTTACTTGGAGTAGAACAACAAACCCTAGCCAAACACCCAATTTGAGTGGCATATTTTGGGCCGTAAGTAGCACCTCATGAGAGCTTTCCACGAACCACGAGCTGTTGACTTTGATTTGCAAGATTTACCATCTACAAGCCATTGCCTCCTGTCCTGAACGTTGTCACCCCTCGCTACTGTGGACTTACGACACCCACAGGTGGTTTTGGCTAACTTTGAATCGATAGGACCTCAATGGTGATGGGAATGACGATCTCCTTTATATACCTGTTAATTTTAAGCAATACGAATTACACATTTCCCAAGGAAGCGGAAAGTTCGCGTCTCCGATACTTGTCAATACAAATATCGATTGTCCAACTGCGGCTATCAATTTTGCAGATGTGAGTTGGCTCTATTTTCCACACAGACTCAGACTGTCACTGACACTAAAAATTTAGTCCAACGATAACGGTATGAACTTAGCCTTTCAGGTCAGATTCTCGCTAACGTCAATTTGTAGGATACGATGACTTATTCTGTGTTGACTCTGCTGGGAATTTACGGATCTGGCAAAATGTGCCTCTTACTTCATCGCCACTAACAACATCCTGGATTGGGAGTACAAATGTTGATATGGCGGCCAAGTCAGGTTTTCCGCAAGCTCGAGTCAGAATTGCAGATATTGACGGAGACGGTGACTATCCCTTTGACGTAAGAATTCCACATGGGAGACAATGCTGAGTATCATTTATTCTGTAGGACGTGCGGACTATCTTGTAATCCGGGATAATGGCGATATCGAAGGTTGGAGAAATGCTGGTGTACTGCCAACCGTCGAGTCTTGGCAGGCATTGGGTATTGTCTCGACTGGAAAATCGTTTCCTGATCTACAGGGTATCCGCTTTGTTGATGTGAGTTTCAGTCTTCCTTATATTCTGGAATCTAAGTAACTGACCTTCTATAGCTTAATGGCGATGGTGCGTACTGACTGGTCTTGCGCCAGCCGATCATTGTTGATCTTGCACCCTCTATATCTCACTCCCATTTCCCCAACTATTCCTGCATCATAATTCTCATCAGCTAATACAACGCATAGGTAGAGATGATCTACTCTGGATGACCGAGGGCGGGCAAGTCACAACATGGATCAATCAACGTGGTTTTAGCAGTGGAAGTCTTGCACCCAGTTGGATGCCAGGAATTGTTACCCACGGTGGGCCAGGAACAGCCGGAACCAGAGCAAAAATCACGTTTGGCAGAGTTTATACGCCATCAACCGGCAATTCGGACTATATACAGGCAAGCGCAGCTGGAATACAAATATATGAAAATCAAGGAGCTGGTGGACGAACCGTTGCGGGAGATGGTGTCTACTATTGCGAGTAAGTCAACTCACAAAGCTAATCCCTTTAGGATCAGAACATTAGTCCGTTTCTGAGCTCAAACTGGCTTAGCAAGACTGGTTCGGGCTTGTCTGGAATGAAATAGTCTGAGCGTGATGATTCCCTGCTTACCAGGTTTGATCTCTCTAAAGTTACCTTTGCTAATGACTATTTTACTTTAGCATGAACGGCGATGGCCTCGATGACTATATTTATGTAAACCCTTCTGGTGTCTTCACATTGTTTGGGAACTTGCGTAGTCCCCCTGCCTGGCAGCAGTATGGGGTCATATATAGTCGCACAATATCAAGTCGAAAGCAGCTTCACTTTGCAGACTGGAATGGCGATGGACGCTGTGATATCTTGTTCGTGGACAAATACACCGGCCAAGTCAACATGGCACGAAACGATGGATTTGTCAACGGCAAGCTCACATTTTGGGACTATGGGCTTGTTTCATCTACTGCTACTTGTAACCAGGGCTATGGGTCTGCTTTTGGTGATCTCGGAGTTAGATTTGCTCACATTTCCGGAAAACCTCGAGTTGACTATCTGTAAGATACAATGACATATTTACTGTCGGACAAGATGAATGCTAATTGGACTTTTGCGGTAGGTGCATTCAGAAAAATGGAGTAACCACCGGGTACTTCAATCGTGGACTTGGTGATATGGTTGATCTCGGTCAAATCAAAGCCAGCATAGGCACCGATCGTGCGAATATGCGATATGCTGACGTATGTCCTCGTTCCCCCTTTATCAATGCAAGCTTTTGCTAACGTTTCATCTTCCAGGTCAACGGTGATGGTATGTAGCCTTTCCTCGATCGCTCCCAAGGTTCCAGCGAATGATTAGTTTAGACGACCCTTTTGAAGAGTGTTTGCTAACAGCTGGATAGGGAGAGCAGATCTTCTGTGGGTCGATAGATTCACTGGCGAAACACAGGTATGGACAAAGTAAGTAAATCACAGACATCTCCGCTCGAGCATTGGTTCTAATTTCTACCCAGCGAGGGCGAAGATCCTTCTAGACCTGCAGGAAGCGCTTACAGATGGCAACTTCGAGGGGTTGTAGCAAACGGTGGCATCAGTCGGGGTGCAAATATATACTGGGCGAATATTCACGGACAAGGTAGAGCCGACCAAATCATCAACAACCCAGCAACCAACCACGCGGAAACATATTTCAACGTCTGCCCTATCAAGCCTGGTCCACCATCAGCCTTACCCGCAGGACCTAAGTGAAGGATATCTCATCCAATTCTGGCCTAGATAATACAGACTAAGATTTAATTTAATAACTTTGTTTAGTCCGCATACAGAACCTGATTATATTGCATAAAGTTCATTGGGGTAGTGTAGGTACTTTTTGGTGGTTATGAGAGAATTCGCTCGATCTCGATACTTATTTTTCACGTCTTGCGAATATCTCCTTTCCAACCACACTTCCAAGTTTCCATACTGGCTTCACCGGGACGAGGTATTTGTTAGCTGATATAGTGACTGGAGATTGCGTGTCTTGTATCATTAGTAAAACTTCCACAAGGATCATATACTCTGGATTCATCGTTGATGGCTTGCTTAAAAAATGGAGAAAGAGGTTGACGATGTTAGTTTTGCGGAGGTCTAGATTATTCACAACAAACGAAGAGAAACTTCTCGTAATTAATCGCGACGACTACTGCTACAGTGTCGTACAAGAGATTTATACGCTCATTCGGAAATCATGTAACTATAAACGCGAATTGATATTCTGTGATGACTCCTATAGTATGAAGTCAAAGGAAATGGTTTGGATATAAAGTCGGTCTGATCATATTATTTTGACGTCTTTAATATGTATTATAATTTCCAGCATAGTAAATTTTTACTATATTTTTCTCAGCATTATGCTTTCTAATAATTCGGAATGGGATTACAATCGGCCACCCCTACTAGCGGCCATGCCAAGATATAGAATCTCGGTAGTTTATGTAGTAATGCAAGGTACTGTACAAGAACACGGATACGCCAACACGGATACGACAGCTCGGAACGCGAGCGCGTTTTGTTCCGGATCGTACGACACATGTTTGGTCCTTGCATATATTGAGATCCAAAATTCCATCTTTCATCTTTCCACCACTCCACTCATTTGCGAAAAGCCACCATGAAGCCTCTCCACTCTTACTACCCCGTGGGCGTAGAGATCCCCAGCTACATCCCTAACGAATGGAGCACGCTAGCGCTGGTCTCTACATTCGCTGTTACCTGCACTATCGTTCTAGCAGCCGCTAAAACTATTGCGACAAATGTAAACCCTCGCATTACGATCCCAGAACTCTCCAAAGTTCTCTGGTTTACGCTATGTACATTTTACCTGCCCCTTTTTATGCAAAACCAGTAATAACAAACGTTCAGGTGGCTCCATCCACCTCTTCCTTGAAGGCTACTATGCCCTGAACTTCGCTACCCTTTCGGGCTCCCAACACCTCCTCGCCCAACTCTGGAAAGAATACTCCATGTCTGATTCGCGGTATCTCACTTCGGATGCCTTTGTCATGTCCATGGAGTCCATTACAGCCTGGTGCTGGGGTCCATTGTCGTTCCTCCTCGCCTCTTTCATCGCTACGGACAATCCTTTCCGACACCCTCTGCAGATAATCATCTCTACTGGGCAGCTTTACGGGGATGTACTGTACTATGGCACGTGTGCGTTTGACTATTTGGTATATGGGGTTGAGTATTCGAGACCCGAAGGATATTATTTTTACGGGTATTTTGTGTTGTTGAATGGATTTTGGATTGTTATTCCGGCTTGTAAGTTCTTTTTCCATTTTTGTGTTTTACACATGATCGTAATTGAAAACTGGGCTAATAAGTAATAGTGCTTATTGCTGATAGTGTGAGAGCGTGTGGGAGGGTTTTTGCGGAAGCCAAGAGGACGAAGACAGTCGGCATGAATGGGAATGCAAAAAAAACGTCTTGAAGCAGTCTAATTCATACTCTGGCTATCGGTAGCATTGCTGCTTAACCGGAGAATCATCCATGTGTGATGGGCGGGTATGCGGGGATGGTGCGCTCTCTCTATCCCAGCATCAACTCATCATTGCTACGTGGCCATACTTCTCAGCACTGATACACATAGCTAGAAATTAATAAGGAAAATTGTGTTTCGTGGAATTGAAATCGCGGCTCGCAGCGATTAACTTCTTAGAATTCAAAGTCAGGGTGGGGCCATGCAAGATAAAGTGAGATTTGCAAAAATAATGTGTGTCTAAACTATTTCATTTTGCGATGAGCAATAGACATAGAACCGTAAGCCTAAAATTTTGTATCCTCACATTTACAGAAAGCAATCTGTAACCTTCAATATTAAACTTTTCCTCTTTTAAGATATTCCTCTTCGCTTACCCTGCACTAACCCAAAGAGGAGATTGCCCCTGATTTGACCCGCGTTATATAAAGGTGGGAAATTCTGGCCCACCTTAATCCACTTCCAGGTTTCATTATAAGAACATATATATATATCCCGGCTGTGCAATAGACAAGCGCTCTCATCGAGTACACTCTAGCTTAATCTCCGAGCTTGGAGTGAGATTGGTGATGATCTAGAATTAGCCTCGAATGAAGTGGGTGGTTCTTTACTGCCTGGAGAACTCTGACTATGATCAAACGCCACCTCGGTTGTGGTTCCTACTGATTGGATGTTCACTTATATCTTTGCTGACTGTAGGTTTTCCTATCTAGCAGAGATGTTTCTGTTAGTCATTCTCTCTGAGGCTTTAAAGTCTGGGCAAAACACTGCTCAGCGATAGTCCAACCCGGGACTTTCACCATGGAAATTTCAGCTTTGAGCGTTTCCCAAAGCCACTTCGAATCTCAATGGCGTTTATCGAATCAATCCCTAGACGTAACGAGTGCTCATCTGAAGGTATTGCTGGCACGGTAGTTTGCATGTCTAGGGTTTCCAATCACAGTAACCAAAGAGCCAAAAGACATGATGAAATTCAGAGAGGCGTTCTTGAACATCTCATCGAGATGCGCTGTGCCCAACATTTAAAAATAACCTCCGCTTTCAGAACAGCGGAAGCATCAAGTTGAAGTACAGGGAATGGGATTTCCTTACACGGTTATAATCAGACAAACCTGCGCTGAGCTTGATCACTAACCGCAAGCAATTTAATGCTGTTTGACAGTGTTGCTCAATAAACCTTTAACAAATTAGTATCTTCGTAGAAGAAGCCGAAATTTAAGACCACTGTATAGCTTACCTATACTTGATATTCTTTTATATGCCAATATAGTTTCTATTATTTCTATTTACTTTACCTGCCACTTGCCAAAAACTTAAATCATGTGTAGCTTGATTCTACTAAACTAGCGTCTTCAACCGCTTTGGAACGATTAGTAGAAGCGAAACAAACATGCTTGCTACGGCCTGTAAGGGGGGTTCTTAGTAGATAAAGAGCTTTACGGGTTCATAAACACGATTTTGATTGGTTCGCTTACTCGAAAGGGCACCTATTTCCACAGGCTAATACTATCCTGCTCCTTGATATCTTCATATTAAATATCCCAAGGAAACGATGATAATACAATAAACACCCGCTGTAACAAGCAGGAGAGCAAGAACGATGAAGAGTTGTACATAACAGCAAGTCCAGCGCATGTTATATATCAAGGACTAATCATAGCTCGAACACGAATGCTCTTACCATATCGAGTCTAAAGCGCCAGGAACCTAACGTAGTTATACAAGATATAGTAAAATATATATACACAGCCTTTCCTCCAATCTTATTGAGAGTGTAATCAAATATGATTAATACAGTGTACCCTCTACTAGTGCTACGGAAGAAATCCAACAAAAGTTGGAAAGGCCACACTATTTAGCCGCGAAAAGCATTTAGAACCATTACCATCCTTAACCATGTGTGTAAAATCTCCGAAATAAGAATATCACAAAAGCTGAACTATCCAGTTGAGACATTAGACTTTCTACTATTCACGGATTGGTAGAAGGCTTTGAATTCTTCCATTTACAAAGTTCTCTACTCAGACGCGAAGTTAGTATGGGTTTAAAAACATCCAAAAATGTTTTAAGTATCAAAACAGTCTACAACCAGATAAGTGCATAGTGTTTATTCAAGATCTTCCCATATATCAAATTCCCCATTAGACTCATCTCGTGAATCTTAAGTTTCCCAGTTCGCCATCAATTGAGAATCTTGTTTGATGGCCAACTAAAGAATTTAAACACGACCGATCAGTAGTCTATTAACAGTACATCATTAACTACGGATTATTCATGAAGTTCAATTACTACTCCACCCATCCCTTATTAGTCATGTAGAACTCTATCGGGGTTGCTGGCCCAGCCTTATATATCATCTTGCGATCAGCTGGGCATACCCTCTCATTGTCTGGCACAACATATTGACATTTGGTGAAAGATTCCCAGAGACACCACCAGAAGTTTCTCTGCTTGTCGGCATGATACGAGCTTCCTAGTAATGGTATGATAGCCTTGGTTGCTTCTTCGGCATGATAATGAGGAATACGACTTCACTTCCAGTCAGACTTTAATGGTTAGGTGGACCTGAACCAGGGACACTCACGAGAATAGGTGATGAATCACATGAAAATCGGCAATATTATGTAGCATATGCTTACCACACCATCCCAAATTACGATCAACCGTCGCTAACGCACCTTTCAAAAAGGTCCAACCTTCCGGCTCGTACTTGGGCACCTGCGGGTGCGTATGGTGCAAATATGTGATCGCCACGATCCAGTGGTTTACCCACAGATAGGGCTGAAGATACAGCAGCGTAATCGTAGAGCCTCCAATTATTTTGCTAGTACAGTATATTCCGAATAAGACAAGCCCAAGTCCGATGTCTGAAAGAATAATTAGATAGGCTTCCTCAGGCCGAAACAGTGTGCTTGTAGGCAAGAAATGACTATTTGCCAAGAAATGTCGAGATTGGCGCTTGTTTAAGGAGCCTTGTGATGCAGTTATATTCTCAATAAGATACCATGGGAAGCCTAAAAGTTGCATAGTGACGATACGACAGAACGTGTAGATAGGAGCGTCCTCTGTGAGTTCTTCGAGGCTGTCTACACTAACGGACAAAGCTCTGGCGTACTTGGACTTTTTCGGAGGGACGTAGTTATGGTCTTTCACGAGGTGATTGGCATAGATATGGTGTCGACGGTGGCTGGACTGCCATGAAAAGTAAGGAGTCAGAAGGGCAGAATGTAGTATCCATCCAATAGTATCATTCAAGATATTAGAGGAAGAGAAGGCAGAGTGTCCGCACTCGTGACCAAGTACCTGTCAAACTTCAGCAGTGTATTAAATCCAAATTGACGGGTATACTTACCCAGATTCCAGTAAAGGTCAGGCCTTGGATAAATCCATACGCAGCCCAGGCAATATAACGGATAGCAGGTGTCGTAATTTGTGGAATGAAGTAATATGCCAAAGCAGCGGTTGAGAATGCTATAACCAAATCACGGAAGAGATACCAAAATGAATTAATATAAGATGACTCAAAGCAATGGTCTGGAATGGCTTTTCGTAGGTCTTGAATTGTTACTTTCGGGTTGGTAGGTACCACCTAAAATTTTAGTTAGCCAGATTCAGGATATCGACATCAACAAATAAGAAGTACCCCTCCTTTCACAAGTTCTGCTGGATGGCTTATGTAGTCGAGTGCCATTATGAGTAGCCTGACAAGAAAATAGACAGTGAAGTGGCGGATAAAAGTAAAAGTGGTGAGATTGAATCCAGGAAAGGTAGCTGGTATCATGACTGGGAAACATTGAACATATTATAGCCCGGTGAGATTCTAGTACTAATCGTTACCAGCTCGTGCCCGAAACTCGCATGCGGCACAGCTTTTATGGGAAAGTATAGATTACTGTACATAAGATATACGCAAGTGGTCACTGCAACTTAATAGTCCGTTTAGAAGAGCTGTGCAAATCAGTATAGCACAGCAAATCGTCATATCACAGCAAATCGTGATACAATGATCATGCAACGTACAATATCTGACATGCATATACGAGTCGCCCTATCAGCCCTCCAGCTAAGTGTATAAAATGATGATAGCAGTATCTCTGGGAGCCTCGTCACAAAGTGCTGCATGTACACCACGTCGATGAACAGTCACATTACCGCACAGCAATAAATTCTGAGGAAAGATCTAATATATTTTACACTGTGGGCATACTTTGAAATTAACGGCCTACTAAAAGCAGTGTTCCTCCAGGCTGTTTGGCAGATATCTCAATATATTTGTTCAGTAGCACTTCATTGGTGCCAGACTATATAATACTCTTAAGAAAGTATAAAACCGGCTCCATCTTAATCTATCAAATCTTTA
>Ga0247807_10001165_pt1 | contig 15794 bp, 14 predicted proteins | sample UWRJL074202C1_FD_179931 | JGI IMG/M metagenome (GOLD analysis project Ga0247807, IMG submission 179931) | Plant litter microbial communities from Arlington Agricultural Research Station in Wisconsin, United States - UWRJ-L074-202C-1 | ecosystem: Environmental > Terrestrial > Plant litter >...
GTACCAGTTTGGCGATTAGACATGGTGTATCTCCTTGGACAAAGTTAACTGCGACTCAGGAAGAACCCTGGCCGAGACTGAGTGCAAAGAGCAGGAAAAATTCTTGGAGATGGTTGGATCGAAATTCAACATCGTGTAGAGATTCTCAGTGACACAAGCAACACAGTGACGCCACCTTAACGCTTTTTTTGTAACGTGCCAACACTCTGATGAGGATTATTTCCATTAGCGTGCAAAGCATCTGTCGACACCCCTCGTACAGCCTTTGAACCCAGCGCCTGCGCCCGGTAAGATGCCGGACATATTTTTTCACCTCGTTATCAGGACATTGCCATGAGCATCAAATCGGACAAGTGGATTCGCCGCATGGCGCAAGAGCACGGCATGATCGAGCCTTTCGTCGAGCGCCAGATGCGTGGCGAAGGCGCTGACCGGCTGATCTCCTACGGCGTCTCCAGCTACGGCTACGATGTACGCTGCGCGGATGAATTCAAGGTTTTCACCAATATCAATTCCGCGACCGTTGATCCGAAGAACTTCGATGAGAAGAGCTTCGTCGACGTCAAAAGCGACGTTTGCATTATTCCGCCGAACTCTTTTGCCTTGGCCCGCACGGTCGAATACTTCCGGATTCCTCGTAATGTGTTGACCATCTGTCTGGGAAAAAGCACTTACGCTCGCTGCGGAATCATCGTCAACGTGACTCCTCTAGAGCCGGAATGGGAAGGCCACGTAACCCTGGAATTCTCCAACACCACGACGCTGCCGGCGAAGATCTACGCCAATGAAGGCGTGGCGCAGATGCTGTTCCTGGAGTCCGACGAGGAATGCGAAATTTCCTATAAGGATCGTGGCGGCAAATATCAGGGCCAACGCGGCGTGACCTTGCCTCGTGCGTGATTGATCAGATATTTGTGACCGTTGATCACGGCGAAATTGAATTAGTCCTCATTTCGGCACTCTATTGACTGAACCGCTCCTTCTCACCCGATGTGGGAGGGGGCCAACGCTCAGGAGTGCCTTTATGAAGATGCAATCGAATGCCAGCGCCGAAGGGCCTGACCCGCGAGAGAATCATGTTGGTTTGTTAGCCTGGTCGTTACTCGCCCAACCACAGCTAAACATGGTTGGCGGCGGCATCCCCGGACAGCCTGATCCGGACAGCCCAGGCGAAATCCCTGAACCGACCGAGCCCGGCAGCCCTACTGTTCCAGACGAGCCACCTCCCGCTCCTGTCGCATGAATCTAACTCATGAGTAGCTGGCGCATTCCTTGGCCAGCTTTGCCATGGGTCAATGTCTGCCCTTACTTCCTCGGCATGGTTATGCGTCGATCCTGTTCGGTTGAAACGTTTCAGCTCGCCTCCCAGATCGTCCCATCTCCCACCACAAATATCTTGCTGTCTTGAGTCGCTTCGATATTGAACCCGCCGGTAAACGCGCCGAATGCTGGCAGCAGGCTCATGCTTCCTCGCAGGTAAAAGCAGGCCAGACGCAACGTCTGCCGACCACGTCCGCGCAGTCGGTAGACCGGATGTACATGCCCAGCCAGTACATGGTGGGTAGCATGCGGATCAGGCTCGTGTTGCAGGGCAAAGGGTCCCAGCAGCAAGGGTTCAGGAACGGTCTCGATGCCCAGTGCGGGCGGTGGGTCGCCAGCCCGTTTATCGTGATTGCCGCGAATCAGGGTGATTTCCAGTGCCGGGTGCCGTGAGCGCCATTGAGCCAGGGCCTCTAGCGTAGCGGGCGCCCGTGACTCCGGCGCGTGCAGGAAGTCGCCGAGAAAGATCAACCTGTCGCATGGGTAGCGTCCCAGCAGTTCATCCAGGCGCTGTAGATTGTTCTGCGTCGTACCGTGGGGCACTGGCTGCCCGAGCTTGCGATACGCCGCGGCCTTGCCGAAATGCACATCAGCAATCAACAGCGCACGATATTCGGGGTAATAGACGGCTTTGTCTGCCAACAGCCAGAGTTCAGCACCGGCGAGGGTGATCGAGAGGTGAGGGCTCATGTGGCTTCTGGTCCGGCGGCTTTTTCCAGATCACGTACCATTCGGGCGATACGGTCGGCGAGTTTTTCCGAGCTCAGGCTTTCGCGCATGCGTTCAACCAATAGCGGAAAGGCCATCGGCGTGGCGCGTTTGATGAAGTGCAGATCCAGGCTGCGTTGATTGATGCGTTGCAACGTTTGCTCCAGTCTCGCCACATCCAGCTCCTGACGCAGGACTTCTTCCTGCGCCTGGGTCAGCAGCAGGTTGCCGGCGTCATATTGTTTGAACACTTCAAAGAACAGACCACTTGATGCTTGCAGTTGGCGGTTGCTCTTCGGCGCGCCGGGATAGCCCGAAAACACCAGCCCGGCAATCCGGGCGATTTCACGAAAGCGCCGCAAGGCCAGTTCGCCAGCGTTGAGGCTGGCCATGATATCCGCCAGCAGATGGTCTTCGCTGAACAGATCGGCACCCAAGTGCGTGCTCCAGTCCACCTCAGTGGCGCTGAGTAGCTCGAAGCCGTAATCATTGACGGCAATGGAAAATGTCAGGGGTTCGTGACGGCTCAGGCGCCAGGCCAGCAAACTCGCCAACCCGAGGTGCACATGGCGGCCAGCAAAAGGGTACAGGAACAAGTGCCAGCCTTCCCTGGATTTGAGGGCCTCAGCCAACAGCGTCTGTTGTCGGGGCAGGGCGGACCACTGCCGCTGGATTTCCAGTAAAGGTTTCACCGCCTGCATTTCCGGGCTGTGGAATTCTCCCCGAGCCGCCGCATCGAATTTTGTCACTACCGCATCAGCCAGCTCGTTGGAAAGTGGCATCCGTCCACCATTCCAGCGGGGTACGGCTGCTTTTTTCGTGGTGGCGCGTTTGACATAGGCGGTCATGTTTTCCACTCGGACCAATTCCAGTAAACGCCCGCCAAACAGGAAACCATCACCGGGTTTGAGTCGGGCGATGAAGCCTTCCTCGACGCTGCCCAGTGATCCGCCCCCGCCACCTTTCTTCCAGTATTTAACGTTGATGCTCGCTTCGCTGACGATGGTGCCGATGCTCATGCGATGTCTTCTGGCCAGGCGTGCATCTGGAACCCGCCATACACCCTGCTCATCTGGCTCCACGCGACGGTAATCCGGATAGGCCGTCAGGGAGTGGCCGCCGTGGCGCACGAACGCCAATGCCCACAGCCATTCTTCCTCGGTCAGGTCGCGATACGCCCAGGCGCTGCGCACCTCGACCAGCAGCTGGTCCGGGTCGAAGCCGCCACCCAAGGCCATGCTGACCAAGTGTTGCACCAGCACATCAAGGGGTTTATGTGGCGATTCCCGGGGTTCGATCATCCTGGCAGCTACCGCGTCATGGGCCGCTGCAGCTTCTACCAACTCCAGACTGTGAGTGGGCACCAGGGTGACTCGAGAGGGCCGACCAGGGGCGTGGCCGGAGCGACCGGCGCGCTGCATCAACCGCGCCACGCCTTTGGGTGAGCCGATTTGCAACACTCGCTCGACGGGCAGGAAATCAACGCCAAGGTCCAGGCTCGAAGTACAGACCACCGCCTTGAGATGACCCTCCTTGAGCGCTCGTTCGACCCAGTCCCGCACTTCACGCGCCAGGGAGCCATGGTGCAGCGCGATCAGGCCCGCCCAGTCAGGTCGTGCTTCCAGCAGTGCCTGATACCAGATTTCCGATTGCGCACGGGTGTTGGTAAACAGCAGGCAACTGGAGCTGCTTTCCACTTCTGCCAGAACCTGAGGCAGCATTCGCAGGCCCATATGCCCGGCCCAGGGAAAGCGTTCGATGGCGGGCGGCAGCAGGGTGTCCACTAACAGCTCTTTACTGACTTTGCCTTGCACGCTGACTCCGCCGTCACCAAGCAAGACCTGTTGCGCGTGTTGTTGATTGCCGAGGGTCGCGGAAACGCCCCACACGATCAGTTGCGGATTCCACTGACGCAAACGGGCAAGGGCCAGTTGAAGCTGGACGCCACGCTTGTTGCCGATCAGCTCGTGCCATTCGTCGACGACCACCATTTTCAGACTCGAAAAAGTGCTCATGGCGTCTGCACGAGTTTGCAGCAGGGTCAGACTCTCGGGGGTGGTAATCAGCGCGGTGGGCAAGCGTCGGCCTTGTTTGGCCCGCTCGCTGCTGCTGGTGTCGCCCGTGCGCAGCCCGACCGTCCACGGGATGTCCAGATCCCGCAGCGGGGCTTCCAGCGCCCGTCCGGTGTCGGCGGCTAATGCGCGCATGGGGGTTATCCACAACACGCTCAGCGGCGCGGCGGGTGTTTTGCGCTTGCGTGGTTTTTCATCAAGTGAAGGTTTGTTGGCCTGAGCGAAGCGATTAAGCGCCGCGAACCACACCGCATAGGTTTTCCCCGAGCCGGTGCTGGCGTGCAGCAGGCCGGATTGTCCTTGCTTGACAGCGGACCAGACCTCTTTCTGAAACGCAAAAGGCTTCCAGCCCCGTGCCGAAAACCATTGCTGAGCGAAGTCTTTGGGTCTGCTCATGCGCTGCGGTGTGCTCTGAAAGGGGGTATTTCAGAGACAGCAGCGACGGGGGATTAGTTTTGTTGGTCTGCACCTCATCTGTAGGAGCGAGCTTGCTCGCGATACGATTCATCGGTCGACAAATGATCGTCAGACCTGACGCTATCGCGAGCAAGCTCGCTCCTACAGAAGGCGGTGCGATCGAGTGATTACTTCAAATTCCCACTCAAAAACTGCTGCAAACGCTCGCTTTTCGGGTTGCCCAGCACTTCATCCGGGTGGCCGGTTTCTTCGATCTGGCCCTGATGCAGGAACACGATCTGGTTGGCGACTTTGCGGGCGAAGCTCATTTCGTGGGTGACCATGATCATGGTCCGGCCTTCTTCCGCCAGGCCTTGAATCACTTTCAACACTTCACCGACCAGTTCCGGATCAAGTGCCGACGTAGGTTCGTCGAACAGCATGATTTCCGGTTCCATGGCCAGCGCTCGGGCGATCGCGACGCGCTGCTGCTGGCCGCCCGACAGAAATGCCGGGTATTGATCGGCGACGCGAGCAGGCAGCCCGACCTTGTCCAGGTACTTGCGCGCGCGGGCCTCGGCTTCCACTTTCGACACGCCCAGCACCCGGCGCGGGGCCATGGTGATGTTTTCCAGCACGGTCATGTGCGCCCACAGGTTGAAGTGTTGAAACACCATGGCCAGCCGCGTGCGAATACTTTGCAGCTCATCCGGATCGGCGACGCGCATGCCGCCCGAGTCACTCACCATGCGCACTTGCTGGCCGTCCAGGCTCATGGCGCCGTCGTCGGGCTGTTCCAGGAAGTTGATGCAGCGCAAGAAGGTGCTTTTGCCCGAGCCGCTGGCACCGATCAGGCAGATGACATCGCCGCTGCTGGCCTTGAGCGAAACGCCTTTGAGCACTTTGTTATCGCCGTAGCTTTTATGCAGGCCATCGATGGTCAGTTTGTACATGACAGGCAGTCCTTAAGGAGAAAGTAGATAGCCGCTGCGATAGGCTTCGGTGCCTGCGACGTGAGCGATGGCCATGCCGGCGGTGGCCATGCGTCGCAAAGAGCGCGCATAGAGCAGCCCGGCGTGGGTGGTATGCACCGACGTGACCGCATCGCTGATGGGATCGATGATTTCCGCGATCAGTTGCCCGGCCTCGACGTATTCGCCGGGCTGGGTGCAGAACACCAGCAGGCCGCCGACAGGAGTGGTGACAGGTTCGACTGCCGCCAGAGGCGTTGCCGGGTAGAGCAATTGTGGTGCGGCAGCCACTTCGCCGCCAATGGCACCGTAGGCGATCAGGTAATTGATCAGCGCCTGGCAGTCGCGGCTGGCCAGCGCGTGGCAGACATCGCCCTGACCGCGCAGCTCCAGGGTCACTGAAAAACTGCCCATCGGAATCGCAAACTGCTCGCCGAAGCGCTGCTGCAATTGCCACCAGACCAGGGTGAAGCATTCATCGAACGACTGGCCGCCGGAATCGGTCGCCAGCATGCTGGCCTGGGCGCCGAGATAACGAGAGAGCAGTTCCACCTGCGGCCACGCTTCGGGCGTGGTGTACAGATGTTCCACGGACTCGAAATCGCAATGCAGGTCCAGCACCATATCGGCATCGCAGGCCAGTCGTTGCAGCGTCAGGCGCAGGGATTGCAATTGAGTGCTGGCAGGCTGCGCTTGCAACGCCGAGCGCAGGGCGTGACGGATCAGCTGGACATTGTGCTGTGGGTCGTCGTTGAGCTGATGTTCAACGGCGTCACCGACTTCAGTGCTGAGGTCGACGAACCAGCGATTGAAGTTTTGCCCGCTCTCCAGCTCATAGCGGCCAAGTGGGGTGTCCATCAGCACCTGTTCCAGCCCGATAGGATTGGCGACCGGTACCACAACGATTTCACCCAGCAGCAGACCGGCCTTTTCCAGCTCGCTCAGACGCTGCTTGAGGTACCAGGCGACCAGCATCCCCGGTAACTCGTCGGCATGTAGCGAGGCCTGGATATAGATCTTGCAGGCACCGTCTTCTGGACCGTAGTGAAAACTATGGATCTGCCGGGCGGTGCCGGGCACCGGTGCAATCAGGTCGTGAATGTCGTGACGCATAGACAGGTCCTAGTGGGCCGGGCCAAGGAAGGCCAGCCAGCGGCGTTCGGCAAGACGGAACAGACCGACCAGTATGAACGTGATGCACAGGTAAATGATGGCTGCGATGCCGAACGACTGGAAGGTCATGAAGGTCGCCGAGTTGGCATCCCTGGCGACCTTGAGAATATCCGGCACGGTGGCAGTGAAGGCCACAGTGGTCGAATGCAGCATCAGGATCACTTCGTTGCTGTAGAACGGCAGCGAGCGGCGCAGTGCCGACGGCATGATCACGTAGGCGTACAGCTTCCAGCCGGTCAGCCCGTAAGCCTTGGCTGCTTCGACTTCACCGTGGTTCATGCTGCGAATGGCACCGGCGAAGATTTCCGTGGTGTAGGCGCAGGTGTTCAGAGCAAAGGCCAGGATCGTGCAGTTCATCGCGTCCCGAAAGAACGAATCAAGCAGCGGCTGGGCTCGAACCGCTTCGAGGCTGTAGATGCCGGTGTAGCAGATCAACAACTGGATATAGAGCGGCGTGCCACGAAACAGGTAGGTGTAGAACTGCACCGGCCAGCGTACCCAGAAAGTGCGCGATACACGGGCGATGGACAGCGGGATCGAGACCACAAAGCCAATGGCGATCGAGGCGCTGAGCAACCACATGGTCATCGCCAGACCGGTGATGTGCACGCCGTCGCTATAAAGGAAGGGGCGCCAGTATTCCTGTAACAGTTCGATCATCGTTGAGCCTCCCGGCTGCCTGCGGAATACCGCCGTTCGGCCCAACGCAGGGCGAAATTGGATGCGCTGGTGATCAGCAGGTAGATCAAGGCGGCGAGTACCAGGAAGTAAAACAGTTGGTAGGTGCTCTTACCGGCGTCCTGCGCGGCCTTGACCAGATCGGCCAGGCCGATGATCGAGACCAGCGCGGTAGCTTTGAGCAGCACTTGCCAGTTATTGCCGATGCCGGGCAGGGCGAAGCGCATCATTTGCGGGAACACCACAAAGCGAAACCGCTGGCCACGGTTGAGGCCATAGGCGGTGGCGGCTTCTACCTGGCCGCGCGGCACAGAGAGAATCGCCCCCCGGAATGTTTCGGTGAAATAGGCCCCGTAAATAAACCCGAGGGTGACTACGCCAGCACTGAAAGCATCGATTTCGATGTAGTCCCATTCCATGGCGTCGGTCAGCTGGCTGAGCCAGGTTTGCAGGCTGTAAAAAATCAGCAGCATCAGCACCAGATCCGGAACGCCCCGGATCAGCGTGGTGTACAGCTGCGCCGGTATCCGCAGAACGGCGGAACTCGACAGTTTTGCCGCCGCGCCGATCAGGCCGAGCACAATGCTCACCAGCAGCGACAGCAGCGATAATTTGACGGTCATCCAGGTGCCTTCGAGCAGCAGAGGGCCGAAGCCTTTGAGGCTGAAGGTCGAGAGTCCCAGGGTTTGCAGCAGTGAATCGAACATGGGTAAAGCCTTTGACGGTCAATAAAACAAAACGCCCATGGAAATCGGCGCGAGATCATCGCCGAAATCCATGGGCGTCGGGGTGTTATTTACCGCTATACAGATTCAGATCGCCGAAGTGCTTCTTCTGGATCTCGGCATATTTGCCGTCGTCGTGTAACGCTTTGATACCTTTGTCCAGCAGTGCCTTGAGCTCTTTGTTACCTTTCGCGATACCGATGGCGGTTTTCGACGGTAACAGTTCGCTGTCTACAGGCTCGCTGACTTCATAGTCAGCGCCTTGTGGCGACTTCAGGAAGCCCAGTTCGGCTTGCAGCATGTCCTGAATGGAAGCATCCAGACGACCGGAGGTCAGGTCAGCGTAAACCTGGTCTTGGTTGGCGTAGGCCTGGGTTTTAACTCCAGCCTTGTCCAGTACGGCCTTGGCGTAGGCTTCCTGGATGGTGCCTTGCTCGTAACCAACGGTCTTGCCTTTCAGGCTCGCTGGGTCGGCAGTCAGGCCTGCGCCTTTCTTGAACACCAGGGAAGTCGGGCCGGAGAACAGCTCGTTGGAGAAGTCGATGACTTTTTCACGCGCCGGGGTAACGGTCATCGACGAGATAACACCGTCGAATTTCTTGGCTTTGAGGCCAGGAATCATGCCGTCGAAATCGCTTTCAACCCATTTGCATTTAACTTTCAGCTCGGCGCAGATTGCGTTGCCCAGGTCGATGTCGAAGCCTACCAGGCTGCCGTCAGCGGCTTTTGATTCGAAAGGTGCATAAGAAGGATCGACGCCAAAGCGCAGTTCCTTGTATTCCTTGGCCATTGCATTGCCAGCTGCGAGACAAACAGCCAATGCAGAAAGGGTCAGCCATGCTTTTTTCATCGTTCAGTCCTTAAAACCAAATTGAGCGTTGGGAACACGCGAGGCTTGCTACCGGCGGGTGCCAGACCAGAGAAGATAGCAATTTCCGAACCAAAGATACGAACGTGCGTTTTAAATATACGGAGTTGTCGCAATGCTGACTGCTACGGTTGTGCCACTACTTTGCCTGTGTGGGAGCGGTGCTTGCCCGCGATAGGACTGGATGCGATCTAAAGTGAATTGCGTTCAGCCTTATCGTCCGGATGCGGCCCAGACCAAGCACCGCTCCCACATAGTGTTCGCTCCAGGGTGGTGCACGAGTGTTTCGGCGCGCCAAAAAAGGGCGGCATCCTACCCCAACAGGTCCTGCAGCGTCGACAAACTATCGGCCTCGGCCACTGACTTATCCTGCCGCCAGCGCAACATGCGCGGGAAACGTACCGCAATACCGCTCTTGTGGCGCTTTGAAAGGGCAATGCCTTCAAACCCCAGTTCGAACACCAGAGTCGGCGTCACGCTGCTCACCGGGCCGAACTTTTCCACCGTGGTCTTGCGCACGATGGCGTCGACTTTGCGCATCTCTTCGTCGGTCAGGCCGGAGTAAGCCTTGGCAAATGGCACCAAGGTCCGCTGGCTGGATTCTGGCGGGCCGTCCCACACGGCAAAGGTGTAATCGCTGTAGAGACTTGCACGCCGACCGTGGCCGCGTTGCGCATAGATCAATACCGCGTCGACGCTAAACGGATCCACCTTCCACTTCCACCAGACGCCCATATCCTTGGTGCGGCCCACGCCGTATAGCGCGTCCTTGGCTTTGAGCATCATGCCTTCCACGCCGAGACTGCGGGAGGCTTCGCGCTGTTGGCTCAAATCCAGCCAATCGCTGCCGCTGACGACCGGGGAGGGCAGCAGCACCGGGCTCTGGCAGCTTTCGATCAGCGCATCCAGTTGCGTGCGTCGTTCTTGCTGCGGCCGGCTGCGCCAGTCATGGCCTTGCCATTCCAGCAGGTCGTAAGCCAGCAGTACCACCGGCACCTCTTCGAGGATTTTCTTGCCCAGGGTTTTGCGGCCGATGCGCTGTTGCAATAGCGCAAAGGGCTGGACCGAGGGTGCGGCCTGATCGGTTGCCTGATCTTTGAGTTCGAACGCTTTGCCTTCCGGAGCCGCAGGCTCGGGCGCTTTCCAGACCACGATTTCGCCATCGATTACCGTGCCGTCCGGGAGGTTCTGCACCAGGCTGTGCAACTCCGGGAAACGGTCGGTTACCAGCTCTTCGCCTCTGGACCAGATCCACAGCCGGCCATCGCGTTTGACCAGTTGCGCGCGGATGCCATCCCACTTCCATTCCACTTGCCAGTTATCCACAGGCCCCAGCAGGTTTTCGAACTGATCCACCGGTTGCTGCAAGGCATGGGCAAGAAAGAACGGGTATGGCTGCCCGCCACGCTGGGCGTGCTCGTCCTCGGATTCCGGCGCAATCAGCTTTTGAAACCCTTCCGCGGTCGGCCGGTTGGAGAGGTCGGTGTAACCGACAAGTCGCTGGGCCACACGCTTGCTGTCGATGTCGGCCAGGGCGGCGAGGGCGCGGGTTACCAGCAGTTTGGAGACGCCAACACGAAAACTGCCGGTGATCAATTTGATGCAGACCATCAGGCTGATGCGGTCCAGCTGGGCCCAGAAAGTCGGCAGGCGCTCGGCAAGTTCTTCGGGTGGCAATCCTCTTAAAGGCAGCAGCTTTTCTTCTAGCCAGACGGCCAGGCCCTGATCGGAACTGTGCACCGCTTCGGGTAAAAGCAGTGAAAGGGTCTCCGCCAGATCGCCCACCGCTTGATAGCTTTCTTCGAACAGCCATTCCGGCAGATCGCCCAGAGTCATGGCCTGTTCGCGCAGCAGCCTGGTAGGCACCAACTGACGCGGACGACCGCCTGCCAGAAAGTACACCGCCCAAGCGGCGTCCTCTGCCGGGACACTGGCGAAATAGTCGCGCATAGCGCTGAGTTTGGCATTGCTGGAGGTGGTGGCGTCGAGCCGGGAGTAGAGTTCGGCGAAGGCCTTCATGCCTGGCCCTCATTGTTTTTGCCCAGTTGAACTTCGTCGGGCTGCACCTCTGCTGCTGAAGCATCATCCTCGTCGCCGTATTCGGTCACGAAGCCCTGAGCGTCCAGACCCCGCTCGCGCAGATAACGCACCAGAACAGCTACCGAGCCGTGGGTCACCATCACCCGTTCTGCCCCGGTTTGCTCGATGGCCCAGAGCAGGCCCGGCCAGTCTGCGTGGTCGGAGAGCACGAAGCCACGATCCACGCCACGCCGCCTGCGGGTGCCGCGCAGCATCATCCAGCCGCTGGCAAACGCATCGCTGAACTCGCCAAAACGCTTCATCCAGCTGCTGCCACCGGCTGAAGGCGGGGCGAGGATCAAAGCCTGGCGCAGGGCCGGGTCGGTCTTCTTGAAATCACCGGCATACAGGGTTTCCGGGATTCTCACCCCGGCGGCGCGGTACACGCGATTCAGCGGCTCAACTGCACCGTGAACCAGGATCGGACCGATTTGCGGATCGATGCCGTGCAGGATGCGTTGCGCTTTGCCAAACGAATAAGCGAACAACACGCTGGCCTTGCCAGCCGCCGCGTTGGCCCGCCACCAGTCGTTGATCCCGGCGAAAATTTTAGATTGTGGCTGCCATTGATAGATCGGCAGACCGAAAGTCGATTCAGTGATGAAGGTGTGGCAACGCACCGGCTCGAAAGGGGCGCAGGTGCCATCTGGCTCCACTTTGTAGTCCCCGGACGCGACCCAGACTTCGCCTTTGTATTCCAGCCGTACCTGCGCCGAACCGAGCACGTGGCCCGCAGGGTGCAGACTCAGTTTCACCCCGTGATGCAGCAGGGTTTCACCGTACTCCAGGGTTTGCAGGTTGATGTCCTGCCCGAGTCGGGAACGCAGAATGCCTTCACCGGGCGCCGCGGCCAGATAGTGCTCGTTACCGGTTCGCGCATGATCGCCATGGCCGTGGGTGATCACCGAGCGCTCGACAGGTCGCCACGGATCAATATAGAAATCCCCGGGCGGGCAATACAAACCTTCGGGGCGCGCGATAACAAGATCCATGGAATGACCGATTGGATGGGCTTGTTAGTTATGAGGGTTGGGAGGGGGAGGAAGTTCGCTGCTTCTGATCTATGCCTGGCGCACGGAAAAAACGCGCTTCACTGACGGCCACCGGCCGATTCTGCAGGCCAAGCAGCCATTGTGGCGGCGTGCGAGCGTTGAACACTCTGGCGTAATCGTGATGACACCTGGGCGCCCAGTCCTGTTTTGATTTTCGACGGTATTCCAACGGCGACGCACTCAGGTATTTGCGAAACATCCGCGCAAGTTGCTGGCCGTCAAGCAACCCCAGGCGGCGGGCGATTTTGTCCACCGGCAAGTCGCTATCAAGCAATTGCTGGCGTGCGAGCTCCAGACGCAGGAGCAGCAGGAACAGGTAGGGCGGATACCCGGTTTCCAGCTTGAAGCGCCGCCGAAAATTGCGCTCGCTCATATTCAATGTCAGTGCTGAGCGCTCCATATTGAGATCGTCTTCAATATGCAAAAGCCACCATGTGCAGATTTTGGCAGTGACTGAGCGGGGTGTTGTCATCACCTGCTCGACGAGATGATGCGGCGGCTGACGGGGCGTGTTATTCGGCGCAGCGCTAGCCACATCGTGGCTGAGCAACAACATAAGCATGTCGCTGGAGCTGATGCGTTCACTGGTGGTGTAGAAGTGGCCATCAACCTGCAAGCCTTGCCGGGGTTCAACCATTAATGTCGGAAATCGCTCGGCCAGGATTGATTCCAGAGCCGAGTGGGTAGCGACTCGGCGCCGATCAAGCAGCCCTGCGGCGGCGAGCCAATGCACCCCGACACCCAGGGCGACGACCCGGGACGCCATTGAGCAGGTGGCGCGTAACCATTCCAGTGTTTGCTCCGGCAGATCAGTGATCGCCTCAGGCAGGCCGTCTGTGATGATTAATGTGTCGATAACGGCGGGCATTGCAGCAGAGGATTCAGCGGATAACTCTACCGGCGGCAACCACGTCTCGACCGTATTCAGTACACACGGCGACAGTGAATAAACCTGGGTGAAATAAACGATGCCTGGTGGTTTGTTAGTTCGGCGTCGGGAATTTAACTTGCGCAGTGTTTCCAGCAACTCTTGCGCCGCATCTGGGTGCGCTCCTGAATAGGTCAGGATTACGATGTTGTGGACCTCGGTGGGGGCTACGTCCAAATCGAACCTCTTGAAAATACAGTCCCCGACATGGTTTAGCGTCGGATAGAACTAACTAGTGGCGCAGGTCATAGGATTGGTAATAGACATTAAGTTGATTTTCTTCGCTTCATCGCGGCTTCAAAAAATTTGGCAGATACCCGGCACGTCTTGGTAGTTACAATGGGCATTGCTCATGGTTGCCTGTCCAGAAAGGCTCTACTAAGCGCTTTTCGTCAATTTCCTAACGCCAAAATATAGGCGCTGGGTAGCGTGGTCGTCAACTAAAGTCTGCTTTGTGGCTGCCGATAAGTAATGTGGCGAGCAGGACACTAGATAATCTCCCCTCAGATAAGCCCTGTTTCTCTATTGTGTCCATCTTGTATCCGAATAATTTTGAGTTCGACATAATAGCTCGTTCGGATCCGGATTTAAGTGGCGTGTGTCAGTGTTTTTATTATTGAAGATAGTGTTTCTTTTGATCTGGGTCAGAGTTGGCCAGATTCGCAGCACTTATGTCCGTTTATGCGGCGGTTAATAATAATTGTTTTATGACTCCTTGGTTAATATGGCGCGGCCCCGAATCCAAGTTTTAACGGTTGGATAGTGAGTGCCATATCTGTTTAGGAGATTCACCATGCTCAGGAAAAACGTTCGTAACGCCGTTGTATTTTCGCTGCTGTCTGTTAGTGCCGCGGTTTCAATGAATACTTTTGCGGCGACGGCGACTTCAACGATGGCGGTTAGCGCTTCGGTGGTTGCTGCCTGTACGGTTTCGGCCGATGCCATGGCATTCGCTGCTTACTCCGGAGACGCGGTCTCTAGCACCTCAAACCTCACCGTCAACTGCACCAATGCAGCGCCCTACACCATTGGCCTCGGGGCTGGCAGCGGAACCGGCGCAACCACCACCACTCGCGTGCTGACAGGATCCATTGCCGGTACCACGATGAATTACGGTTTGTATCAAGACGCGACTTTTGCCACTTCATGGGGTGACACGGTGGACACCGATACCCTGGCCGGAGTCGGCAGTGGTGTTGACCAGACCATCGCGGTCTACGGTCAGATCGTTGCTGGCCAGAACAGCTCGGTCGGTACCTACACCGATTCCGTCGCTGTCACTGTCAACTATTGATCCTGATGTTCCGGGTTCGGCTGCAGTTCCATCTGTTGCGAATATTTTGGGTCGCGGGCCTGTGTGCGCTCGCGCCACAGGCTTGGGCACAGGCGCTGGCCATCGTGCCCATCAATCAGCAATTGTCGGCTCAGGAGCGCTCGGCCAGTTTCACCCTGACCAACCATTCTGATCGCGAAGCATTGGTGCAGGTCCGTGGCTACAGCTGGTCGCAAACCGAGCGCGACGATCTTTATAGTCCAACGACAGAGCTGATCGTGAGCCCGCCCTTTGCGCGGATCGCTCCCGGCTCGACTCAAGTCGTGCGCTTCTTGCTGCAGCGTCCTGCTGGCGCTTCCGAGCAGGCGTATCGAATAGTTTTCGATCAAATTCCTGATCGGATCTCAGGCCGCGTCGAAATGGCCCTGCGCCTGACGGTCCCGGTATTTTCCAGCGCGCTACAGGCTGGGCAACCGGATGTGCAGTGGCGAGTGGTACTGCGGGAGGGGAAGGCGATTTTGAAGGCCTTCAATCAAGGTTCGCAACACGCCCAATTAGTCAACCTTACGCTGACAGGTGATGACGGACAGACCATCAAGCTTAAAGGGCAGGGGTTGCCCTACATCCTCAGCGGTGCGCTGCGCGAATGGTCTTTAGTGGCTGCGCAAGGCAGTCTGACCAAGAGCAGGCGGCTTCATTTACAGACATCCGGCCCTGGCCGGCGTTGGGATCAATGGCTAGTGATTGAGGCCAACGATTGAGTGCGCCATTCAGCCTGCTGTTTGCATTGCTGTTGTTGGTATTCACGGTACGAGCCTTCGCGCTTGAGCAGCCCTCGTCCGATGAGCAGACATTGCTGTTGAGTGTGAAGATCAATGGGCGTGTACATGAGGGGCTTGAAGCTTTCATCGAGCGCGATTCGCAGTTGTTTGTGAGCCGAGCGCAGCTCCTGGAATTAGGGTTGGTTGCCCCCGAGACGCCAGGTCAGCCATACGATGCTGCACTCAGCCTGTCGAGCCTGAAAGGCTGGACTTGGCATCTGGACTCCGCGGCACAGGTCCTGGAGTTGGAGGTTCCTTTGAGCAGTCTGCAGAACCAGCAGCTACTGGCGCGGCCTGAGTCTTCACCGGGATTGATTGACCGCAGTGATTTTGGCGCGGTGCTCAACTACGACACGCAACTGACCCACCACGATGGGTATTCCAGCTCAAGCGTGCTCACTACCGCGCGGGCATTCGGACAGTTCGGTTTGGTGCAATCCAGCGCTATCCAGACCCGTAGCCAAAGCTTCAGTCGCACGGTCCGGCTGGACACCACTTATAGCCTCTCCGATGTGCAAACCCTGCGCAGCTTCAATGCCGGGGACTTCATCAATGCGGGGCTGAGCTGGACTCGCCCGGTGCGCATGCTGGGGGTACAGATGGCAACCAATTTCGCCCTGCGCCCGGATTTGGCGACTTATCCGCGTCCGGGTATGAGCGGCGAGGTCGCAGTGCCTTCGTCGGTGGACATCTTCATCAATGGCTTGCATCAGTCCACGACACAGGTCCA
>Ga0247807_10001169_pt1 | contig 15738 bp, 17 predicted proteins | sample UWRJL074202C1_FD_179931 | JGI IMG/M metagenome (GOLD analysis project Ga0247807, IMG submission 179931) | Plant litter microbial communities from Arlington Agricultural Research Station in Wisconsin, United States - UWRJ-L074-202C-1 | ecosystem: Environmental > Terrestrial > Plant litter >...
GAGACATGGAGATGCAGCTCATGAGCTGGAAGGTATGGCCTAAATTTTATATCAAAATGTTCTAGCTGCTAAGCTATGATAGATAATGACAACCGATTGGATCTGCTTAGATTTCTAGCAAAACATGCTGAAATTAGAGGATCTATCTCCGAACTTCGCAATAAATCCGTCTTGGATAAACGCACTGAGATTGATGAAACGGTAGTTATTGGTGCCGAACTCACCAGATGGTGGAATGAGGTCGAAGATTATCTTGAATCAAGAAGCTCTGGCGTGCCACAGATGAACCGTTATCACCAAGTCACGTTGATCGTTCTCAGGCATGAGTCCATTATCGCTCTCAACAAGCACACCCTTGCTACTTCAAAGCTCAATTCAATATATGATGCTGCACTACAAAATTGTATCAGTGCTTCCCGTTCCATTGTCACCACTTTGCATCGAGCTTTAGAGACAAATGTAGGTCTCCAGGATTCCACACCACGGGAACAAATGGACCACTCTGGCCTCCTCTGGCCATCCTTTACGTGGGCTGTATGGATGAGCATGTTCCTCGTTATATACGCAGCAAATGAGTGTCAGATCCCTCAGGATGCAGCTATCAGGTAAGATTTCGGAGCATGTCGAGGTTTAAGACTGATGTGGTTCTAATTGCTGTCAGACTCTCTGACCGGGCTCTCGAAGTCTTAAGTCATCTCACTCTAAGAGGGAGCGTCTGGCCAAATGCGTGTGCTGCCGCAATTCGAGATCTACGTGCAAAGCTCGACACGAACAGAAATGGTTCAAAACAAGGGCATAGATTTAGCCGCAACGCGCCTACCGGGTCAATGCAAAGCGAACTGATATCACAGGAACAGTTGGGATTTCCTTCGCATCAAAGCAATTACAACGGGGAGTTACGAGCGTCTTCCAAAACGAAGTCTCAACGTGAGCAACAGAACTTTCCTAATTTAGCTCGTCCCGTTGTCGGTACCAACCAAGCCAAGTCCCATTTGCACCAAGACAGAAGTAACTCGCAAAATTTTGGAAACCTACAAGAGATTGACAGAGAACAATCCTCACAACATCATCAGCCAGCCAGCATGTCAAATATGGCGCATTCGCAGTTCACCAATAGGCCCCCCTGGATATTTACTGAGCCGACACCAACTTTCGGGCTCGAGAGTGCCGGGTATGCGTATAGGTATGGGCCGCAGAGTGGGATAGTACCTGAGCTCCAACTACCAAATTGGGCAGGCTCTGAGTTGCTGTATGATGTAGATACGCCATTTTGGACCGGCAATGATCAGTGGATGGGAATGGGAATGGGCGGAGCTACTTAATTATAAATAGCATAAAGCTTGATGAATCCTCTACGAATGTAAGAAGGGAACTCTATTCCTAGTTTTAACTCGTGGTTTGCTATGAGCTTATATTAAAACAGACCTAACTAATGTAGAGTTTTCAATTATGAGCTATCAGGATACTACGGCACTACCTGTGTAACCAAAGATGCTGAATCTACAATTATATGATAGGCGCAGGAGTATTTGTGGTTCATAATATGTAACCTAGGATATTATAACCTGTAATGTGGAAAGCACTTTTCATATCACCTGGTGAGAGATAGTGTTGATTAGGTAATTTCTTTTCACCGGCTTACTTTAGTTGAACAGGTTAAAATTAAAGCATTAAGCGGAAACTGAGATTAAATCTGTGCTGAGAACTCGGGAGGTGGATGGAGCCCCGTTGTCGTTCCGGTATACCATATCTGGAGCTCAGACGTCATCATACTGTAAAAAATAGCTCTCACTGCACTTAACAATATCAGTAGCTAAAGTCGTACCTTAATTCTTAGTTCTATGAGTAGTATATGCACTTGAAATTTTAATTTTCATAGTGCATCATACTTCTTTGGGTGCCCCTTCTACATATCGGAGTGTCTTCACGTAAAGCTATTGAGCACACCTCTCGGGATGACGACTTACTTTCCGACTCTTTATTTATGATATGACGCAATTTAATTGCGTCTCGATCATGGTCACTGTTAATTGAGGAGCAAAATTGGATAATTATTTTACTATTGTAATAGATTGATGTTATTTAAATATGGACATAAGCAACGACAACTCGATAAATTGAAGTTAGGACGCAGTTCTGGGCATAAAAAATCTGCATATGCAAGACGTATACGAGAGATGTAAGTCGTATTATTTAGTAGGCATAAAAAATCGTGTTCGTAGGATCTTCTCTCATCAATTTCTTGTTTGTTTGCTTAAGCCAGATTTTCATTCCCCAGGCAGAAGCGATCGAGGCGAAAGCAAAACATGCGTTCGCAGACATAGCTGTGACATATTTTGGCGCGTCCTTGTTATCATATAGATACGGAGTATAGATGAAAGAAGCCATCGATACGACGTTCACGAGTGAAAGCGACACTGCCTTTTTCTCGGCCGTCTGACCCAATGTGGCAGATACCCAGCCAATGATGACGGAATTGACACTGTACACGCCGGAAGCGAAGAGAAAACAGGCAATGTAGCGTGCGGCAACGTTGAGCGTAAGACAGCTAATGATGAAACCAACCATGGCGGCTCCCATGCCCGCAGTAATATGCCAGGTGCGCTCGTTGAAACGACCGGAAGACCATCCAACATAGATACCGAAAGCTCCAGCAAATAAAGTGGGAGGAGAGGTAAGAAGTAGAGTGATGATAGAATCATATCCTAGAGCCTTGACCACTGAAGGGAAGAACTGATTGAAGGACGTTGCGTTGAGGTGCATGTTCTGCATAAGACCAAAGAGATAGAGTCTAGGATCACGAATGGCCTCGGCGAAGCCTGCCCGAACACCCTTGCTTTCTTCTAATCCAACAGTATCGCGTAGAATTCGGCCATGAGCGAGCTCCCGCTCGGCAGGGGTAAGCCATCGTGTATTGTTCGGATAGTCAGGAAGCATGAACAAGGTAACGATAGCAACTCCAAAGGTAACAGAACCCTCGATGATGAACAACCAGCGCCATCCAGCGAGACCATGTGCGCCGTCAATGGTGGAGAATGTTGCGGCGGCAATCAAGCCTGCGAAAGCAACGGCAACGATGTTTCCTGCGTACAAGATCGAGACACGAGTCGCAATCTCCTTCCGTGTATAGAACATGGAGAGGATGTAGAGAGCTCCTGGATAAAATGGGGCTTCGACAGCACCTAGCAATTTATGTGAGTTTCCATACCTCTCGAGTCAAAGTTTAGGTATCAGTCAAAGCTTACCTAGAAAGAATCGAACTAGGACAAGGCCAGTGTAGTTGTGAACCACAGCGGTGAGGGCGGCGACCACTGCCCAAACCATCATGCAGACGCTCATGTATATCGATGGCCGTACCTTACGAGAAGAAAGCAACATGTTGGATGGGATTTGCATGAAGAGATACCCCACGTAGAGAATACTGATAGCGGTGTTGTATTGCTTTCCTACCAATTTGAGGTCTTTTTCTAATGTGTTGAGCTTGGCGTTGGCTAAAGCATTCTGGTCCAGCTTGTTTCTATGCCAGATGTTAGAGATCGCCTTCTGTTTCACCCAGAACATGAAAACTTACAAAAAGTACATGCAGAAAAGCGCAGGCATAATTCTCATGTCCAGCTTTCGTACCAGTGCGATCTCAGCCTTGTCAGTCTTCGCAACAGCACCAGAGTAATCACCCTGCTGCGAAGTTTCCTTCATGGGTTTAGCATCTTCAACCTGCATGACTGCGTCTTTCTCAAAATCGACAGATTTTGTCATTTTTGTGTGTTGAAGGCTTTGTTGACTATTTCAAGCCGCCGAGGTTTAACAAATTTAGGTATAGAAAAGAGAATGAATTCGTGTGACCAAGTTGCTGAAACTTGTTGCAAATGTTCCTCGAGGGAATTCATCATCTTCTTGTACAGATGCAGCCGGGGTCTCTAATCCCATGTCCTTCAATAAATCTGGGCTAACCCCGGACCCCGGACAGAGAATATAAAAGTATAAACCGGGGCAGTCTGGGGATTTCACGACGCATGACCGCGTCGCGGCGTCTGTCCTAACAGACTCCACACCTCAGGACTTTTCATGAGTCGCTAACGCTAAACTTCGGGCCGCACTTTTCTTTGTGCGGGCCAGACTAAATCACCGCACTTATCTTTGTCCGTACCACGTTAGTGCTTCAGTATCCAATTCACATGGTCTGACCAACTGTCATAATGATGGAGAAGTGTGGGGAGATGGTGGGTGATTTATGAACGTGGGTACATCGTAGAAAAGATCGCTCGGGTCCGACTCAGGCGAAGTAAGAGGAGAAAAGGTATTTATATTCAGATGTGATCCGTGGTAATTGAACTGTATTATCCTCACTACCACATCAACCAGTATCTTCGAGTTCAAATATAATTACTCTTCGCAAGCATTCCTCATACAACTGTTCATTTCAAGTCATTTTTATATCTATATCTTCCATCTACCATCACAATGGGTTCAACACAACTCCCCTTCCTAGATGTCCGTGGTCTCACTCCCGCACCCGTAACTCCATTCACTGAGGACGGCGCTGTTGATTATGCCGCTATCCAACGTCTCGGATCCTGGCTGGGAAGTATCGAGGGAGTGAAAGGACTCGTCGTTCTGGGCCATGCCGGCGAAGGCACCTTTCTTACTCAAGACGAGCAGGCTTCCGTGATCCGAGCCTTTGTTAAGTCAACAAATGGTCGTGTCCCGGTGATTGCCGGTATTACTGCCGAGGGTACCGAAGTAGCCGCTCTCGAAGCGCAGCGTGCTAAGGAGGCTGGTGCTGCTGCCGGTCTTCTCTACCCGTCTCACGGGTGGCTTCGGTTTGGGTACCAAGCAGGTGCACCCCAGGATCGGTATCGCGTGGTCTATGAGAAGAGCGGGCTTCCATTGATCCTGTTCCAATATCCGGATAATACCAAGGCTTCCTACAGCCTGCAAACCATGCTGGATATTTCCGCACAGCCTGGTGTGTTTGCCATGAAGAATGGCGTACGAAACATGCGCCGTTGGGACGTTGAGATCCCGATTATTCGCCGCGAGCGCCCAGAGCTCCAGATCCTCTCTTGCCACGACGAGTACTTGCTCCACACCGCATTCGATGTCGACGGTTTCCTTGTAGGATATGGCAACATTGCACCGGAGCCTTTGCTCGAGCTGCTTGCAGCAGGCCAGGCTAAGGATTACGTGACAGCTCGTAAGGTGCACGATCGCCTTCTACCATTGACCAGGGCTGTTTATCATCGTGGATCACATATGGAGGGCACTGTTGCTCTGAAGCACTCTCTGGTTGCAAGAGGCATACTAAGCCACGCTACTGTACGCTCATCTCTTCTCCCACTTGAGAAGGGAGCAGACAAAGAGATATTTGACGCCATGGCATCAACAGGTCTCCCTAAGGTTCCTACGGCTTATCAAGCATAAAAGCTAGGAGTTGAGAATTTTGGGTTTTTGTGGTATTATGATTTCTAGCGAATTGGAACTTATTTACTGTATATATGAATTACGTATAACTTGATGAATTTAAGATGGATTTGAATTACCCATGTGCCTTGACATGTGATCCATAAGATGTGAGAGGATGCTTGATCATCCTCCTTGTTATCTATCCAGTATTGTAACTTGGAAATTATCTAAATGAAGTAGTGTGAATTAATATTCTGTGCTACACTACTTTAATATAATAATCAAAATCTGACAGCATAGCAAATTGTTATCCCTATGTTCTATACATGGCTATCCATTATTTCTTCTATTACACAATGCCACCGGTGTTGTATTTGCAAAAGCTATGCATCATCACCACATACCGGCTTCCTCATACCTCGTGGTGGTCGGGTGTTGTGGCCTGAGGCACACACCCTCATTAGCTAGTATACTTAGACCTCTCCCGTACGGAGAGCTTCCTTCCCCAGACTTTACCAAAACAAGAAACCTTTACACACGTTTTACGCACAGGAACCTCTCCTCCGCCTTCATCGTGAGTCTAGGTCCTTGACATCGGGCTAACTTTAATATAGCATATTACAGAAGTGTTTGGCAGGTATCATAAACCGATATAGCCAGTCGTAAGGCCCTCCGAGGACTTTTGGACAGTTTGGGTAGTCACTCTTATTGTTTGGAAACAGACGAAAGTGATCAATTTTGTGAAATATTCCAACGTTGATTATTTATTATATTATTATATTGCTACCAGGCATAGTGCGTATCAATCAAATTTGTGGAGTAGCCAACGAAAAAACCCCCAAAAAATCATGAGTATTATGGCATAAAGGCAGAAAGGCATTGGAGGTGATCAGATGCCAAAGATGAGAGGAAAGGTAGGGAAATTTCACGGTGCTCAGGCCGTCCCAACGGTTAAAATTGAGATTATTATTCGAGCCTGTCCGACTAAGATGTAAACCAAGCAATCACGGAGGTGAGGCCCCGGGTTGTCAAAGTAACTAGAACACTGACACTAGTGCCTGCAATTTTACATGAGGATTCGAGGCCAAGCTTGATAACCACCTTCAACTCCGCACACATATCAAAGATATAAAGCCGTAAGCTTGGTGACAAATGTCAATCATATGTCCACTTATTAATAACAGTTTACTGAGTTTAAAATAATATACTCAGTATATGATTGATGGGCAATAAGAACCTGATTAAAATATCTAGAACTAGCTGGAGAAAATTCTATGGGACTGAAATGTGAGGTCGCAGGTTCATTATAGATGACCATGAACCAGCCCATGGTAGCTCATTAAGCTAAATACATAATTATCCGAGCGTCTATTTACTCCCATAAGTGTACATTTCTTTTTTCATGATAGTAATAGCTTTCTTGAACACCTCAAGGGAATCTGCTCGCTTATGTGGCAATGCCCCACTTTCCTATTTAAGCTGATTGATATAGGGGGGCCCAAGGAAGGATGAAAAACAGATGGTTATTGGAAATAAGATTGTGAGCCATTAAATCCCTCTTTCAATTAAACCCCTCTTATTAGATAGTATGCTTGTGAATTCACAAAAAGTTCGCTTTGCAACTCGGGCACTTCCTTTACTCCAAACCTATTCTCCAGTTTTACCTGCCACCGCTACCATTCCAAGCACGCTCAAATTCCGAGACCATCTCCTTCCCACTCTTCCTTGTGACTGCTAGTCCTAGTGGTACCTTCTCAAAGTTCTGCTCCTGGCGGAGATACGTCTGTGTTTTTGACGGTGCTTTTGGAACGCGAGACAGGTTCTGCGGTGTGAGGGTGGACGATTGCTTGGCTGGGCTGGGAATGTACATTAGCTAGAGATTCCTTTGTTTTAGGGGTAAGACGGATAGCTTCTTGACTTACGTATTGTGTTTTGAAGGCATTTCAAGTAGGTTGGATTTCTCTCAGATGGGTCAGAAGTTCTGATGGTTTGAATGAACGCGGGGATTTCTAGAAGTCTTGAGGAGGTAAAATGGCTCAACCAATAGGTGAATAATAACTCTTGTGTTCCTTATTGTCGAGGTCGACGGTCTCTGATGAGTGTGTGGACGATATGATATAGATATGAGTTAGGGGATCGAGTTCCTTTTATAGTCAATACATGTTCTTTATCTCCTACCATATACGAGGATGCCGATACATTTCTCACGTCCTGAAATCCCCTAAAATATCTCATAAAACCGCCATCGGATGTAGCGAACGCAAAAGGACTTACTTGAGGACTGGGCTGACTTGACCAATTGAACCCCTGCTCTCTGTCTCCTAGTGTCAAAGTGTCAAATTTAGAATACATGCACGCGGTCACGCACAGTTTGGGTCCTTAATCCCAAAAGTGTAATCGTGAAAGCTAAGCTAGAAAATAGATTACTCTCTGCTCTATTGAGCCTCTAACAGCACGCGGAAAAATGAATAGTTCCAAAAACTCAAATTAATTAATGATATACTTTAATTACAACCTCCTGAGTTGGAAAAGATAGAGGAAAGTACAAGCAAAGCAGGAAGATTCCCGTTCTTCATTCCTCAGTGCTTGGTCTTAAATAATACAGAAACTCAAGCCTCCACGAGTCCACCGTTGGGCGAGCTTTTATCATTGGTTTGGCCTGCCAGGATTCTCATATTTATGTTATGCTTCAAGCAGTAAATAATTTTCTCCCAGCTATGCGTCGCTCGTTGCCATCATGCAGCATCTGCGACATGTATTGAGACAATCGATCTGCCTGGAGGTGCAAGCGCCTCTTTATCTCATGCCGTTTCTTCTTTTGATGAAAAAGCAGATTGTCAGACCGACTAAATCTCTTCATACAACGCGGATAGGTACATTGGTACAGTTTGTCAGATTTGGCGTTGTTCTTCTTACAAGTCTTTTCATGACGATGGCAATTCGATTTGTCATTAAAGGGCCTTTTGCAGAAGGAGCATGCGTGTTCCGAATGTGATTGATCCTTAATTGAATAGTTAATTTCGGGTTGGAGAGATGGTGCTCGCGCAAAGTTTGCCGAAATTGGCTCGGCCTCTGGGATGGATTGTTCTGGAACAGGTTTCCTACGAATTTGGCGCTGTTTTGAACATTGTCTGACAACAGGTTAGATAAATAATCTCTTGCTGAATAACGATAAGCTTACATTTGTCCATGAGATGAATCTGGAGATTCATGTCGAACGATTAGGCTAGTTTTGCCGACGATACCGATGCTTTGCTGCATCTGATTGAATACAGACAATTCTTGATCTTCGCACAGCTCCGGAGACATTGCAGGGGCGTTCATCGTATCGGGTTCAGCACACATTAGCGAAGGATCGTCAAAGAACGAAACCGGGCTATCGTTGCTCGTCACCATTGATGTCTGACTGAAACTTATGCTTCCCAGGCTTCCTAGGCTTCCCAGGCTCGAAACTGAGGTTTCCAGACTTTTTGTCGACGGTGCAATGGTAGTATGAGATCCTAAGCTATCACAACTGGAGCCATACCCCAACGAATTAGTAATATACTCCTCGGGATGGACGGCGTTCCAAGCAACCGAACCAGACGGATCCATGTTCTCAAAGTAGCGTACAAGCTCTGGAGTAGCACCTCCTTTAAAGGTGATCTGTTGCAGGGAGGTATGTGTATGCAATTGATCTGGCACATAGACATCAGACGTAGATTCGCGAAATAGGTTGATAGGCTTTGATGTAAGCAAGTAGTTAGTCGAGATTTGAGGCCTTTCGATAGGGGTTGCTGGAGCGAAGGCATCTTGATGACTGTCTGGCAGACTGTAAGACATGGATCCATTGGTATTTAGTTCATTAGAACTGTATGCCTCTGTAAATATATACGATGGTGTATACACCATGTCTCTGCCATCCAGTTCGGCGAGTGCAACTCCTGCCGGGGAGCATCTTTTCGCGACACTTGATGAGGAGTACATAGCATCGGACATTAGCTCAACGTAAGGTGGTAGGGCAGAGAACTCAGTCATGTTGGTATTGTAAATCTCGGAATCCAGTTCTGTAGGCATGCCTTGTGTATCGGCGAAGCTGATCGACTGGGCTTCATGGATTTGTTGGTTATCGAGCTCAGCGGCTGATTTTGAAATCAAGTTGGGACCCAGCTCCGAGAGAAGAGACCCGGTGTCTTGCGACCGCTCAGCAAAGCCCTCGCTATAATCATCCCACAATTCATAACGCTCCTCGGGTGGTACCGTTTGTTTCTCATTCCGAGTCTCAACAAAACGTTGTGGCCGACTGCCCCTAGGAGATAAACGGCGCTTCAGAGAGCTCATGGCAGTAACGATACGGTCTTTATAGTGTTGTTGTAACTGCCGGCAACTAGGGCTAGGACATTTCCCAATCCTCGCTTCCTTCATAGTGTCGATGCAGCGGTATAGCCCTTCCGAGAGATACGGGCACGTTTTGAGATGTAGCAGCATTCCGTCGGAATGATCGAATTGCTGCTGGCAACTCATCAAGGGACACGTCTTTCGGTCGATCTCATGGATTCCAACGGTAAGATTGCGCGTATAAGCAACCCAGTTCAGGAATCCTTGGTGTGATGGCTTGGATGAGGAGGTTGCACGAGCTCTGCGGAGAATCGTCAGCATTTCCAAAATTCTTTGCCATAGTAGATAAAATTACCCAGAAGCTTGTAAAAGTCTCTGCTGTACTGCTTGCTGTCCATTATGCGAGCTCTGAGCTTCGTGCCTGTTGGTGTAGCTTCGCTTGTGCCAATCCATCATATCATATGTCTTTCCGGAAATCTGGGTGATTGGCGCCATGATACTCTCCATTGATTTTCAAGAGGGTTTTCAAGAGGTTTTCAGTTCCAGACTGATTTCTAACTTCTGCGATGTAAAGATTCTCTCTGCTCGATCTACCGATTTGCTCCTCGACCCCCACCACAGGAATCCGGGCCAACCACGGAATACGTGGTGCCTCTACGTGTCCCATAGTCCTTAGGGATAAACGTAAGTGGTCGGGAACACATGTTTAATGAATTTAGACCTGGATTGGTTGAATAGGTAAGGACCGGGCATGCTGTAACAACGATTGGGGTGACGGATTTTTCAAAGAATCAAGCGGAACCGCATCAAAATGTGGTGCGCATTTGGTTCGCATCGTCTCTGTCGCTGGTTATCTGGTAAGGAGGATACGAATCCTCAGGACAACACATAGTGGCGGCAGACACCAATGATCGTTGGTCGAATAAGACCATTCGTGTTTCTGCACACAAGGACAGTGTCTAATATATCCGAGTATGATGAGCTGTATACGCCTTTTCCAGTCCTTACTTCGACGACCTGGGAGATGTCAGGATGATTTGTCCAGTCTATTGTGACAAATTTTCCATCACCTGCAGACTCTGTAATATTCATACATGCATGAACTTCAAGGTGAGCAACGGCGGACTCGATACTCAGATCTTGCACAGAACGTACAAAACGTTTAAAGAGATGGAAATGAAGAAGAGCCTTAGTGATATAGAGACTCAGAGAGAGGCAGTGCAGTAAGGCACAGCCTCTTGAAGTCATTCAAATTGTTCCGCCCCAATTCTCCTCACAGTAGAACGGCCTCAAAGAGAATGCGGCTGAGCCGTTTCTCGCTCAGCAATCTAAATGATGCTGTATTTTACGTAGCTCACGCTGCAATTTCCTCTAGTGGTGTGCTTGACGTGTCTACGGAATGAACTTGCTAACCATACAGATGCGGCTACCTCGGTGAGCGAAAGGGAGAAGTCGCTTCTCGAGAACAGCCAGGTCAGCGGTTCGCCTTGCATGAGTATATTTATTTATATACAATTGCATAAGAGCCTAGGGAGGGCGTTATACCACTTTAGGCCTTCGGCAATCATCAGGACTTGATTGGTATCCTGACCGCAAGTGAAGGTTCACATCTGGCATAGCCAGACTGCATGTCTTGTCTGACTGGATATCCGGCATGTGCCAGAGGACATTGTCGCTCATAAAGCCTTTGATCTGAAAAGCCCAGACGGTGATCACTGCTTTTCCAGATATGGTGTGGGTACACAATTATATTTCTTTATTCTTTAGGATGCTAAGCAGCACAGGTAGGCAATCTATAAGCACATTCCACATCCTTGTAGAAACCCCCCTCGCAACCATCTGGTTTTTCCTTTTGGTACCATTTACGTTCCCTTGGGCCACCATATCCGGTAGGTACATCCGGCATGGCTTTCCACCAAAAAACAACATCGCGCGGTGAAGAATTTCACCACGCCGTACCGCATCGAAGCGAAAGCTTGAAGCTGCGTCGTTGCTGAATGATGAATTGGCGAATGACTGCGCGCGCGAGCTCTGATTCATTGAGCTCCGCTGGGTTGGGGGAATACAAGTTGATCCGCCGCGATTGGTGCGTTAGCCGGGCTGGTCACAAGCAATAACGACATCAGCCTAAGCTTTCACACGAGAGAAGAGCATCGTCTACTTTCCTTCTGGCCAACACTCCTTTTTCATATCACCTTGAGTGGCCATTTTTACAGATGAGGTTAGAAAAGGTAAGTCCGACGAGAATCGTCCATTCGCAAAATTTTGATATACCCGATATCTTAAAGGGGATTTTCGAAGGCTTCATAGCTTTATGGCAAGCAATTTCAGTACAATTACTAGTAAATCTCAATATGTATGTATAAGTAAGTATTGATCCATTTTAGTAAAAAAATAAAATAAGAGAAAACAAGAGACTATTTTATGGCTAATCTGCCAAACCAGAAGAGGATGAAAAATTGTTGTACTGGCTGAATTCATGGTCAGATGAGTAGGTAAGTTATGATTAAGAACTTGTATCATTCTATAATGACAACACTTGTAAGACGTCACAAAACTATTAGTATAGTCGAAAATGGTAGGAAACCGATGGGCGTGTTAACGATAATTTGTGCACAGGAGTCTGATGTGATCTTTTGATTCATGAAATCTTAGTCAGTGAACAACCTAGGTTGCCTATAGGTATAAGACGCTAAGCCAACAAATACTGTAATATGTTTTGATAAAAGGATGTTTTACACAATAATCCATATATATAGTGCGATACAAGTGCCTAAGGACAAACTAAAACGCCCATCCAAGGGTTAATCTGTAGATTCTCTCCCACTTGGTCTCTGGACCACCCTTCCGTGCTGCTTGAGCCGCTAAGAACTCAGCCTCCTCTCTATCGATCTTGTCTTTACCAGCGAACAGGTCGGCAGTAGCAGCCCGCACGGGTTTGCTCTTAGTATAGAACATGTGTCCAAAGAAAAGGATAAAGAACAGTGGGATACCAAGGTATGTGGTGACAAAAGTGGGCGTGTCAAACTTTGGCACCGTTCCCTTCTTGGCCGTAATTTTGTAGCAGAACAACGGGAATCCCTTGAAGAAGGCGATCAAGATGCAGAAGACTAATGAGATGTAAGAACCAATTTTGCCAAATGGTGACTTGTAAGCGAGTTGAGCGTCGTCGATGCCTTGAGCCTTGCGGGCACCCACGAATCCAATGTGGGCGATCAAAATCGAGATCCAGGTAAGGATACCAAACATAGTGACAAGGTTCACGAAATACCCGAAGACGGTGTAGGAGTCAGTGTTAACTCCTAGGTAGGCCAGAAGAGCAAAGCAAGTGGAAAGACCGAGGGCGTAGATGGGCACACCACGGCTATCAGTCTTAGCAAAGATCTTGGGAGCATTTCCTTCCGACGCAAGGCCGTAGAGAGTTCGGGAAGCAATGTAGAGATCCGAGTTGGATGCGGAGAAGACGAAGATCAGAACACAGCCATTAAAGATGGCAGGCAAAGTCTTGATACCGGCGTTTTCAATCGCTACCACAAATGGTGAAGCTTTCGCGCTGTTTGACACTTTAATGGCGTCAAGAAGTTTTGGGTCATTATATGGAACGAGCATGCCCAGGAGGAAAACGAGCACGACGTAGAACAAGAGAATTCGGTAGAATGTCATCTTGATGGCTCTTGGGATAACCCTGCGAGGGTTTGATGCCTCTCCAACAGTGACACCGACGAGCTCAGTGCCCAAGTACGCGAAAACTGCAGTGGTTAAAGTGGACCACAGAGCAAGGAAGCGTCCGGAAGCACCTTCGAGAATGTACTCGTGGAAAGCGCCGGGGTTTTTCCAGTATGTGAATCCCGTTGCTTCCTTGTTTGGGCCACCGCCACAGGCAAGGATCAAACTCAGAAGAATCAAGGCAATAATGACAATGACCTTAATCGAGGATAGGTAGAATTCGAACTCGCCAAAAAACTTCACACCGAAGTAGTTGACCACCACAATCGTGATGAGGAATATGGTGATGAAGACACCGGGATTGATCTTATCGCGCGATACCCAGTACTGCAAGACCAGCGAGGCGGCGGTCAATTGATTAGGAGTGACAATGATGTACTGTGCCATCTGGTTAGCGTTGATCTCTCACGGCGCATACGGCTATCTGCATGTGCACGAACCTTGAACCAGTAGTTCCATCCCAAGGTGAATCCCAAAGATGGATGCGCGAATCGAGTTGCATAACCGGTGAACCCAGAGGCCATCGGGAGCCAGCATGCCATCTATTTTGCGGTTAGTGCCCGTCCTCCAATGCGGCGCAAGACTAGTCATCATACCTCTCCAAGTGCTGCCATGACGGCGAAGCAGAGTAAGCCCACGAGGGAATACCCGATTAGCACCGAAGCTGGACCGGCTTGGGCCAGAGCTTTACCACTGGGTGGCATGTCAGCGATGGTTGATGGTCATTGCGGGGAGATTCGACCTACGTTCCAATAATCAGACCAGTACCAATGGCACCACCAATGGCAATCATGGTAATCTGACGCGATCCCAGGTTCCGGTGCAGGCTGTGGCTCGGATCCTCATCGACGTGAACGGTATGCGCATCCTGGGGGTAGCTGTCGACCTTTTCATTTTGATAGTCCACCTTGCGCTCGGGGGAGGAGGACGAGTCGTCGTGGTGATACTGGTTGATTGTGGCCATGATGACTGACTGAGTGGGTGATGGAGTGGTGAGAGCCCGGTGAGAAAGGCTGTGGACAGAGGAGGAGGAGGAGGAAGGGTTTGGAGGAGGAGGAGAGGAAAGTGATATATATTGGGAAAAGCCCCGAAGGTTACACTAGTGGCGTCGGGGGTGGTGGAGATCTCACTCCTCTCTGGCTGCCACACGAGTAAGGAAAGAGGGTAGGCAGGCAGGCACGACCAGGGTCAGGAGGAACATTCCACTACTGTACTATACTACACTACTACTCAACTACACTACTACGCTATATATTAGTATACTATCTTACACTACTACGCTCCTGTACTACGGGCTTTCCGTCTCGTCACTGACAGCACGACGGGACAGTCCCAGAAAGACGTCAATGCCAATCCCTCGAGTCGTTTGTTCGAGCCAGAAGATGCGCGATGGGTTCGTGGGATTCGGACTGGTTTAGGGCTACGACCGCGACCACGGCTAGGGTTACGTAAATTACCCCAACCTGCAGCAGCAACTACAGCAAATCCAGTAGCAATCGCAGCACTAGAGTTTGCGATCGTTGAAGCTCGTCCGCTCATTACTTAATCTTAACCGCGGCGACGAGATCTGGGGAAGACGTGACGTGCAAGGTTGCGAGAGGTGTTTAATTGTTGCCCGCGTGCTACAGTGCCGTCCGAGAAAGCTTTCCGTCCAATTCTCTTGACGGTTGCTTGACGTTGCTTGAGTGCGCTTGAGTGTGCTTGAGTGTGCTTGAGTGTGCTTGAATATTCTTGAGCATTCTTGATGCCATCAACTAGCGTGGTTGGCAGCCACATCCAGTGTTGATGGCAGGACACTACCCGCCAGATGTGAATGTACTGTACTGATTGTACTGGACTGGACCATCCATACGTACGTCTAATTACCGCACGGTAATCGTGCGTATCGATACCAAGTGCTCTACGGTCCACTCACGGTCGTGGACTTATCTAGCTAGCATGTATCTAGGACTCACTAGTACAGCACTTACGAGTAGTGGCATCTCCCAGTCGTAGGCACCTCATCTCATATCATCAAGTTTAAAAAGTCGAGCAAGGCTCCCCAAGGCTCCCAAGGCTTTCCCTTCGTGGGGCGGACTGGCTGTTGGAAGTCACCAGGAAGTCGCTAGGAAGGGTCGCCAGGCTTGGGAGAGCTTGGAATCACCCACGGTTTGCGCGTGGTCGGGAACGCACCTTCCCCAACGAGACGGCTGGCCTCGACGTGCCCAGCCTTGCCAAGACTGAACGTTATCGCGCATGACGCCTCGCTGGAAACCAGCCAATAAGAACGTGACGCCATGGTCGAGAGCGGGG
>Ga0247807_10001170_pt1 | contig 15737 bp, 13 predicted proteins | sample UWRJL074202C1_FD_179931 | JGI IMG/M metagenome (GOLD analysis project Ga0247807, IMG submission 179931) | Plant litter microbial communities from Arlington Agricultural Research Station in Wisconsin, United States - UWRJ-L074-202C-1 | ecosystem: Environmental > Terrestrial > Plant litter >...
TAGCTTCTACATCCACCTCGCACTGCCAATAACAGTCTTCGTCAAAGATAGCAAACTACTCTCAGCACGGAAAGTTTGCTCGCATCTCTCCTGTCCCTCGTTAGCAAACATGAACTATAATCTTCCACCAAAATCATCATCCACCACGCGTCTTTTGCACATCTCTCCCCAATCCCAAAGGTCAGATCTCACGGCGAATCAGGGGCCACAAACCATGCGGGAGCAGAGCAAGAAAGGTCAGAAGGGTATGCGAAACGAGATGTTATTCCTATGGTACAAATATACAGGTAAAGGAAGAGATGCTTCTACCAACGAACCTAACACCCCACAAGAAGCTCTTTTCGAACTTTCAAGCATGTAGCGAACGAGAAGAGAAAGCATCAGCGCTATCGCGGATGGATTTAAAGCCATTGGTATTGGATCAGCCAATGCTCAATGCCGAAGTGGCCGAGCTACTCGGTGCCATGCGAGGACAAATGAAACCAGACAAAGAAAGAGACCGTTCATGGTATTCATACAAGGAGGATAGCAAAGCTGCATCTGTGCCGGCTCAATGGGGAAAGGGAACATTTCTTTGCGCTGCATCTTCATATCTTCTCTTCCACAGGGCGGACCCCCATCATCATCATAATCATCATCGTCAACTCATCCAAGCCGGCATGCAACAATCCAAGGATTAGATTCGAGCGGTAGCTTGTCGTCGCAAAAGAAAAAGAAGAAAAGAAAGAAGAAGAAGCGCGCCAGCTCTACCAAACCAGCCCGTCGATTTTGTAAATGTGCGCGTTGGCTGCTGGGATGAAGCGAAGGGTGACCTTGGGCGGGCCCATTTTGCGACGTGGGTGCAGGCGCTGGAAGTGAGCGTGAACGACCTTGCGGATCTTGTTCTCGTGCTCCTTGAAGTCCACGGCTGCGTCTTCCTTGCCGTCGCCGGCTACCTGGTGGTTTCTATTAGTAAGAAGACAGAAGAAGAAGAAGAAGAAGAAGAGGAGGAGGAGGAGGAGGAGGAGGAGGAGGAGGAGGAGGAAGTAAAGAGAAGAAGCAGTAAGGAGCACAACTAAGTACATACCAGATGCAAGCGCATCAGGTTTTTACATTCGCTGATGAAGCTGAATATAAGCCGTGCCACCTCGGCGTTGCCTTTGATGAAATCTCGAATGGGAAGAATCAACATCCGGATAAGACCGACGCATTTGAAGTCGATGTGCGGCATCATGTTGAACCAGTCAGGAGGGTTGCGAACGTTGAGGAAGAGTCCGTCTTTCTTAAAGTTGACATACGTGATAGCCGGGCTGCAGAAAGTCGCAAAAGCACGGGAGTAGGTCTTGCGGGAAATCAACCGTGACTCGTGGCAGGCACGTAGCAATCCAGAAGTGCCATTGCAAGGCTTGAATCGAGGCTGGACTACATTGCCGGATTCAATCTCGTACTTGAACTCAACCCTCACTTCGTATCCAACCTCCCCAGCTACGGCTTGCTTCCAGATCAGCTCGCGTAGTTCATATGGAAGAAGCATAAAGTTTGGAAACTTGGCGTCGGTGTGTGCTTTCTTGCACTTGATATTGAACAACTCTTTGGGTATAATTCCATTATCGAGCATTCCGCTCTCAATAAAGGGGCGAATGGCTTCGTGATCAGCTGGCTTGAGATTACGGCGTGCCCACCACTCCCAATGAGAAGGAATGGTGTCCCAAGGCTGGATGGTTGGTCCATTGCTGGTTGTACCGGTTCTAAAGACATTAATTTTCTTGTAGCCAGACTTTTGTGATAGTGAAGCACTGTTTACAACCGTGTGAGAGCTAGAAGTTTCCAAGGGACTCGTAGGTGGAGTAGCTTCTTGTCTGAAGATGAAATCTTGCTTAGTCAACAATATTCTTCGTGGAGTGATCTTCCGATCATGGGTAGATGCTGGTCTTTTGTCCCAAGAAGTGACCTGTACTGTATTGAAAGAGTCGTTCGGTGAGCTGCTAGGGGAGGCTTCAGGTGTGGGAGGAATGTTGACTTTGATTCTCTTCCAATGAGGTTTGACATGAAATTTATCCCAGCTAGACTGCGAGGATATAAGTCTCCGACAGTCAAGAAAAGGAGAAAGAGAGGAAAAGAGACAAATGAAAATAGCAGAAAATCTTATCTTACTACTTGTTCACTTTCGCCAGCCTGAAGTGCTTTGACTTCGATTAGCTTTGTAGCATCATCTGGCTTTATGCTGTCAACAGATATTGGAAGTATAGATGGTCCCGTAGCCTAATGTTTCTATTAGCTGCAGCTCTTTTGCTTTTTTTTTTACCTCCAGGGTCAGGAACACTTGAACGATGACTTGCCTTCTTCCCCAACTCAACTCTGCAACGCAAGGCTTCATCATGGAGATATTGGCAGTGATCCATCTTCTGACAGACATCACCGGTAGTATAGAAAAAGCAAATGCTCTTTCCACTAATCTTGCCATTAATACCACACTCCTGGAGCAGCTTCTTTTTGGCTGTAATAAGACTTCTTTTATGAAGAATGTCGTGAGAGAGAACGCAGCGAGGATCTTTGCAAGCATTTTGGACAAAGCGTTTACACAGCTCGTGGCTGGAGGTGGCTGATTGCTTCTTTGTAAAGTTCAGGCCTGACTGGAGTCTGCTATGAGAAGCTACCTTGGAATTGCTTTCTCCCACTGGGATATAGCATTGGGCAGCGCTAGCATATGACATATTGAGATAGAACTGGTGTTATAAGGAAGTTGAAGCTTTGTGTATATCAATGTTAATGCCCGAGGTACGAAAATTAGATGTGTTTGACGACGAACATACATGGACTTGAATAGCAAGCTCAATGTGCTCTCTCTCACTTCGCTACCCAGTGTAGTGTTGTCGAAAGGGTTGGGATCCACAATAGAAAACACCTCGACGATTCCGTGGGAAACTTTTTGCTATTGTCTGTATATTGAACGCGGTTACCTAGAAGATTCACAACGCGCGCTAGTGGCATCTGAGCCAAGACCCACCTCTGGCGATGGTATTCCCAAAGTGGCCAAAAACAGCGCAGGCTATAGCCTAGTGTTGATTTAGTGAACCTGACTCCTAGAATATGCATTATCCCTGGAAAAATCCCAAGAAGCACATATAGCTGTGGAAATAATATCTGGTCTATACGTAATAAGCCGATTGCAGAACACTAAACGCTAGTCACAATGTGCCTATACACATATATACATATAGGTAGAGATAAATAGAATAAAACTAGCAAGAGATGGCAAAAGCATTGATATCTCGGTAGGGTCGGTAGAGGGTGGGACAATGTTCAGCTGTCAAGCAGTAGGTTCATTACATTGTTTAAAGTATCCAAAGTCAAGGGAAAGGCACCATCATACACACAAGTAAAACCGTAGGAACGATTCTATCTGATATTGCTCCTAGTCTATAGTAAACTTATGATACAATTCATGCTCAGAACTCGTTCTCATCGTTTCCTGATATGATGACATTATTGATCTTCAAGACCATCCGACAAAGCTGAGTTGCTAACATCAACTGTTGTCTCTTACCAATTAGCGGGTCAATAACAAATGCATCTCTCATGTCATTGCTCCCAGTCTGCATGCAGTCAACACCTAGTCTGGTATTCTTCTCTGTTACCTGTCGGCTCTTGATGCTGGCTAGCGTTTCGATGGGGGACAGTCCCGAGTTCTCTGCAAGAGCCATTGGAATGGCATCAAGTGCGTCTGCAAAAGCACGCATGGCATATTGCTCGAGGCCTGGTGACTTAACAGCAGCATCTTCAACTGCCAGGGAACAGGCGATCTCAGCAGCACCACCACCATAGACAACACGGTTGTCACGGACAAGGTTACGGACAACACAAAGAGCATCGTGTAATGAGCGCTTCGCCTCGTCAATGATCTATTCCACCGTTAGCTGAGCTCAAATGGTCTCCTAATACAACTAAAACTCACCATCTTATTGCTGCCTCTAACAAAGATAGTTACTGCTCGGGTGTTTGCGCACTCCTCGATCACCAGCATTTTCTCCCTTGTAGTTCCGAAGCTCATCTCGCGCACAATACCCGCCTTTCCGAGCTTAGCAGCTGATAGGTCTTCGAATCTTGGCACGATTCGGCCGTTGGTTGCAATTGCAATCAACTCGATTTCGGGACCACCGACCCATCTAACAGCTGGGAGCTTGTTCTGTAGTAGCAGATGGTTTGCCTCATCATCGAATCCCCACTGGCAGATGACTAGGTTTGCACCGGTATCCTTAATTTGTTGAACCATTTCTGCGAACTTCTCCTTCTCGTATGTCTGTAGCTTCTTGAACTCCTCCACACTGGTAATGTCAAGATGATGCTTTGTCTTTGGCTTGGGGGGCTCAAAGGCGCAGGTGAGGATTGCAATCTTAGCATCTCGAACTTCAGAAGGCATCTGAGGATGCGAAAAGTCCTTGTCCACAATAACACCCTGTACCAGTAACGAGTCCTCAAGTGAGCCTCCAACCTTTCCATCAAGCTTAATGAGATCGAAGTCCACATCCTTGCGCTCGAGATCAGCCACAGACAACACAGCATCCACAGCAATGTTTGCAAACTGATCGTGGGCTTTGGAAACAATCTTACTACCCAAACTTGTCCGTGCTACCTTAACCAAATTCTGCTTTTGTGTTTTTGTGAACTCGATGGTATCCGCAATCTTGTCTAACTCCGCTACCGCAATATCACATGCCTGGTCGTAACCATCAGCTATCCGGATTGGGTGAATTCCTTTGTCGATAAGATCTGCTGCCTGCTCCAACAAAGCTCCTGCTAAGACCACCACACCTGTTGTGCCGTCTCCTATTTCGTCATCTTGAGATTTGGAGAGCTCTACCAAAAGCTTTGCAACATGATTCGAAATTTCCATCTGCCCCAGAATCGTAGCGCCATCATTTGTAACCGTAATGTCTCCATCTGGTGATATGAGGATCTTGTCGAGGCCTCGTGGTCCGAGCGAGGTCTTTACGATATTGGCTACCGTTCTGGCGGCTAGTATATGTGACTTTACGGCATCATTTCCATGTTGTCGCTTCTTTTTACCTTGACTAAATTTGTATCAGCAAGCTCTAGGGTGAGCAAGATGGGGTTGAGAATCCTTACTCTCTAACCACGATAAAAGGCCGGCCTGATTCGTCTTTTATGACCTGGGCTATAGCAAAGTTAGAATCCTTCCCATTTTATTCTAAACCATAGATGGTAAATCATACCCTGTGACATATCAATATCTGGAAATTTTGTTAGCTTCTGTGATCCCTAACTTTATGACAGATGGTAGGGCACTCACTCATGGCCATCTTCGCTGAGAGAAATGGGGTTTAGAGGATATGGATCAGACTAGTAGACTCTTGAAAGGGACCAAGATAAGTGAAACCCTGGTTATTGTGCGTAGTATGGGTTGTGCTTATGTCAACGCGTTCCGATACTCAGTCGCGCTTCCCAAAAGCTCTTTTCGATACTATATTTTTTATTTGAGCCGCATCCTTGGCGTCCTTGGCAACTTCATTTTAGCATGAATGATTCTCTACGGTCCTCAGTGATTTTATGTCGCTTTCCAGAATCTTTCAAATGTGAGAAGCGAAGCCCAGTGTCTTTGACTTTGAAGCTTGAAATAAGTCACTAGTATCGCGATGCGACTGTTTGAGTTTCAGCTAAACTCTGCTACCATCACTGGCTATATTGTTTAACAAATTATAAATTGACTCTTCATCTCTTGACCAGAAGTAACCTCAAGAGAAAAGCGCTTCATGTAACCCTACGCAATTTGATACATTTGGTCCTATGGGTATCAAGGAAATTGGGAGTTGGCGCTTCATCTATGACTTGTCCCAGTCTTCAGAGGTGAGCTTAATCAAATTATCTCCGGTTTTGGCTTATGTTCTGTAGCCTTGCTAAGGTAAGAATTTATTTTCCAAGCCCAATACCAACGTGTTCTTATAATAACAGTATATCAACTCTGTATCTGTATTCTCTTGAATTGGTACCCTCCATCCATTGCTAGAACGTTTGCTAGACGATGTGGCTACGATTGACTTGAGAAGATTGAAATCTAAATTACCGAACCTAATCGGCCATGATCAAGACTATAAAAGACCATAAATAGTCTGCCTCATGTTTGCAACCAATACATATTCATAGGCAGTGGAAATAGTCACACTGTCGATCCTTGGTCCGAGGGTGTGCTTTTCTTTGCGCTGAGCGTAAAGGCTTTGCTTAGCTCCTGATAGAGCTAACTTTATGTTACCATACCTGACCATGTACAGAATATCTGGCTCACTCGACTTGTATGATGCTTGGATTAGTATTACGACGTTATGGCGCGGGAACTTTCCAATGATATACACTAACGTCATAATACTAATCCAAGCATCATACAAGTGGAGTGACACAAGAATTGATCCAATTTATGGGAAAGAGGAACAACTGGGTGGATCTCTCTGTAATTAGATCTGAGCCCGCATGAATAATCCAACAATAATCCTATATTTCCGAAGCAGGATTAGGATGTGGCGCTAGCCAGTAGAAATCATGGTGTAGCTTAGTAACATTGTGGCGCTCTCTTGGAGGAGTGCATCCCAAACTGAGGGCATCCTTACGGGTACTCCCCGATGAGGATATCAATACCTCGTCTACTCGTCTACTCGTCTATTGTCCCAACTCTGTAATGAACTGCTTGTAAAGACAGGCACGAATGGCATGGAACTCAAAGACGCCGTACCAAAGAAGCAACTTAGAAAGGCTAAAGCTCCTCGAAGTCGCACAGGTTGCCGCATCTGGTCAGTAGTTTACTATTTGTGTTACCCATTATTTTGGTGGCTGGAGCTCGTTATTAGTTTTGAGTCTAACAGGCGAATAGTAGAGCTCGACATATAAAATGTGATGAACAAAAACCGAAATGTCGTAACTGTCACGTTAGTGGCAGGACGTGCGATGGATACACGCCTGTAGCTAGATCAGACGATGCGAGGATTTCTCCTATCAGTCCACTGAGTTCTGATGGATCCTTGATAATGACAGCTACATTACCAGAGGCTAGCGGGGAACGAAGTCACTTCTACTTCTTTAAGCAGCGAACTGCTCCTGAACTGTCAGGTTATATGGATGCCGAGTTTTATAATGCACTAATGCTCCAGATGAGCCGTGAACAGCCTGCCATCAGGCATGCGGTGATTGCCCTTGGAGCTCTTCATGAGAGTGTGAGAATACGTGACGTGATTAGGGGTGATTTGAAGACATTGAGCTTACACCACTACACTAAAGCAATTCAAGAGCTGGCGAAGAGTTCGAAGGATAAGACGCAATCGATCTGTGTCACTTTGATATGTTGTATCTTGTTCATATGGATCGAAACTTTGCAAGGAAATCATGGCCTTCGTATGCAACAATTGACCGCAGGACTCAAAATATTGAGAGAGTGGCAGAGAAATGTTGTAGCGACTGGATCAACTACGTGCCGAGATGTCCAGTTCATACGGAAACAGCTCGTCCCTATATTCACACGTATGGATCTTCAAGGTGTCTCATTTGAAAACGGGCGTATCCCACAGCTCGATCTTCATCTACGTCTTGAAAACCCTAGGAGCAGTGGGATTCCAGCTGCATTCACATCGGTAGCTGAAGCGCGAGACTGGGAAGATGTCATTCTTTACTGGATACAAAACGCTATGCGAAGTAACAAGGATTCTATAGAGTCAGCTAGGCTTCCTGTACAAGTAGAAGGTCAATTATTTCTGGAGCAATGGGAGGTGGCCCTCAATGAATTTCTACGTGTCAAAAAAGACATAAGCGAGAGCGACATCAGAGCTTGCAACATCCTGCGCATCTATCAAAAAATGTCAGCCATTATGCTTGGAACTCGAATGTCGCGCAACGAGATCGACTACAAGCCGTTCAATAAAAACATGGAGGATATCATAAACGTCGTAGAATCTCTATTCGAAGCCTCTCGTGGTACGGGTACTCTGGATGGATATCAGTTTTCCTTTGAGATGGGAGTCGTAGCTCCACTGTTCTATGTCAGCAGTAAATGCTTCGATCAAGAATTACGCATGAAGGCATTGATTATGCTGCTTAAGTGTCCTCGCAAAGGAGGGGTGTGGGATGGGCTAGGGGTTGCCAAGATGACAAGTCTATCACCCGAAGGCATTGCTAAGGATGTTACACTTGGAGAGACGAAGACAAATGAGTGGGTGAAGCGGTACGATGCTGCTATGGCAGTTGAATATAGTTCCCTCGGAGTCTCTTTCTCCTAGCGGTTGACTTGGCTTTAACAACTCACAACTTTTAATTGCAAGCTGTGGGTGTGTCGCGGAGTGCTTGCAATAGAGACCCCCCTCCCTGAGATGCTGGTAGCGCCGTGGAACCGAGAAAGTCTTCGCGATGGTCAATCCGGAGCTGGACGAAGCGCACTGAGCGGCAAATTAGAAGTATGTTCTCTCTACTCAATAACCCAAGAGATGCTAAACAACCTATGTATGCAGTTCAATATTTGACGCAACCAACTCCAGAAACAGTCCAGCCAATGACAGGTGCAAGATCAACCACCGCTATTACCTGCATTCAGGCAAAATCTACTGTATGTCGGGCTCACCAACAAGCAAAACTAACAATTTGCAAAACCGACATCAAGCTCGACATGCTACGGTATAGAGTATGTTGGATAAGAAATTACTGATTTATTCATTTATTTAAAGTACATCAATAAAACATAGATGCTGTTCCTGCATCCGTTCAATCTCTGTTCATTTATCTTGAGCTGAAGCCAAAGTCATCTAAAACGTTGGGTGCTCGTGTTTGCTAGGCATCCATTGGGCGTCGATTGATTAGTCCTCAATTAGGCTTGGAACAACTGCTCCCATTATGCACATAACCTAAAGACCCCTCCAAACATTCGCATTCGGATGGAGGTATTCGTTGTGTGCTTATATATATAGCTAGCTCAGTCTATGTACATGGTTCAATGAGCTCTACACATCTTGAAGCTTCAAAACTTCGCTTTACACTACCTCCTGCAACTATCTCGGGTTCCATTGATTCTCGCGGCCCTGAGAAGGCTGAATCCAAGTATTAGCTAGCCTTATCCAACGGCCCGTACCTAATCTGATATAATTCCAGCACACGAGCAGTCGGAGGCATTAAGCCAGTTGGCTGCGAACCAGTCTCAGTGGCAGAAGCAGATTCAATAAGCTATAATCCACCAAGTCAAACCATGTCCAATACACACACACAACCTCAATAGTATATCCCAATACTTCCCCACAGATTGCCCATTCAGTAACACCAATCCTGGGGTCGTGGCTCATTCTTAATCTATCCTTGACATGTTTGTGGTAAGCGAGGCAATCTATGAGTTGTGCCTATGTGTGGTAAAAGGAAGGTACCGCCACTAACTAGTGGACACGCCCAATTATGAAGTACCTATAAATGAATTCAGATGCAGCTTGTCTGGTCATACTTACTGGGTGATATGTAAGAAGTGACTTTCAAGACCTCGTGATTGTATGAGGCGATTTTAAGATTCAGACCATCAGAGGAACATCTTATTTTCTAGTGTAGCTATCCAGTTTTGATCGTGATTAGGGCCTGTCAACTTCCTGATCCTAACTATGAGGTTGACTTGGGGAACGACCTTTGCAGAATAGACATCTATGGTAGAGTCTTTCATGGTGTCGATCAACTTAGTAACTTAGACCGACCCTCCTCTCCTCAAACTCTCCATTAAGAGACGGCATATGCTATACTTATAAGTATCTGTTATTTATGATCTACAGAAACAGATTCGAAAAGGATAATAGGCTGCACAACATTAACGGCTTGATCACGTGACCATAGTATACCGCCCACCTTGATTAATTAGAGTGATTGACTAGGGTAACCGGTACACGGCAAAACCCAATTCCAATGGTTTCCCTATCGGTGGTTGCGATCTCGGAAAACATGTGAGTCGTGATGTGTTTCATCTTGTTATAATTTGGGCTACGCCACGGATCCTATGCAGCCTATTCGGGACACACGAGGAGGGGCAACATGCTGGAAGGGATTCAAAAGCGACATACGAAAATGTATCCACAATGGAACAAACGAGCATTGAGATGTAATCTGAAGAGGAGCGAACTGGGGAAGTCACCTTTTTGAGACTGAGGTACTACTCGTGTCACCAAACGGATTGCTGCATATGTGAAGCAGAAGCCTTCCACGACAACTCGAATCTAATGTGTGGCACGATGCTTTCTTCAACCCCCCTGGCCGGTACGTATCATCGGCCCCTCCCTGAGCCAGCTGGGTTACCAGTGGATTGCCAGTTGGTTTTCCAGTCTCGGCCATGGACAGTCAGCCTCCGAGATATTTGGTCATGCTTTTGTCTACTGTTTGCCAATTAGTACCGAGTACTAGACTAAACTCGCCGCAATCTGTCTTGGGGACTGGGGATGTGAAGCTTAACCGATGAGCCGTTACTTGTGGAAACGGAAGAGAGATCACAAAATTAAAGAATCCAAGGATTCCCACTGGACTCTGTAGGGGGCAGCCAACGGTGGCATGGGCCAGTATTCGTATGGAGAAGTCTGGAGCGTCTGCCCGAGAATCCGGGGATGCGGATGCACCTAAACTTCTTGCAGCCATTCGTCTGACGGGGGCACATCTGCTGATGGCTGTCTTATGCAATTTAAGTAATGCCAGCCACCCTTTACCAATTAGCAAGGGTGACATTCGCTGCATATCATACATAAGGTTGTGGACATCTTCTCGATTCGATTCTTACTAGGCCTCCTTTAACTTCGACCACCATCTGGCACTCGCCCTCAAGGTTTGTTTCGCCGCTTGATAGTTGTGTTGGACGATTGCCCATCATGTCTAGGAGGGATATGGACGATTTATACGAGCTACAGTCTCCTCAAAATGATGAGGTACGAAATTAACCCCGCTCTATTGCATTTCCCTTCTTTAACGATCCGGGTTACAGAAACATGCGGAAGTCGAGGTGAAGGTAGTCAAGGGAAATGAAGCTTTCAACGAAGCTATGCTGAAAGAGCCCCCGAAGCCATTCACCTTCTCTACTATTCAGCTATACACAGCATGTTTCATAGGCTTTTTTTGTGCGACTATGAACGGTTATGATGGATCTTTGATCAACAATCTGTTAGCAAACCCATATTTCTTACAATTTTACAAAGGAGAGAATGCCGGAATATGGGCGGGAATCGTGACATCTATGTACCAGATCGGTGGTGTGGTCTCGCTCCCCTTCGTTGGACCTGCAGCGGATACTTTTGGACGCAGGTTTGGAATGTGGATCGGATGTCTTTGCATCATCATCGGAACCGTCATTCAGGGAGTTGCTACGAGAGACAACGGCGCCAAGCAATTTATGGGAGGTCGATTCTTACTCGGTTTTGGGGTCAACATCGCATCAGCCGCTGGACCAATGTATGTCGTTGAGGTCTCTCATCCAGCATACCGCGGTGTGGTGACCGCTATTTTCAATTGTTTCTGGTTTACTGGTTCCATAATCGCCAGTGGCGTAGCAAGAGGAGGACTAAACATCGGAGGAAACTACTCGTGGCGAGTTGTCATCTGGATTCAACTGATGTTCTCCTCCATCATATTCCTCGCAGCCTACTTCCTTCCCGAGTCACCTAGGTGGTTATACGTCAATAACAAGCAAGCAGCGGCGAAAGCTATGTTGACAAAATATCACGGTGATGGAAATCCAGACAGCGAATGGGTCAAGCTGCAAATGCACGAATACGAGGATCTCCTCGAGATGGACGGTGCTGATAAGCGCTGGTGGGACTACAGAGCATTGTTCAAAAATAAATCGACATGCTACCGACTATTTTGCAACGTCTGTATTTCGGTATTCGGACAATGGGCAGGAAATGCTGTCCTTTCATACTTCATGGCTAAAGTTCTCGAAACAATTGGTGTCAAGAGCGAATTTGGCCAAGCGAACGTAATTCTCATAAACAACTGCCAGCAGTTTATATGGGCTCTGTTTGGTGCCGCCCTTGTGGATAGAGTTGGTCGTCGACCATTACTACTATTTTCCAACATCGGATGCTGTATTACTTGGCTTGCTATGACTACCTCGTCGGCTATCTATCAACAGTCTATCCCACCGGGTAAAGATATGCAAGGTACTAATAAGGTTGCTGGAACTGCCTGCCTTGCATTCATTTTCATCTTCGGGGCGGTATATTCCATAGGGTTTACGCCCCTACAAGCACTTTATCCTGTTGAAGTTCTATCCTTCGAGATGCGTGCTAAAGGAATGGCATTTTCCCAAACCTCGGTTGCAGCCGGTGAGTGTTTTATTCAATATTGTCCTAGAAGAAGTGCTAATATAGAAACAGCCAATATGCTCAACCAATTTGTCTGGCCAGTAGCCATGGATAAAATCGGGTGGCACACTTACATAATCTTCACTGTTTGGTGTGGGGTTCAGGCAACTGTAATATGGTTCTGGATTCCAGAGACGAAGAATCGGACTCTTGAAGAATTGGACGAAATCTTCGCGTCGAAGAATCCGGTCAAGACCTCCATTCAGAAGAAGAGACTCGGGTTCGATGCTTACGGCGATGTTGTAAACATCCAACCTCTAGAATGATTTTCCTGCGCAATTTACGGTACATATATAAAATTCAGCGACGGATGGAGGAGTTGGTTGGTTGGGATTTGCGGGCAAAAGGTTATGAATATAATAAGAGCTTACTTAGGATTTCTCTTGATGGAGATTTTTATGATACCATGTCCCTTAGCATCATTGCTCTTGAACAATGCATTTTGAACAAAAAGACTGGACCAAAGTAACATGATATATTGACTTTCAAACCTTGGGAATCACTTCTTGACCTTCACATCGTTTCATATTCTGAACAGAGCCTCACATGTTCGTATTCGTCCACTCAAAATGTCTGTATCCATTCAGAGACCTCCTACTACGAGAAATATGCACTAGCCACGTTTCTTCCCATTTTCACTGTTACCACACTTTGCGTGCGTGTAACCCGGCACTTGGTAGAGATGAGCCTACCAAGCCCCTATTGCGGAAGTAGTGCCCTGGTACATATACCTCCTACTTACATATACCTATACCACACAAAAACGGAAGACAAGATGCCGAAGGTCCAACGTGTTTTTGGGACACATGTAGATCGTTGGGACGCATGACTACGTAGGTATGGTACGGTTCAGCAAATGCCGGAGCTAGCTGCTAGGCTACCGATGTTTGGAGGCATATGTGTAGGTATAGTAGCGTATATTTGTATGTCTCCTGACCGGCTGCACTAGGAGTTTGTCTGGTATGAGGCTAGAAGATCGATATGAGGGGTCAAGAACTATCACCTGTCGGATATGATAATCCTGAGAGGTGGCGCGACACCAGGCCCGATGTGTTGCGGAATGGAGTAGATATATCACACGAGAGGCTTATTGCTGATGATTGAAGCTTCTCGCCCAAAGAGCACTAAAAGAATACATAGCTTGAAAGCTACGAGTGAGAGAGACTATGCACCAACCATAATATGAATAAGAAAGTCATTGAAAGGCCGTCTAAGAAGTTGCAGCAGTGGAGCTACTGCAGCTGTATGCAGCACTACTTGTTACATTAAGACTTTGCAGTTGTAAATGTTCTAGATCAGACTTCAGAGTTGTGGGAGCAAGTAGGTCACCCTAAATACCGCGACTGTGACCACCAAAAAGAAAATGCACAAGCAACTAGCATATAGAATTGGTCCGTGCAAGAACTTGAAGAACAAGTATTGTACACCGTATTTGAGGTATATAATGTGACCAAACGCCTCGCCCCGCCTGGTATAATATTAAAATACGCCTGAAAAAGCACTCAAATCCATGCAGCCTTATTACTCACTAACACTGAGTGTTCATTCAGACCGTACGTCCACCTGGCAATATATTTTACACCCCCAAAGAGAAACGAAAACAGTCCCTTCTATGCAATTTTCTATCCTGTTATTCATCCTATCGAGTACATCGGCCTTAGTACAAAAGTACTGTATTTGAGACGGTGCATTCGGATCTTAAGCACCGATGCGAACATATCCTTGAACACAAGTGGACTTCTCAAGACCATCCATGGCACCGGATTGCGAAGTGCCATTAGTAAGACGGAAATTAGCACCTTCTGGTGGCCGTGTAGAATGGGAGGTGGTGTTCATGTCTATATAATCATCTTCTTCCATATCGGCGTCTGCATCTGCGTCTGGGTCACTTCCCATATCCGCTCCACTCGTCATATTAGATGTTGTGATATGATGTTCATTGTGACTTTGGAACTGACTTAAATTCTCATTTTGATTCTGAATTTGTGGCTGTTCGATGTTTTGCTGTTGACTGTTGTGGTCCAGATTTTGATTTTGATTTGGGTTGATAATTATGTTGTGGTTTGAGGCTATCGGCTTTGCTGTCGACTGAAACTCAGACATATGCGCAGTCGAGACCGTAGAATCTCCACTCAACGAACGTTGAGTGGTCAAGCCAGAGCTGGCTCCCCTTGCTTCCTTTACAACACCTTTCCAGCGACCAATGACCTTGTCTACTACAGCATCAAGATGGAGATTCCTGTCCATGATGTTGAATCCTGTGCTTGACATATTTAGTCCCGACTCGGCCAGATGACTCATTATGGTTGAATCTAAAGGTATTGTAGTTGGCGCCAATAGTTTAAATTCTCTTGGGTGTTGTAGTCTCGAGAGGTCATCAACTTGGATTCTTAGATGCGCAGCTTCCTGGGTTATGAGCTCTTTCTCCTTTTTCAATGTCTCAACTTCTACAGCTTTCTTTCCTACACTGCGGGCAAGTTCTAGTGTCCAAAGTTCTGTCCTTCGTTGTGGAGTCAGCGAGTTCCAGTGACCAAATGCCTGATGGAGGTGGTCTGATATCCTGGATTCGAGGTCCATAGCTACAGCTTCTGCCCGTTGAGCAACTTCTGATGGATCTTCGGGTAAGTTAAAAAGCTCAGGTGGAGGATAAGAGAAGTCTTCGCGGGGTGTAGTCGTCGCAATCGCACATGAAACGCGCCAGTTGTGTATTGCAGAAGAGAAATGTGTGCGTAGAGCTTGGTATTGACTATCTCCAGGTGGAAGTATTGACCATGAGGACGTTGACGGGAGGGGGTGTGATTGACTAAGTGTAGGAGGAGGAGGGAGACAGTGTAAAGCGAGGGAAGGGAAATCAAGGGCCATGGGATCATAATTGAAGATTGACGGTCCTTCTATTTTTTGTCTATACAAATTAGTATTTCTTAGCCAAACGATAATTGGTTGAATACTTACTTCGCTGCCCGAATTCCTCCTAGAAGCTCCCTCAATGCTAGCTCTGCTGCTCTAGCATTGTCCAGAGCATCCGCAATTTTCTGTTTTTGGTCGAATGTTGCTTTGGCTAGAATCTGTTTGCTGACAACCCTGTTCCTGGGCTCTAACCTTCTGCCCGAGTCTCTCTCCTCGCCCTCGAAGCTTTGCACGGATCCTCCGTTCCTTGTTGGTGGAATGTTATTCATTACACCCGTGGATTCCCACGTCCCCTTATTCAGAGCAAACTTGGGTTTGTTGGCATAATAATTTCCATCCATTGGTTCCCTCCTAAAACTAGGGGATCTAGGCACATCAGACTCCAAAGCAGGACTTCGTCTTTCTTGACCCCCGGGCGTGCCTGCTGGAGTCGAATCCTCTCTCCTCGATGTCGAATTCCTGGGTTGCCTCCTTGTGATTCCTCCGCGC
>Ga0247807_10001172_pt1 | contig 15712 bp, 15 predicted proteins | sample UWRJL074202C1_FD_179931 | JGI IMG/M metagenome (GOLD analysis project Ga0247807, IMG submission 179931) | Plant litter microbial communities from Arlington Agricultural Research Station in Wisconsin, United States - UWRJ-L074-202C-1 | ecosystem: Environmental > Terrestrial > Plant litter >...
ATGTTGATGGTGGACATGCTGCAATCGTCTTCCGTAAAGTGGGCGAAGGCAGTGTCATACTGACTGGAACTCATCCAGAGTAAGCCCCTATATCATATATAATTATGCGACTTACTAAGGGGTCAGGTTTTCCGCTGTCAATCTTAATCCTAAGTGTTCGATCGAAGGCTATGCCGAACTAGTCAAAGCGTTGGCTGAGGATGATGAACGACGAACTCAGTTTCTCAGAGCATGTCTGGAAAAGTTAGGACTGTTGACTAGCCATGAGTCTTCTTCGGTACCATCCCTATCTCGCCTACATCTTTCATCTCTGCATCATTTTCTGATTCCAGAACTACTGGCATCCTGGGATGACATTATCGTCACAGAAGATGGCGAAGAATATATCAGAGCAGAGAATGATTCATTTCATCTTGAGAAAGAGGACTCAAGGTGGTCTCTGGGTTCTCTTGTCAAGTCTCTTCCAATCTCCGAGATTCTTGGAGAAAACACGGCTAATCAAGTGGACGATACTGCTAGAGACGGAATTCTCGACTATAACAAAATTACCAAGAGCATTATTTCACACGAAGAAGATTGGCCTGCACTGAAAGAAACACCTTACTTCAATCATCATTCGTATTACTCGAACTTACGAAGTTATCAGAAGGAGAGAAATGGTGAAGCAGAAGTGAGTCTTTGAATTTAGCACGTTTTAGTTTGACGTGAGAAACACCTCATGATACAGCCATTGACTTTGCTATCGAATAGGAGTTCGGAAAATATCTCATGTATGGCGAAGTTGTGACAAGCACGAACACACTTCTAGAAAAGTATGTAGCACTACTTGCACCTGTGGAATCTCAATATCGTGATTTCAAAGCTTTGAGCTCTCTGAATTTATCTCCTGTTATTGCTCAATTATACTAAGTTTATACAGAAATACGAAGCTTCTCTCTGGGCTTCCAAATGGCTTTACGCTAACTGCGACTACTCAAGTTGCAGGTCGAGGACGTGGCTCGAACGTATGGGTGTCTCCTGCCGGTTGTTTAATCTTCTCAACATACATGAAACACTCAGTGGTCCTCAACACTACTGCACCTGTTGTTTTCATACAGTATCTTGCTGCGATTGCAATTGCAGAAGGTATTCAGTCATACGACCATGGATACGAGAACGTGCCTGTGAAACTGAAATGGCCTAATGATATTTGTAAGCTTATTAGACACCACGCATTTCTTTAACACAAAGACATTCACCATGCTCTGGCAATTATTAACCGCTGATTAGATGCGTTGGATCCATCCAAACCTGGTAGCAAAGAGTACGTCAAGATCGGCGGGATCCTTGTCAACTCCTCCTACTCATCAGGGGGATATGACCTTGTCGTCGGAATTGGCATAAACACCACCAATGCTGCACCAACAACCTCCTTAAATGCCCTCATCCCCTCAACTCTTGCACCTTTCACTATCGAGAAACTTCTAGCTCGTATCCTTACGAAATTTGAAACGATCTACACCAGTTTCTGCAGAACAGGGTTTGACAAGAAACTAGAGGAGACATATTATAAACATTGGCTGCATACCGATCAAATTGTAACACTGGAGCAGGAAGGTGGTGTAAGAGCAAGAATAAAAGGTATTACAAGTGATTGGGGACAGCTAAAAGCAGAGGAGTTGGGTTGGGAAGATAGACCCACAGGAAAAGTTTGGGAATTGCAGAGCGATAGTAACAGTTTTGACTTTTTGAAGGGATTACTAAGGAGGAAAGTCTAGATTGATGGTACGCTCTATTCATCATGCCTAAGCTGATAGCCCAAATGGTCACTTTCGATGGCTCTCGTCATCGTGTGCTACTGTTCTGTACGTATTTTTTGTAAGAAAGAGTCGTAGATCCCTTGGATATTCCTAGAACAGAATAATAGAACTTCTCACAACTACTCATGAATGTTTATCTCTAGTCTCATCTCACATTTAGAGTCTCAAATCTCGATAAGAAAAAGATGTATCTGTTGAAGTTTTTGCATTTTTCTTACACAGAAGGAAGTATATATCTCCCCTCCCGAGGTCCAGACCTGGACCTATATTCTTTGACCAAAACATAAACGCCCCAACTCCATGCGCGGGTATCTCCTTAACTCCAATTTTTGTTTAAAACCCATTTTGACATATCCGGCTTTGCATCAGCCCGTTTCGTACACTCTCCATCATCATCATTCGTCCCTGACGCGAGCGGCTCTTCCAGCTATTCCTCTCCCTCCTATCCCCTTAGCGAGCCGGCCCTTTCATCATCGTCGTCGTCGCGATTCATCTGAATCCTTTCTCTTTCTCTTTGGTCTTTATCCCTGTGCCCTAACCTAACCATCCCTTCCGCACAGGGTCGTCGCCGGGTAATTCCAATTTCCAATCCCCGTGATTGATTTCTCGCTCAGTTCAGTCCGACGTAGTTGCTTCCCTTGGGTATCCGCAGGGCCTCAAATGTCCTCTCTTGCCGCGACAATCGCCGGCTCGGCACTGCCGGAGTCTCCACTTGCGGCTGTCGCGTGCTCTGCTGCCCCGGCCGCTCGAGTGCGTCGTCTAGACGGAGGACGGGGGCTGACATGGGCGTGGCTAGGATAGAGGAGGTGAATGCCATCAAGGCGAGCGTGGAGAAGGTAATATGCATTTTTTGTTTTTTGTTTCTGGCGTGTATGTGATATGTGTAATGTGTAGAATGTAATCGTACAAAGTGTGAGAGTTTTGGGGGAGGATTATCCAGATGGGAAATGTGGTTTGGATATCATTGGCGAAGCGTATTCTAAAATAGGTGTGCCGCAGACGGCGATGGTCTTTATATATATCACCATTCACAATCCCAGACCATGGGCATCAACATTTCGGCTCAGCCTTCTCCTTCTGTAGCCCCCAGATAATCAAGGATAATCAAGCATACACAAGCGGTGCTGAGAGAAGAGCCGAGCCAGAATTGATGGAGGTGTACAAGATCCCACCAATAACGGTGGTGGCGGGGCATGGGCAGATAAGTATAAGCTTTTTTTCAACTTGCTTCACTAAATCCCTCGAAACGGTAATCCGTGAGGCGGGCGAAAGAAGGAAAAGGGAAAAAAGAGGATTCTGTTGTAAAGTAGCCTGTCATGGGGAGGGAAGGAATGTCATTTTGGCTCCTTTGAGGTTCTTGCGGCTGGTGCGGCGCAAGGCCTCGGCTCGCGTTTCCTTGTCATGTCAGATTTTTGGCAGCGATTCATGTATCTGCTCTGAAAACCCGGTGTGTATTCGAGTGTAGACATGGGTACGGGGCGAGATCACCGTGAAAAACTCATGCCTCCGAAGAGTCAAAGCTTCTAGTTGTTTGATCTGAGGTTACATCTGCTTGGGACTTGAGAGGATCTGGTCAAGGTTCCGCCTCACAATGGGCCTTGGCGTTTGACGAGTGGGCGGGTTATTGAGCGAATTCAGACCATTACCACAAATGTCCTGCTTAAATGATCTCCAAGTTGTTTCCTGATTGCAATGAAACCAGAGTCTTGTTAGATGCGACAAGAGATTTATCGGTCCCGCTATGCTTGTGAGGCCAAATCGCAAGCTAAATCTCCATAAGCAGAGCAAGCTTGGATGAGCGAGTCTTCGGCCAACTCTTGGAATTTAGGAGGCCGAGACACGTCAAAGCTTGATATGTAGGTAGTAGGTAGTTCTTATAGACACAAGACACTTGACAGGAGTCGAAGGCTTCGAAAGCTTCAAGTAATAAAAGCCTCATCCGAATACGGCAATAAAAAGTTCCCAGACAAATCACTCTCCCACTTTAACCATTCATCGAGTCCCTCCCACAATGCATCATCGTCCAATAATACAGGTTCCATGACCGTTGCGACGCCTTCACCAGCGGCATTCAACTCGCTCGTACTCATTGCCTCCTTTCCTTTTCCCTCCTTCTTCATTTTCGCTCTCAGCCACGCTGTCATTTCCATCACATCAGCCACGATACTCAAGGGTGGTCGACGATTCAGCCGACGATACTGGTGGAGGGTGTTTTGTAGTTCGGCGTTGGCGAGTAGAGAAATGATACGGGCAACACGCCAAGGCTCGTCGAGGGGTTGTAGAGACCAGGTTTGCAGAGTGGAGTAGACAAGTCGGATGCTGTTGCGTGCAAGCTCGCTTTCGGAGGGAGTAACAGAGGTGTTTATGGAGAGAAATTTCAAGAGGTAATATCCGCTTGATAATAGAATCCAGAAATGGTGTTTTGGGTAGGTGTAATGAGGAGGCTCGGTCACAGAATTATAGAGGTGTGTTAGTCTGACTGCCGTCTCAAACCCGAGATACCAGATTGCTCTGGTGGCAGCATCGATATGATGGGTACCTGTGCTGGATGCTGTTTCACCGAGGAGCGAGAATGAGTAGAGACTCAATTTTGCGCCGTGGAAAAGGATCTCGAGAACTTTGTTAGAGCATGCCAGGACTTCGTCACCCATGATTCGGAGTTCACTGTCAAACATGTGGATTAGAGAGCTCCGGACCATAGACCCGCTACGTTGATTCATTGTTGCGGAGAATCGAGCGACATGACGTTCGATTTCAAATTGCATAGCCAGCGGATCGCAGATCGAACTAGCTTTGACTTGGACGTCAAGTTCCATAGCTGGTCCAATGACACTAGGTAGACCTAGATCAGAGGACAAACTAGATGGTCTGTCAATATATGACTAGCGTTAGCTACACAATTTTGTTGCTTACTATGTGCTAACGATAAAACATCCCAGCCATGTTCTTCTCCTAATCTCAATGTCTTGAGCAGAGAACTGACTAAAATCGTATTCCCACGTGGCATCAGATTGATGCAACCCCATCCGAATGGCAGCGCTCACCGCGAAGCCACAGTAATTCCAGCTAGAATCTAGAATCTGTTTCCGAGAAGGGATCGGCCAGAGGCAATATATTAGTAGAGCGTGGATAGTATATAACGATCGAATAGGCTCTATCAGTTGTCTAGACAGCAGTCTCTTATATGATTCTGCTAAGTTTTCCTGATGGCGTGACGAGATAAGAATAATTGCCCAGAAAAGAAGTGGGCTAGTTTGGTGAAGTGTATTAAGGGACATTCTCGTGTCCAAAATGGGAAAATGTGGCAGGTAGTTGGTTGCAAAACTGGATTAAGTTAGGAAAAGCAGGTACAGGAGATGAGCTTCGTACTTTCTAAATGTGATGGCAATATTGACACCGCTTAGATGATAGTCGTCTAGATTTTGATCCAGTACATGACTGAAGTCGGTATTGCTGTCGGTGAGTCCAAATGCATTCGCAGTGTCAATTGCAGCACTATAACTGTCATTTCTATTTGTACTTGGCGTGATAGATTGTGATGCTATATCGGGAGGTGATGTGGAGGCATCTTCCTGATGGCTCTGCGCCCTTTTGATCCTATCTAGCTGTCTCTCAACCTCTTCTAGCCGTCTCCAATGCCTTCGTTAGCTGACTTTGTTCTAAGCGACAGTCAGAGCGTTGCTATTCAACTCACCCTCTCACTGGCTTACGCCTAAATGTCGCATCACTTCTACATTCTTTCTTCAGCCTCTGACAGTTCGAACAAGGGGCCGGAAATGTTTCCGAAGAGTTACATTTAATCTAGTTAATCATCAGAATTCAAGATACCCACTCTAAGAGCGGGAACGGACCTTCGACTGACCTACAACACCGGTAAGTTAGTTTTTGAGTTTCGTAACAACGATATGTATCCAAACAAATCTATCGAAGCAGTACATAATAGTTTTCTTCATATTCAAGATAGTGCAGTTTTTTTCGACATATAAATCATCCCAGAGTAACCGTCCAGCGTCCACTAGGTCTCAAAAATCTCCAGAACAGAGATATCTCTTGGCTGGGTTTGACTTACGGCATGTAGTGCAGGCTCTCTTCACAATTTTATGTTTATCAATCGAATCTCCGGTCATACTGCTGTCACGAAGCGGCTAGAGTACTATAGCTGCACCGCGAAATGATGGTAAAAAGATGGCTTGGGGGTTGAGGTTCAACTTAGCCGAACTTCGGCAGATGGCCGATTTTCGCTAGTGTCTGGTCACGTGTTTTAATGGCGGTGATGTTCTTTACATGCTCGAAACTATTGTAGTATACAGTAAAAGAAAAGAAAGATAATGTAGTCCAAATAGAGAGTTTGAAATAGGCAGGTGAGTTTTCATCTGAGAATCATCCCAGAAAACGTACGAGGACACAAATTGTGCAGTTTGAATTAGCAAAGTCCGTGAAGCTTTCTGGTATCATATTTTGCTAGCAGACCAGAAGCACTGGCAGTTGATATTTGGATACCAGTCGAGTCGTTCAAGTAAAGGACAGTGTTCCGAGTTCCATCCCAGCATCAAAGGCCGTGAGGCTCTAATTTAACTCCAAACCCCCCTCATCCAGTTACCGAGAAACCATGTAACTCCAATTCCCAAATAAAATACTTACAGAATACAGTGTAGTTCGCAATCAAATATCAACGCCCGAGCTTTTTCCCTTGTCTTGATCTGGAAGGTCAGTCATCTTTGTAGAAGTTAGTATACCCAATCGCTCTCTGAATATCACATATGCTTGAGATGCTAGATTGGGGGTGCCGGTTGGACAATTAGACATACCACAGTATCTGCGGGAATCTCTGTCTTTGCTCCCCAGCTCCACGGCATCCAGCTGCCACTTTGGTTCCTCTTTGCTTGTCTTCGCTGAGATTCTACTTCTTCCGTTCCGCTTTCTGCATCAATCTTTTCGAAATCGAGCTCGCTTCGTCTTGTACTCATGCCACTCATGGAGCTTCTCGGTCTGTCGGCATCGCCCTCGGCGGCTCCATCAAATATACCACCTCTAGTTTTGAAGCGTTGGCTCTGTAGCGAGTTGGCCTCCTTATCAAGAGCCGAAAGAAGAATGGAAAGGCGTTCTCGCTGTGCGGTTATGAATGAAAGGCGGTCCTCTCCATCTACGGATGGAGGGATGAGTATGCCGGAATTGGAAAGGTCTCGAGACTGTCGGCCAGCAGCTGTTGATGTTGCCGCAGTCACAGCTGAAGCTAGAAGTGAATAGAAGTCATTTGCAGTACTTGTGGCCGCAGCTACAGGAAATTGTGGGCGTGCAGCTGGTAAGTTAAATCGTGCAATCAAACTCTGAGTGTATGAAAAGTGAGATGGAGTCGACGGAGGTGTCGGCTCCTCTGGCTGAATACCGAGAAGAGCTTGCTTGATTAAGTCAATCCCATGTTTGAGATACGTAAAACCAGCTGCCTTTACACGATCATGAGCCGAAGAGATGAAATCATCAATAGCAAGCTCGTTCTTCTCGAGGAAGGGGTGCACATGTTCCTGGTATATGACCTTGGCTCCTTGTGTTTGTGGCAGGATAAGATAGAGAAGGAAGAACAGTCGGAACCAGGAGTAGAATGGGATCCTATGTGGATAGCAGAATTAGAAGGTGGACATGCAACGAAGCTCACAGCCATAACCATACCAGAACAGAATGAAGCCCACCCACGACTCAGCAAGCAAGGCGCAAGCTAGCACAACCCAATACATGAGCCATGGTGTCAACAACGCAGGATCCGTGGTTTTGAGAGCCTTATAGCTGGCAAAGACGGGAAATACGAAGGTTGGAATGGAACTGAAGTCGGGTTAGCATCCGTTTGTCGTTGGAGATGGGAGGTATAGAGGGGCAAACGCTGGTGGGGTAGGTCGATGTGCTTACGATAAGAGATTAGCAACTGTGCTGAAGAACATGACTGCGGTTCCCCAGCTTGGATGGATAGGTATTTCCGGAGTTTAAGAGAAGATTTCAGCAGCTCTGGAATCGTGAAATGAGATGTGAAAGAAGCAGTGTACGAGGTGAAGGTGATGGGTGGTGGTGACGAGTAATTGAACATCAGCAGGTACAAAGCACACATCGAGCCTTATCGCCGTCCCGACGGGAAGGCAGCTGTGGCTTGAACCCTCACGCCACCGTACCTTTACTGTTGTTGCCTGTAGCATGTTTGTGTACAATGGTCCCTGATTTTCAAAAAAGAACACATGTCAACAGGGTAGAGGACAGTTCTGGTTTCCGGTTATGATATTGTCATCATCGTACGGTGATCTAGTATATGTGTGTGTCTGTTTTTTACCGTATCAACAGTACCTACAGCGACCAAGCTCTCCTCCCGTACCCCGGATATGCTGTCTTTTGCCCTCTAACCTGCTTCAGGCTAGCCTATGACACCCTAAGACCCTGACACCTTTCATAGCCTAACACCCCTAAGACCCTTAATTAATACTGTATTACTCACTGTACTGCACTGTACTGTCCTATACTATATTATATCCATCCATCCCAGCATTGCCATCTCACTCTGATTCTTACTCCTAGTTCCCCAGACACCCCACCGTCAAGATACTCAACCGCACCGTCCTACCTTTCCAGAAATGTAGTACGCTATCATCACCTGGCCTCCTGCGAACAGTATTCCCGTTCACTGCTCCCCTGCAGCCCCCCCGCCAACTGACTTTCGCTGGCTTGGGACTTGGGTCCGGCAGGGCAGCCGCCGCTTGCGGAGGTATCGCTGGTTCCCACTGGTTCTGCTTCACCCAGGTCGCCAGTCACCGCATCTCACTTCCTACCGTCTCCGAGAGAAAAACACACGCAGGCACACATCAGCCCACACGTGGAAGCATCCTAGCCAGATCAAGTTCAGTCCAGTGCACTCCAGCCCGGGTTGGCCATGCACCCAAAGCACTCCTCGACCAAAAGTACAAATAGGGCCTCCATGAATGCATTTTCTTTCTTCTTTTCTTATCCTGCCCGTGCCATCTCCAAACTAGATGTACATATATGATTGTGGCTCTTCTCTCATAAGCTTATAGAATCAATAACAATTCCCCATCTGCTTGCTGCTCTTTTCAAGACTACACAGAGAGAACGGGACTCAAACGTATTGTGATCAGCTATGTGTATCGTTCTAGCCACAACAGCTCATCCCGCCTATGCCCTCATTGTCCTGGACAATCGAGACGAATTCATCCTCCGTCCCACAAGCAGACCACACTGGTGGGACTCCCACCACCAAGAGATCCTCTCGGCAAGAGATCTGCAACGAGCAGAACAAGGCACCTGGCTAGGAATCACTAAAACCGGGAACTTTGCGGTTCTGACAAACTATCGCGAGACGGAAACGAACGATGCAGAACACCCTGTGCAAGGAGCGAGGAGTAGGGGAGGAATGGTGACCGCGTGGTTAACAGCTCAAAACGATGAAACCACGCAAGACTTCGTTCACAGACTACTTGATGGCGAGGGTGTCAAAGGCGTGGGAGGTTTCTCTCTCCTCTGTGGCAAACTGAGGCGACACAAGGATAGTACTAGCGAGCTGGAGCCATTAGCCATCATTTCAAACAGGGCGGGAAGTCCTGATGATGTCCCGTGGATCGCAGAGAGGCGGGGAGAGGTGTACGGACTGAGCAATGCCTGTTACAACGATCCTGAACCATGGCCAAAAGTGGAAATGGGTAAAGAGCTGCTTAAGGATGTTGTGAGGGAAGCATTAAAGGTAGAACTTTCGGAAGAGGAGCTGGTGCAAAACTTGTATGCTATTCTGGATACGAATACTCTTCCAAAACAAGAAGACCAGGATTTTGAAGCATACATCTATCATCTGCGGGAATCCATCTTTATTCCATCCATAGGTCACGCCACATCCCCTCAACACATGCCAGCGGCAGACGAGATTGCAGCTACCAAACCAATTCAAAGTGGTAGTACACCCGTGACTGGAGAGGCCAGTCTCAAGGAAAAAGAACGACCAGAGCTTGCTCCAATGACTGGAATCTACGGAACGCAAAGGCAAACTGTCATTCTTGTGGATTGGCAGGGTCATGTGACATTTAGAGAGCGGTCCTTGTGGGACGAAGAGGGAAATGGTATAGAGAGAGGCAATGCAGATGTGAAGTTTGAATTCCAAATCGAAGGGTGGAATGGAGAAAGTAAGGGAAACGAAGCCCATGCTCTCTCACTTTTATAGTAGCTGATGCTATTTTCCTCTAGATAAGAAAGCAGTTTGAGATGGTTGTAATGGGGAAAAGTGACTTTCTCTAAATATAGAGGTTCATAATAGAGAGCAGTTTGCCGAGATTTGTTAGCCTCTTGTAGTCAATAGCAGAAACACCATAAACAATACAAGTATTACAAATATAAACTCGCTTCCATGATCAATAACAGCAAATAACTTCACCATGACAATTCCACGCCAGAAGAGGAATTCAACTGCCAGTATTACCGGTTATTTTGACTCTATTAAAGAGGTTAGCAACTATTCGTATAGCTATTACAAGTTGTGTATCTAACTTTGGTGTGCAGATGTCGCCCAATAAGGCAGTAGCAACTTCCTCTCCTCCAACGCCGCGGGACCTGACAAAATCAGCAACAGCCCCAACTCTTGCGCATCCAAACAGTCCCCGTTACAATCCATCGCGTGCATATCCCCGGCCACATCGTGTCTTGCCAGATGAGAGCGGATACTCCAAAATGAGAGCTCCACGCACTGATACCTCGTTTCCCTCCTCACTTTACAGCACGCCGACCATTGCAAATTCTCCCTTAACAGCAATGGGATCACGGGACAGTTCTACATTTCTCAACTCCAGAAGGAAGCTCGAAAGCACACTTTTACCACAAGAACCTAGCTTACTGCCAGTCTCTGGCATAAATACTGCCTCGTACCGCTCTTCTTGCAAATCTCAAACCCTCTCTCGAAATTCTCATAACATACAAACGCTCGCTAACTTGCATCCTACTGCATCGGCTTCCAAATCTAATATCGATCCGTCTCGTAAGTCTACCTTATGCTTTGCACATCAGTATGATAATAGGATGGCACAACGATGGTCTGTTGACTCCAAGGTCCTAGGGATATCCCAGCATGAAAGATCCAGACTGTCATTAGTCGATCTCACTGCGATGAGACCTACTCATAATATAAGTGAAGTCGAAAACGGCACAGATTTTGGAGACCGCAAAGTCCAATGTGAGTTACACAGCAGAACACTCTTGTAGCTTCAAAGCAGAATGACTAAAATTCCTGTCAAGTCCAGCCAGTGACCAATATCCGTGCTAGAGTATCAAATTTACCAACAGCTCCGACATCCAGCAAAGGTCACTTCTCCACACGTATTCCCAGCCCCAGCGCCTTTTCTCAAAATCATCCAGAACGCCAATCAATTAGACTCTCGAGCACTCCCGTATTGCCCAGCCAGAAGATATCGAAAGAGGTATGATCGAATTTATATCCGGGATATTGGAGCCGGAAACAATATTGACTGTATGCAGAATGCTGCACCAAAAAGTCGTCATCTTCTAGGTCAGATTTCTCCTACCACTGCAAATAGAGGAGTTCCTAGTCTTCCCAGGGCTAAGACTTTTGGGGTATTTATTAGCTTGACCTCTGCATTCTCTCGTTCTAGTAGTCGTCAAGCTTCCTCTTCCGTAAGTCTTTACCTAAGTATACTGGCTCAAAATGTTGCTTGCAGGTCTCCAATGAGGCTAGGATATTAAACTGATTATTCTAGGCGCAGTCTATTGAAGATTATCCTTGGGACGCTATTTTTAAGGCGCCACTACTAGACGATTTTGATGGACATTGGAGCGGTCGATTTGTCGGCAAACTTACAAAGTTCCAAAATCAAGAACTGGTAGAGAACCTTTCCAGAATTGATAGGCTTCATATGTAGGCTAATAATACTTCTCTTTTGTTTAACTGGGGACTGACTTAGTACAAGGTCGGGAAGTTTTGTCAGTAATGAAGATGATTATGATTGCCTACTAACTGACAACGACCTGAGAGTTCTCAGAGTGAGTACTTTGCCCACAGCCTTGCTATTTGTCTGATATATAGAGTCTCTTGCCTATATGCTAACTGAGTTGTAGGTACTCAAGGAACTGGATGAGCTCTGTGTCACAAGTGAAGTGAAGAAGAGTTTCTGGGACTGGTACGTAGATATATCCGATAAGTTCCGTACTTTACACTAAGAAAATTTGAGGCAACTACTGTACGCTCGCTCAACTAAGAACGAAAAATTCCTACCAGACGGTGGGACGATGATAAATGCACGAGGTAGCTGGGCTAGTCGAATGGGTAAAGCTCTTAAACAAGAAGGCAGGCAACTAGGGAAAAAGACTAGCATGGCTTTCAGAACTCGCAATAGTGGCGAAGATTTGGAAACCAAATACTAGGCCTTGACTCTATAACGTACAACCTACGATACAATACCACTTATGACCGCAGAGTAAGAATACATGGACAGGGATGTTTGAGTATGTTTAGATCATTGGCTTGTTGTATGGTATGTTTGGATTAGAACAGGTATCATGAAAAGGGACGGGTTACTGCTTGATCAAGGACCGATTATCCATCGAGGCGCTGAAGACCATAAGTTGAAAGAAAAAGAAAGAGTAATGTAACGATATTATATAACGAGTAATGGCCAATAACGAGGTTAATGTGAAGCCGAAGTCGGATTTTTTCACAAAGCATGTGCAACTTATTTGTTGGCAACCGGAAACATTGCAGTATTATCACAAAATAAAGCCATAACCCAGAAAATCTGGGTATATCAATCTTATTGTTTTGGAACTCATCCTCCTTCCATCGTTACAAGGGAATGTCATGTACCTGGGGAGTGAAGGAGAATATCTATTTGGTAAGGCGAGGCTTCGCTTAAGTGACGCAACCCCCTGGATGGCCAAACGGTGTATATAGAATAAATACAGAAATTTCTAGCTAAAAAGGCAGCTCATGGATAGAGATAAGCTGAGTTATACGTGAAGAAGATCAAAGAAAGACCGGGCTGTTCTTTCCATTGAACTCCAAAGCTACAATAGATTTGGAACTTGAGCCTGACCTTTTATTTTCTGTTTTAGATGATCTCAATTTTTCTACAAGAATTATTCTCCGTATACCTGACCCTCACCAATATATATGGATAGAAGCTCCATTCGCACATGACTTGCGAATATGATACTACCGGAAGGAATACGTGATATGTGACGAATAAATTACGGGTGCAAATGAGATGCTCCACAAAGCTGGCTAGTCACACTGAGTCGAAAAGTTATTGTTGTTCTGTGGTGAATGGTAGCCGCTGGGCAAAACAATGTCTTGCTTATGCAGATTTCGAATACATCTTTGAGGTGAGGAATATGCACAGCGGTGCTTTCTTCTAAATTATAATATCGGCTTGGATGGGGAACAGATCACTTCCTGGTTGGTGATTTGACTTCCGGTATGTATCTGGTCATAAAACTCAGGGTCTTGGTGGGGCGCCAAGAGCTTATCAGCCCTATGACCAAGTGGGGCGCAAGTCTATAAATAAAAGAGCGAGGCTGTTGTTGTTGTCTCGGGGTTTCGGCCGCGTCAACACTGATCGACCCCTACTTTTTCTCCATATACCTGTGAAGAAGAAAAAGAAAACATTCCCACATCTCTTTCGCTTTGCTCTTCCGTCATATCGTCACATCTCACAACCTTGCTATTTTCGATCTGGACATGGCGCCTGCTTTACAAACCTCCGGACAGGTCTTCCACGGTGCGAAACGTGCGATCCTCACAGCCTCAGCTGCGAATCCTAGCCTCGTCCACCACATATTGCGCCGGAGTCTCTCCTCGCCAAACTCAACGCAGAAGGTTACGCTGGGGATTATCGCTCTCTATGTCGTGGTTATAGCGCTTCTTTGGAACCTGCCGTACGTACGCTGGTCGTTATGGCCCTTCAAGGTGAGTCTTTTGTGTGTGGTTCTGGCCGTATTTGCTACGGAGAGAGAGAGAGCTGAGTGATCGTTGGCTGACACTGGGGTTTCTTGCAGATGCTTACCATTGCCTTTCATGAGTTCGGCCATGCCATGGCTGCTTGTCTTACCGGCGGGCGTGTGAAGTCGATATCTCTCGATCCGCGAGAGGGAGGGGTCACTCACATGCAGGGAGGCATTAACGCGATTACATTACCGGCTGGATATCTTGGATCCTCCTTCATAGGGGCGCTGCTTATATTCTGCGGCTTCAATATTGTGGCGAGCAAGGTTGCTAGCATAGTCTTGGGCGTATGCTTCTTGTTGACACTTTGGGTAGGTGCTGCTCTGAAACTCCTGGGTTGCTTGGTCTTTAGTATGCCTAAAGGCTAGGATGTTTTCCGAATCTCAAGAGACTTTTCTGTTATAGAGATGCTAACATACAAATAGTGGGCTCGGAGAGATTGGTTGACTATTGTAACCGTCCTTGCGGCAGTCGGGCTTCTAGTTGCTTGCTGGTTCATCAAGCATGCTGAACCACTACGCTTTGTTGTTCTTTTCCTCGGGGTGATGAGCGCCTTGTACAGCGCCTGGGATATCGTAAGTTCATTCCCCATATATCATATCTCTTGTATTGACTCTGCGCAGTGCGACGATCTCATCCTTCGTAAAGTCAACGAATCTGACGCCAGCGTGTTTGCCCAACGATATGGAGGCAGCTCACAGTGCTGGGGCGTGTTCTGGTGCATCATTTCACTCTTGTTTATGGCATGCGGGATTGTTGCTGGACTAGCTGCATTCCCAGAATCGTTCCAGGAGCAGGAGGATGATTCTAAGAAGTTTATTCCAACGCGTTGAAGTTATTTATATACCCTAAATCTAATTCATTATTACATAGTCTCAGACTGCGTATACCTGTGTCTAGAGCAACATGGATTCACGTAGTCCAATTTTTTTTGGTTACCTAAGTTCCCCCGTGGAGTGCTAAAGTACTCTTACCCCATGCAACTGTCACGACACCCAACTAACCAAGACAACAATGACGAAACCCGGCTACAATTTGTCATCTCACTCACGTCACTCTACTTAGCCCGCGCTCTTTGCTACTTAATAAGACAATTATATGAAAGCATCTTGCCAAAGCAACAGTATTGCCACTTCGATTTTCCTCTTCATGCGGGATCTTTACATAATCCCGACAGAACACGGCGCCCAACGTAATACGAAGTAAGCTTGGAGGAGGGCTGTACACATCACATAAGGTGACCGCTTCCCATCCCATCGCGAACCATTGGGACCGGTGTTGTTTGGTTCCCGAGCGGATAGGCGACTTTGTAGCAGTAAGCCATCCTTGTGGGGTTTGGGTGCTGGAATGACCGACAGTCATGACCGTACAGTCAGAATGGGGTGGCTTTTTCCTTAGCTTTCCTTTTCTTTTCTCTTGACAATGGGTAAGAGGCGGGGTGTATAAGATTGGAAGTATGGGAACATAAGAGAGGAAGGTGTCTTCACGTATTTCTCTTTTTGGGATTTTTTGGATTTCTTTTTTTTATAGGAAGAGGGCATGTATGGTCGGTCGTAGTGTGAAATGATGGACTCTGACCTGTCGACCATACTGGGACAATATAGTGAATCTCTCAATCCAATAAGTAAGTGCTTGCGCTGTATCCTTGCTACAGTTCTCCCCTGGATTAGACGAACATTTCCAGAGTTGGAATCAGCCATCCACCGCCGGCCCCTTTCACTCTATCTGTAAATTCAAATGCTTCTTCATACAGTTCTAACAGTCAAACAGTCGAGGAGATCCAGCGCCAACGCTTGTCCTTAAGTTCGAAAAACGCAGACCTTCAGAGTTACATCTCACAACTAGTATACGATGTCTTCATCCAAGACGACGATGAAGTCTTCGAAGCTACCTTTAACAGCCGCTGGGCTCCTAAATCCGATTCCAC
>Ga0247807_10001176_pt1 | contig 15701 bp, 17 predicted proteins | sample UWRJL074202C1_FD_179931 | JGI IMG/M metagenome (GOLD analysis project Ga0247807, IMG submission 179931) | Plant litter microbial communities from Arlington Agricultural Research Station in Wisconsin, United States - UWRJ-L074-202C-1 | ecosystem: Environmental > Terrestrial > Plant litter >...
CAGCTGAGCTGAGGGATTCAAGGCCTGCTGCTGCTGCTACTGCTACTGCTGCTTAGTTCACTCACAGTATCCCTCGTCTGATTGCCTGCGAAGCGTAAGCTGGACATATCCGAGAGATGGAAGCAACGGCCACCAGGCAGGCACCGTATGTGCTGCCATCCTTCCTGTGGGGAACAGGAGGATGTGAAGCTTAGCAGGCGCTGGACTCCGGTATCACGTTGTTCAATGATGTTTGCTCGTCTTTCCAGGAGATCATTCTGCGCTGATTTGCACCGTCTCCCTCTCTCAGCTGATATCCGGCCGGACGGTCGGGCAGGCAGGCAGGCTGAGTTTCCTCCCTATGCTGCTTTGAGTCTTGGTGATGGCAAATATACGGGACAAGTTTGCCTGCGAGTTTCGAGGCTTGGGCCTGATCTTGGGCTGTGGCAAGCCAAGACCCGCGCTAAGCCGCATGCGACGGAAGAGTCACCCTCACCCAATTCCGTAATCCAGGACCCACTTCGCCTTCGCCGGCCAATCAGTCCGCCAGCCACCCATTGCCCCCAAAACTGAGCAGCAATGGCATCAAAACCGCTACGATGCCCGCATCCATCCCTCTCCTCCCCCCCATACAATCCGACATGTACGATCCAAAGCAATAGACAGCGGCTCTCTGAAGTCTGCATACATCCACCACCCGCTTATACCACAATCTGCCAACTCTACTCTGTCTATCTGCCCCAACTCGCACATCGCAACGTCGCGATTTGATCCTTCTACCGCTTCTTGCACCCCGACCGGCCACCTCGCAAAGGCTCACAAAGCCATACCGAACCTGCCCTTTCTAAATTCGAACACTTGCCACTATATTATTTCATCGTCTTTGTTCTTTATTTCCTCTTTGATACCCAGCACCAGTCTGCCTGTTTCCGGCTGGTTGCTACCTACTACGATCCACCTAGTTGCCACTGCAGAGTCACCTTCTAGGTATCTCTGACACGACACCGGGAACCTCCAAAAAAAGACTCTAAAAAAGACCAAACTCCACTCAGCCTTTTGTTTATACTTCCAAAAATCCCCGACTAATACGTTCCTTCTCACGAATTCGATGCTCTTATAATCTGTTTGCATTAATTCGCACGAACAACATGCTCCTCAAGTTTCTCGAACCTACCCCAGTCGCCAGTCTTACATCGTCATTCGGTATTATCGTCTGCAAGGAGATCTCTATCCCCCTGCTTTAGCTTGTCCTCTTCCCTTGATCACGCAGTTCAACATTTGTTGAACCTGTATCTAGTCAGAAGTTTCCACGGATTCAGTTAACGGTTTATCGATTCGGCTTTGTACAGACGGCGACTGGAGTTTATACCAAAATAATCTTGTCACCTTATCCTATCAAAAATCACGAAGATGCATTGCGGCGAAGATGATTCGTCGCCTTATGTGTCATATCAAAATGGTCCATACAGCTATTCAATAGCTTCATCCGCCTCCTCCTCTAGCGCGTCAGTCTTTTCCCAGGATGACACCTCTTCACAATCCTCTTGCGACTCAGACGATGGTCCTACCATATCCCACGAACAGTGGCCCAAAAAGTTATCGGTTGAAATTCCAGCCGAGCAAAGACAAAACCCCAGAAGATCTAGCTCCGGATGCCCCCCTGCATTAGTTCGACAATCGGAACGAAAGGTTACCTTTGTCGACAGCCTCGTCGGTAAGAAATACATAAGTTTTGCAAAATTCCTCCGCTCACCCTAAACCAGATTCATCCGCTCAAATCGTTGAAGCGATTTGGCCCCTTTCTTCCATAACTTGCCGTAGTGAGATGGGAAGAAATGGTGTGCTTCCTCTACGTACCTTCATCCAAGAAACATTGCGACGTTCAAGAACAAGTTACTCGACCTTGCAGGTTGCCTTGTATTACCTGATCTTGATCAAACCGCATGTGCCTGAACATGATTTTACGATGGAACAACCCTGTGACAATACTACTATCCGGTCCCTTCAATGTGGAAGACGTATGTTTCTCGCAGCTCTCATTCTCGCCTCTAAGTATCTTCAAGACAGAAACTATTCTGCTCGGGCATGGAGTAAGATATCTGGATTGAACACCTCTGAAATTAACCAAAACGAAATGGCATTCCTCCTCGCTGTCAACTGGCGCATACACATCACAGATGCTGTTTTTCAACGTTGGACAGATATTGTCCTCCAATATACTCCCCAATTCCCTCCATCTCCCGGCTCTCCATGCGTACAACACGCAGACTGGAAATCCATTATTCCCAGGCTCAACCCAAACCTAGATATTGTTGAAGCCCCAGCTATCTCTGTTAAGCTGAGCCCTCCAAAGACTTACGCTTCATCTCCCCTCGGATATGGTTCGAATGAATCAACTCCAACGCCAAAATACTATACTCCTAATATCATGGAGCCCTCTCCAACATACCCATCCACCAAACCAGCCCCAACTTTTGGTCTGTTACCAACACCACGGTTGACCCCGCAAAGCTTAGGATTCAACACTCCTGCAGTGAGTGCTGCATCTTACATGCTCAGCAAGTCATCCATGAGTTACGCCATGGCTCAATCGAGTGCACAGATCACCGACAGATGGGCAACTGCTTCGCCACAATCATATGTATCTCACCGACGTTCATCACTTGCCAATTCTGTATCCTCCATGTCATCACCAGAATCCATGGTATCAGATTCATCACGATCCTCTCGTTCATCTTCAATCTCGTCTGCATCCGGGCTGATGAGCGCGCCTGTTTCATCCAAATTGGATGTCCAAGCGCGCTGTCGCTACGCGAAGCTGTGTAGTGAGAAGGTGAACCGGATTGCATCTGTTCCAGAGATATACGATGGACCAACATCGTCACCCGAGTCTTACTGTCCTGTCGGAAAGGATCTCTTTGATCTTTCCCTAGACACTCCAAGACAAGACATGGAGTACAAAGATGAAGAAGCAGCCCGTGCTTTACAGGAATTACGTTCAGCAGATTCTCCTTCTAGAGGTTCAAAACGTAGTCGTCCGGTCTCCATCGATCATTCCCTCCAAGAAAATGTTCGTGAGATGCTGCACACTAAATCCGAATCATGGTCGGAAGAGCTCGTGCGTTCGCGACCCACTGCTTCGCGGAAGAGAGTTTGTTGCTCAACTGAAGCGATGCAAGCACCCACTCCGAATCTCCATCCCGCCTTCGGTGGTATTGGTGGTCCAGGCATGTGGGCTGGTATCTTGAATTAAATGACATCACCACTGCTGTTGGTGGTTCATCGTGCACATATCCGATCTATACATATCCTCAATGTCATAACAGTAATTTTCTTTTGTTTTTGGGTCTCTATTTGCGCTGCAGAAAATGATAGTTGGGTCTTCATCCACTTTCTAGCTGGCTATACATCGCATCGTTTGCTGCATCTGGAGGCGTTTAAACGGTCTTTAGATGGTATGGTATACCTTGCATTGCTGTCGGCTAATGGAGGGATGAGCTTGTACGTTAGCGACGGTTCACATCTGGAGCCTGTTGGTTCCGGCTGGGTGTGGGGAGTACGATGGATGGGCTGGACTTTGCATGGATTTGGGGAGTTATGAATGTGCCGCTGTTAGGCTGCAAGGTGTGTGGTGGTGCCGATGCTGATGAGAGTGGAGTGAGGTAGAGGTGAGAAGGAGAGAGATAGTATGCAATGAAGATGATTGCAGAACAAACTTTGATGTCTTCTTGTGTCTACCGCATTGAAGTAAAAGTGAAGTGAAGTGAAGCAGGCTCACTCTTCAATTGTTTTAAATCAGATGTGCAACTGAGTAGTAGCATGTGCCTAGCCGCCATTCACTTGAGTCGTTTGTATCGTATCTTCTCTCCCCTCTTCGCTATCTTGTGGATCGAATATCTAACACCTATAACCTCAGACAGCGGAACGTCCACAGAACTGACTATGTTTCGCGCAGCTAATCCATAGATGGCACGCCGGTGTCCATTAGGATAAACACGATTCACGGAAACCAATATAATCTGGACATACAGAGTGTAAAAACATCGAGGAAGGGAAAAGGATAGCCTGTACGCTTTTGGTTTTCTTATTTCCCCGTGACGCTGTTTGCGTGTTGTTGGCGGTTCTTCTCGCAGCATTTTCGTCCTTTTGTCGTGTCTATGTACGCTTGATATACGGCGAGGGATCTATCTTAATGTGATGTTGCTCCCGCTAGCTGTGGACGTGGAAGCTACCTTGTTCTAGCATTTCTTGGATATGGCCCCTCCACCCCTCCCCTCCCAATGCGAATACAAGATACGGGAGAGGGGAGGCGGACATGTATCCCACATAGGTCGTTCGTTTGCATCGAGAAGCTATGTGGTAGAAGGAAGTGGGCTTGATGCCTTTAACTTCGTCGCAAGAAGCGGAAGGAAGGATGGTGGTTGTTCTCACTAACTAGACCTGTTTGTTCTTAAAAAACCTTGCGGAAAATGCTGAGGTTTAGCGCATATGTGAGTACATTTCAATTTCTGTTCATAGAATCTCTTTGGTACAAGGTACGTTCCGTCCGTATCGGTGGCTTTGAAAACGATCTGGAAAGAGGCCCCGGTAGAGTGCTTACTGGTGGTTACTTCGATAGAACTAGGCAGCTTCGTTCTCCTAAAATTCTCTTTGATTCCTATGTTTATCGTCTAGCAATATAAGCTTCACTTCAGGCAGGCTTAGCAGGTGCCCTGGTGCCGCTTGAGAGTAGTTGATGATACATGTCTTTGAAATGCACTTACACGTCAGATTGTCTCAACTTTTATTGTTAAATACCACAAGAGCATGTAAAAAGGCTTCCCTCGCGTACATAGGCCAAGCTCTCTAAAGGTAAGTAGTGTGGTCAATTATGCTTGTACATGACCCATAAATTACATGTAGAAATAATATAAAAGATGCGTATTATACTCCACCCCAAGAAAATAAGTGCATATTCAATACTCGTGGAAATCGGATTGTATAAACGAGCATCTATACTGTAGAGCTTTGTGCTTGTCTCTGAAATTGAAATGGCAGACGAGGGAGGAAAGGGGCTTTAGCGAGCACACGTGATTTACCATCTGTGACACCTATTACATCTTTTCTACGTCAGACTTTAAGTTTTCTTGATCAGGTAAAGGTGAATAAAGCACGCAAGCCATAGATGATAGAGACCTTAGCAGAACCAAACCTTTTTGGAACACTCTCTCGACTTTAGCTTCACTCTATAACCCTACGATCCCTCCTCGGGCTTTTGGACATTCTCGATTTCATCCACTCCATTACCTTCTCTGCTCTGCTCATGATGGGCCATTGTAACAAATTCTAAGCACACCAACGCTTATAATTTTTTTCTTTTGAAAAAGTCATCAGTAGCTAGTCTATCTAGCTATGGAAGAAGAACCAGCTTTTAGAGGAGCAAGCTTGTCAACTCCGACTGCGAGGAGTCTGCAGCAAATTGTTGAAACGAGAGCCATGACATACGTGCTGAGGAAACAAGTGGAGAAGCACAATGCCGCTAATTTTCCAGAATTTGAATGGATCGTATGCTAAACTCTCAACTCGTCATGGTATCTGAGCTGTAAAAGAAAACGCAGCAAGGAGAAATACGTTGCTTATATCATATATCAAATAGGCTGTCATTGCTAATGTGGGTGCTAGACACAGTAATACTGATCATTTTGTGGCATCTAAGTCCGTGAACAGATGCCGCTACAACAGTCAGGATATGTGCTCATACTAATTGTATCACTGTATTTGCTCTTGGTACTCAGGGTGGTACAATTTTTGACCGATAGGAGGGTAATGAAGAAAGAGAATGCTAAATAAAACTGTAGCGTCTTCCGTAGAGCTGTTCTAAGCATAAATATCAACAGTTCCCCTTATCACTTCAATCGCACCGACCATTTTGAATTTGCTTCGATTAAATAGAAAGTGAGACTGCAATATTAATACGAGTAAAACATGCGCATCAGATTCAAAAGTAGGGAGCTATGGAAGACCTCCTTAATGCCGCCATATGCAGATTACCATCCCTATGCAATAAAAAACAATCCAATCCCTTGGAAAACTTTCTTTCTGAAATAATCACAGAGAATCCTATAGGAAAACCGGCCCCCGAGTTGATATGCTTTGGTGCCCAGCCTAATCCTCCGAAACCCCAGCAAGCACCGAAAATTGACCTCCACAGTCTGCAAAATTAATCTTCTTTCCTTTCATATCACCCCTTTCAAGCAACGTAGGGACCTTGACCGTATCTTCAGTTGCAAGACCTGTACGATAATTCTCCGAATAACCCCAAGCATAGGCCTTTCCTTCCTTGGTAATAGCAAACGAATTATCAATAGCTGCTGCAACAGAAACCACATCACTGACAGTGGGGACAACGGTTGGTACGTTCAGGATTTTGGGTTGATTCCGGTCATTGAAAACCAAATTATCTTTGGGTACTGTGTCAAGACTGATGCCTGCCTGCCCCTCGTCGCACCGGCCCCAGAAAAGCAGCGTGCCATCTTCAGTACACGCAACTGAGTGATGTTCACCGCCCTGGATATCTCGTATCTTGTATTGTCGAAGACCTTCTACAATGGTTGGCTTTTCCACAACTGCATCGCCGTCTCCTGCTCCATCTGAAATGCCGGCTTGACCAAAGTTATTCAGTCCCCACGAGTACACGAGTCCTTTCTCGTTGATGGCAAAGTTGTGGAATGCACCACATGCAATTTGCTTGATCTTAGACAAACCTAGCCGAGCTGGTGTGAGGCAGTTGAAGCGTAACTTGCCTTCCAAGATACGACGACCAAGTTGATTTTGCTCTCCAGTACCCCAAGCATGAACCCTTCCTTGAACATCCAATGCGAGAACATGGTTATTACCAGAAGCAAGAGATTTGATCTTGGTCAGATAGGGTATTTGTGTAGGAGTTCGTTGTAGTGCCATTTCTGGACTTTTCGTCTTTGCGAATTCTGCGGCATCTTGTGTGGAAAAACCAAGAGGTCCATCATTTCCCTAAAACCTTGATTAGCAATGGGAGTGAACACGCCTTTTTCCAACTCACCCTAAATGATCCCCATCCATAAACCTCGCCAGTGCTTGTAAGTGCAAAACTTGCACTGTCCGTTGCGACAACCTGCACAAATGTGTGGTCTTTTGGTAAAACGGCCCCATCAATAGCAGCTGGCGTACTCTCAGGTGGGCTCAAATCAACATCATCATCCGAATCCTCGGAATCCGAGCCAGCATCCATATCCTTTGTAGGTGCTTCCCATTTAGTATCACGTCCCAATGCACCACTGTCATTGACGCCCCAAGTCACAATTTTTTGATCACCAGTTAGCGCAATACAGTGCATACCACCAACGGAGACTTGAGCAATGTTGAGTTCATCAAGAAGCTTGTTGCGTCGCGGCACCTTTACTCCGGTAGGTCGTCTTCCATCTATTGGCTTTGGTCCTAATCCTAACTCTCCAGATTCTCCATCGCCAACCACATATACATTTAGTTTTTCGGTAGGGGCAGAGTTAAGTTGAACAGCAACCCTCACCCGCTTGGCAGGTTTCGAGTCCGCATCGTCATTCTTGGGTCTGCCACGCTTCAGAGCTGCGTAAGGTTAGAAGGGAAAACACGCGCCTTAAAAGTTGAGTTCTTACTTGGCTTTGAGGCAGCATCCTCTGGAGCTTTATGTGGTACCATATCTGGATCTTGAGATGTTTTCCTCTTCGTAATTGCAGACTTGGTTGCTGGTTTCGCAGGAGCTTTAACTACCTTGGCTGGTCTTCCGCGCTTTGCTGGTGCATTCGCTGTTGCTGCAGGTCGAGACATGTTATACTAATCGATGAATTGATTTTCCAATTTACCGTTCTAATTCCTGCACAAGATTATAGAAGAGTTAGGTTGTAGAAACGTTGATGATGAAAGAATTTGTCGCACAGCCTTGCCAAATTTGTTCCATGCGCGTAATGTTTTTATTGACAGGGTTGAGCAAGCTTATTATATATGCCAAGGCCAGCTTTCAATAGTTTATGAACACGTGACCTAAACATCCCAGATATGGAAATAGTGAATCGATGATATGGTTTTGATCAATCTGCTTAATACTAGTTGCAGTAATAGTTCTCTTCGCCCTCCTTATTGTGATGCTGATTGGCTTTTCAACATCAGAAGTGCGTGTGAAGATGTTAAGCGTTCATCCTTGAGCGTATATCTAGTTCCTCGTCCATACCACTATTACAAACCCCGAAAAGAGAGGTAACTTTCAGTTTGACCCATGATTGTTACTCTACTCAGTCTCAATCAAAGTCAGCGCATAGCCCGCAGGCCAAGCTTTCGGTGCACACTGCTCACTCATATAGCCTCAGCTCTTCAAAGCAGATTCAACATTCACCGAATCAATCATCATACACAAGTATATTCGAAACCTAAACCTCGTGCCGTTCAGCTTAGAAACCCAGAAATCCCTTTTTTCCTTTTAATTTTACCCTCTATTTAAAGTCTGTGGCCATGGATGTATTACAGTTTACGCCGCTACTGTTGGATTTATGATCAAGAGCTCAAGAACTAGTGTGAGCAAGGCACATGTGAAAGACTGCACAGGAGATCGAATTGTATAGCACAGCCTCGGCGACGAAATGTGTTTGTAGTTGAGTAGTGTTTCCTTGCTGAGGAATCGAACCAACAGTTTCTGGTGGTGATGCGAACATTCAAAAGATATCAAGAGCTTCTATCTAAGATAGGGATATAGTAGTGAAAGGTTGTTGGTGTCGGGATAGCTACTCCTCTTTAATCTCGCTCTGTCAGACGTCTCAACCCTGGAAGCTTTTTACAATTGCAAATGTTCCTATCTAATTGATTTTGGTATCAGATTCAAAATACAAATTCCGAAATGGGAGAGTCTTGTTGTTAATATGGAATAAGAACAGCAAGCACATCGCAGAAGCCTCCTTGAGAATGCAATGCAAAAGTGCAAATGAGACAACCAAATTAGATGCAAAGTTAAAGTTGGCTGAAATGATGTCTTTAGTATTATGATTTACGACGTGTACATCTCTCATGAAAGGGTCATCATGGTTCAACGAGCCAATATCATGTCCCTGCCCAGAATCGCTTGTTCTGCAATAGCAGTTGTTCATTTCTTCCAACTGTACCTTTCACCGTACGGGACATTCTTAAACAAGCGGTTATACAATAAATGGAGATACTAATGTAATGCCTATCAGCTGGGGGCCAAATAAGTCCCGTGAGGAAGGTGGAGCATCTTCTTTTTACCTATGAGCAAATGCTGTCTCCAACTTTTTGCATTGGGTCCACTCAGATTGGTAGGCTGCAACAAGCAATATTGGGCTGTGAAACTTGAGGCTATGCGTGATATGAAGCCGTGGATACGCAGAAGACAGAATACGCAATGTCTCCTCACGAACTACCGCCCGAACTGATTGATATCAGGTAACACGGATTGGAAGTGACCAGAGTTGCTCGAAGGAAAGTCCAGTCCAAAAAGCTGTGATTGAGGAACAATCCAGGTGTGTAGCTAGGTTGCAAGGAAGAGTAGGTGTCATTTTATTGCTTGTCGAAGGCCAAATTATGGATCGAACTGCTGTTGGAATTGTGATAAGGCACCGGATGAGATATCGACATATGAAGGTGTGTCATGAGTGATATCTACGACTTCGGTAGGGCGGTGGCTAGTGAGTTGAAGGATTGAGTGAGAAGAATGGTGTGCCGAGAGTCTTTGGAAGTGCTAGTTTTATGGGACTTGGGTGACGACGTCGAAGACAGATGGCTTGGGGACGGAACACTAGTCAGAAGGGCAAGAATTGCACTCAAGATGTAGAGGAAAATAACTGCATAGATGGCAGCTACCAAGTAAGGAAGCGCTCTTTTTGACTTCGAAAGCCTTACATCCATGCTTGGAAATTGTGATACATGTTTGGAGTACAGCTGTTGCCATGCCTTTTACAAAGAAACGAATGCCCCTGCTACTCATATCAAATGTGATTGCAACTACAACAGGAAGTAGCGTGTACCAAAGGTATGTGCAAGTCGTGACTTCCGTCTAATTTCCTTCATGCTTGATGCCCACTGCTAATGTTAGTTGAGAGTGCTAAAACCTGGCTTGTTCAATCATAAGTACGTATTTTTAAAGAGGAAGCAGCAGACTACACTTCGAATGAGGACGATTTCAATTTGAAGCACATAAAAATGGCCGAGTGTTTATAAAGTTTTCTTGATATTGATTCATCATTTTATCCCCTTAAACGCCTCTTGTATCTACCGCAATGATAATCACTGTCGCAGCAGTCTGCCCAGCAAACCTATCTCCGTGCATAGTTTCTACTGCCAACAGAAATTAATCAAACTAAAACGAGTCAGCGCATTGTATCTTTGTGGAAGAAGGGCTCCTACAGGCGTGAGGAAAGACTCCGCTACGAATCTTGCTCTTGCGTTTAACTAGCAGCTATTAGTTCAACTTCCTATGCACAAAATGCCAACACGTACAAATAGCTTCATTTCAGAAATCTCCTTATCAACTTCCTCCATGAATTGAATGATAAAATCTACTAGTTTATGCTTCAACATCTCCTCGGTATGAAAGTTGGTGATCAAAAACGAGATATCATATCCCTATCTAGAATCAGCAGTTATCCGCTACCAAGCCACTATCCCATACCTTGACCGGTTTTCTCCTCAAAATAAAGAAAGCCTCCGCCCTTTGCGTCAAGAACCGTGTAAACTTGTGCACCAGAATATGTTCAATCTCATCTGCCTGCTTGATCTTTATGCTAATCCTCACACTGTTGATGCTCGGCTCAATTAAAACCCGTTCATTCTCGTTTCTCGAAATGGTCAGGGGGTTAAGCAAGACTTCAGGGGAGGTCTGGGCTTCGATTTCGGGGACATTGTGTCGTTCAGACGTTTGTGATGCGAAGTTGGAAAGGCAGAGCGCGGAGGTTAGGGAAGAGCGAACGCATTGCAGATAGGGTCGCAATGATTGGGACTGCTAAGGTTAGCAGATGATATCGGACAGTATAAAGCATGCAAATATACCATGATGAGCAACTTCTAGAGACCGGGACCTCCAAGCGCTTCTATTGCTGTAGGCAAGTAGTTGAAGGTCGGGGTTTGGTGGGGTTGAGGTTGACGTACGGTGGGCAGCCTGCCGATTCGCGCTAGTAATAGCCGCGCCGCCTCTTCAACTCTTCAACCGTGTTTACATTTTTGCAACCTCACACTTTCAATTCCTCACTCGAATATCGCTTTAGTTGGTTGCCAAATTGGAAGGCTCCACATTGGGCAGATTCTGTGCTCTATAATTTTCCATAGGCAGCACGAAACTGGAGCAGAATCACATCTTGATTCCACCGCCTCCGGATCCCCGCCACCATGGACCCTATCCAAGGTTTGTGGTGAAGCTCAAAGTCTCGGATCATTACTAACATATCCCAGTCATTGTCAAGCATCAGGGCAAGAAATACGATGTCGAGCTTGACCCCTCCTCCACTGGCGAAGTCTTCAAGTTCCAGCTCTTCTCCTTGACCGGCGTCGAACCAGAACGACAAAAGATATTAGTTAAAGGTGGCCAACTTAAGGATGACACCGACCTCTCGAAGCTCGGCGCAAAGCCGGGACAAATGTTCACTATGATGGGAACACCGTCAGGGGGAGGTGAGCTCGTTAGACCAAAGGAAGCAGTCAAGTTCGTGGAGGATATGACGGAAGCTGAGCAGGCACAGCAAGTAGGAGCTACTCCAGCTGGACTACAGAATCTGGGCAACACATGCTATCTCAATTCTACTTTGCAGACTCTGAGATTCGTTCCTGAGCTCTATGATGAGTTGATCAAGTACAAACCAGGCACGGATGCAGGGAGCCAGCCAAATATGTCGATGTTTGGTCTACCTCGCGGCTCAGCAGATCTTACTGCTTCACTAGGACAGTTATATCAGCAGATGTCGCAAACTCAAGAGGGTTTCCCACCACTATCCTTTCTTAACGCCCTGCGGACGCTGCACCCTCAATTCGCAGAAAAAGCAAAGAATGGCCATGGCTATGCTCAACAGGATGCAGAGGAAGCTTGGTCACAGATCATTAGTCAGCTTCGCCAAAAGCTAAAAATAAAAGGCTCCGGAGACAAAAGTGCTGATGGTTCGTCTACTTCGCAGGATATATCCTTCATTGATCGATATTTTGCTGGTCGATTCACCTCAGTTACAGAATGCGATGAGCAATCAGCCAGGGATGCCGGAGAAGAATCTGTTAAGGGCGAAGATGTGTTTCTGAAGCTAGATTGCCATATTAGTGCTTCTACCAATCATTTGAGAGACGGCATCATTGCTGGGTTAGAGGAGAAGATCGAGAAGCAGTCTCCGGTACTTGGTCGGGATGCCATCTACACCAAGAAGTCCAAGATTGCACGATTACCAAAATACCTTACGGTGCACTTTGTTCGATTTTTCTGGAAGCGAGAGGCACAGAAGAAAGCAAAGATCATGCGAAAAGTTACATTCCCTGATGAGCTTGATGTATCAGAATTCTGTACCGATGAACTACGTAAGATGATAGCTCCAGTTAGAGACAAGGTTCGAGAGATCCGTAAGGAAGAAGAAGATGTAGACAGAGCAAGAAAGCGTCAAAAACGCGCTCATGACAAGGCAGTTGCGGATGAAAAGGCGGGTATTGTCGATTCTGTATCTGAGTCTGTCAAGAAGGGCGAATCAAAGAACGACAAAAAAGACGGGAAGAAGAAAGATGGGAAATCTGCTGATGGCGATACCGCTATGGAGGATGTGGTCTATAAGACTGACGCTGAACTCGATGCTGAGAAAGCGGCATCTATTTTGGAAGCCAAGAAAGAGCTGCATGCTTTGATTGATCCTTCGCTTGCCAACGATGAAGGTGCCAATAAATCTGGGCTCTATGAACTACGCGGCATTGTCACACATCAAGGTGCCAGCGCTGATAGCGGTCACTATACATCTTATGTCAAGAAACAAGGCCCACTTGATCCCAAAACCGGCAAGCGTGGTGAGGAGGATGGAAAATGGTGGTGGTTTAACGATGCTACGGTGACTGAAGTCGAGGCCGAGAAAATTCTCACACTCTCTGGTGGAGGAGAATCGCATTCCGCACTTATTCTCCTGTACCGAGCTATCGATTTGCCAACTGCTGATGGTTTGAACCAGTAATTCATTGGAGAAATCTGAGATGATGACCTATGCATGGTATGGCATTCCTACCTTGTAAGGCTTATGGGGAAAATGATGGAGCATCGGCGGGTAGCTCTTTTACCACAAATAAGACAATAAACAAAGACTTTAGATTAGAAGTTTTCACAGGCCTGTAATTTGATTCGGCCTATGTCATGCGTCGATCTTTCACTGATCGTTTTGCTGCCTGCCTAAACTTCTCTTCCAATCCCTAAAGAATACTCTAAGATAAGTTAATTGCCCATCGCAAGATTTGAGGTCTCAGATAAACCATGAACTTTTTGCCGAGGCACCCTGTCTTTGGCGAATTTAGGAATTGGTGGTCTCTTCGAATCTGCAGAATCCTCTAGCAGCTAACAAAGCGCATATTACCTACCATCTGCAATATACGCTCCGTTTTCCTTTTTTGCCGAGCGCTTCTTTGAGATATAGCATGCAACAATGCGGAATCTGAATAGAACCTGCAACTGTTCAAATATTAATATAATTAGTTGTTGTTAATTTTACAAAATAGAGGCCAAAATAAAGATATTCCTAGCTTTTGTAATGTGTTTACTTTCAATCATTAAGGCATAGAGTGAGTCTAGGTTGATTATTACATATTCTCCCATTCCACCAAGGTCAGTAGCTAGTCAAGTAACCCAAAGGCAGTCGACCTCAGTGAGGAACTGTGCGCCGGTTTCTTGCTATAGCCAAAGAAAAATAGTGGTGCAACCTCACGAATTCCCCGTCGTTTTCTGGAAAGTCGTTTTCCATGCTCCACTTCCGATACCTCTTTTCAGTTTCCTTGCAGTTTAGAGGTGGAATACCGTGTTCGTACACACAATGCCATAAATCTTGATTCCAACCTCTTGCGTCAATATCTGAATGCTTGGTTGAACTGATGGTCTCCGGGAAAGCGCTTCGATATGCAAGCGACAATGGGTTGTGCGCCCTCATCATCCGGTACCGGTAGTTCATTGAGCCCTGTGAATCGTTTTCTCTCATGTTACCAAGCAACAATTTCTTGAGTTCATTCTCGTAAGGTGAGTTGTTGCCATGCAGCTTGTCTGTATACCAAGAGCTGAAGCAGTCCTGCGTATGTTTTACGGCTTGTAAGGAGAATTTGCTGGTCTTTTGAGACGTAATTTGGTTTTCTAGGTAACGATCCGCCGACATGCAGCTGGGTTGAGAAGTGCTTCCATATCATGTTGCGGATTTCTGCTGGGAGAAGGGAGAACACCCCGAGGCTTGGATCGGTTATCCCCATGTTGCAAGTTAAGTAAAGCTCGGGTATTTTGTAGGCTCTGATTCAGAGTGTGTAATGCTCTGCTTGTGCCCAAGGCCCAAGGACAAGACGAAATAGAGGGGTTTGGGAGGAATCTTGGTATCTGGTCGGTTCAGTATTAAAGAGATTTAGGTAGCTGTGAAAGTCCTCTATTGTAAAGTTGCAAACGCATGTAAATCTGATTCAGATTTTCTTTTCATAGTGGCTGATTTGTATCCATATCAATATGAAATGCGTCAGTTTGAGTCAGCTCAGCTACACCAAAAAAAACATGTAGTTTCAACCCACTCCTTTTCTTCTCTTCTTTTCTGAATCTTGATGAAAATTATATGGATTCTTTTTAAAAAACTGAAGGCGAAACTTGCAAGAGCCTAGTAGGAAGAAACCCGTTTACTTAGACGTTTCAGTAAGCAGGCCCAAATTTTCAAACTCCGTCATTGACAATAATCTAGGTACCCGAGCCAAGCTCATCTAGAGACTAGCACTTCCTTAGTTTCTGCGCTATCTTAGTTTATAATTGCAGAGACTAGACTGATTTATATTCTACCTGGCTTTACAGTATTCAAGCTATATAGGGTATCCAAAAGAGAGTTGGTTTGGATCTTAGGTGCCTCGGGAAGAAGAAATCATTTACAAACTGTAAAAGAAGCAACTGAAATGATGTAACAGACCCGCGGGTGGATAAGCGTGGGGTCATGGCCACTGGCACGTATTCAATGGCTTTTATATTGATTTCATTTAACACATGTCATATCTTGGACTGATAAATAGTGATAGCAATATATCAAACGATGGACTTCCAGAACCAACGATCGTGTCCAGAATGAACGCAAGATAACTCTAAGTTTTCAACCAACCTAAGAACTTCAAGTCATTTAAGCACACTATTACAGTATGAATCATCCAACCATGTTCTATTTCCAACAGAGGATTCAATTTTATCTCAGCATAGGAAGCCCCCTGAAAACCCACTAGTTATCCGGAGAATATATTAAAATTACGAAGACAAATGTGGTATGATGGCGATTATATTCTAACTTGAAGCCCCAATCAATGAGATAGCCATATATTGCAAATATATGGCCAGCTCGCTTAATTAAGGAGTTTGATATGCGTGCGCAGCATCCTTGAGCTGGGTATTCAAAACTAGTCGTGTGTCAGATTTTGGTGTATAAGAGCAAATTTAATAGAGTTGGATCTATCTTGTGCTATTGCAACTAACATCTAGTTAATAATTTCAGAGGTCATTTACC
>Ga0247807_10001178_pt1 | contig 15689 bp, 18 predicted proteins | sample UWRJL074202C1_FD_179931 | JGI IMG/M metagenome (GOLD analysis project Ga0247807, IMG submission 179931) | Plant litter microbial communities from Arlington Agricultural Research Station in Wisconsin, United States - UWRJ-L074-202C-1 | ecosystem: Environmental > Terrestrial > Plant litter >...
AGTTGTTGGCCGTGAGCGCGAGAGTGCCGTCCACGTAGATCTGCAGGCGGTTGGTGTCGTTGTCGGTGAACTGGCTGACCATGCGCACCTCGTGCGACACGGCGGCGTCGAACACGGCACCACCCCCGGGGGCAGTTGCCCACCCCGATCGCCAGTTCACCAGCGCTGCGGCGGGCTGGTCGTAGGGGATCCACTGCGCTCCGATCTGGAGTCCGCCCGCGCTGTGACTGAATACCGCGTAGCCTCCGGCGCGGGACTCGGCGGCATTGCTGATCCCGACTGCCGTGGCGAGGTCGGCCTGCAGGGCTCCTGTCGCGGAGGTGATGGTGAAGGTGGCGTCGAATGTGTTGGCTGCGGCGCCGGTCGAGGGTGCGCCGACGGCATCCACTGACGGGGAGCGCACCTCGACGGCTTTCGCGGTGCGGGCGTTGGAGACCCTGACGCTGCGCCCTGCCCCCAGTCCGGAAGCCGGATACGCGGAGTTGTCCACGAGGGCCACGTCGTGCGCGGTCGAGCCCTGGGTCCAACCGTTCTGCCCCGCGAGGGAGCCGAGTGAGTACCCCGAGAAGTCGAGATCCTGTGACGGCACCGCGTGTGCGGGTGATGCCGGGCCGAATGCGAGCGAGATGGTGACGGCCAGCCCTGTCATCACTGCCCACCGTGGTGAGGGCGACATCGTGCGGGCGGCTGCGGACCGTGTCATCGTGAGCTCCTGTGTGAGACCGCGTCCGTGAATCGATCCAGCCGCGATGTCACGCTATTCGAATATGCCTCAAATAGCAACGAACGGTCAGTGCACCCCTGATGGATCGGCATCCTCGCCCGCTGCGCCCGCCCGATAACCTTCCTGCCAGGCCTCCGCCGATCCGAGGCGGAACATGTCCTCGCTGGACGGGCGCACGAGGGAGCGAGCGCCCGGCTCGTCGAGGTCCGTGACGAGATGCCCCAGGCCGCGCACCACGGCGACCGGCAGGCCGTTCGCCTTGCCCTTGACGAGGTCCGCGGCACCCGCGATCTCGTCGGCGACGGCAGTGATGGTCGCCTCGAGCGGCCGGCCCGCGGCGTCCGTGCCGCCGCGAAGATCATCCAGAACCCGGATGCCCGCCGCACCGATCGCGACGTCCGTCTGTCCCTGCCGCCAGGGTCGACCGAGGGTATCGGTGATGATGACGCCCACGGTGACGCCGGATCGCTCGCGCACCGCCGCCGCGATGCGTCGCGCGGAAGCGTCCGGGTCCTCGGGCAGCAGCAAGACCGTGCCCTCGGGGGTGTTCGACGAGTCGACCCCGGCCGCGGCGAGCACCAGCCCGAGCGGGTTCTCGACGATGCGGGTCTTGCCCCTCGTGGCGACGAGCCGCACCGTCTGGCTCGTGATGGCGTCCTCCCGGTCGACCGCCCGGATCACTCGCCCCTCCGCCTTGCTCACGATCTTCGACGTGACCGCGAGGATGTCCCCGTGCTCGAGCACGGCGGTCGAGGTCGGCGAGACCAGACCGAGGGCCGCGAGGATCAGTTCGCCCAGGTCATCCCCCGGCACCACCTCGGGGATCCCCTCGATCGCCCACACGCCCAGCATCACTTCACCAGCTTCGGTAGTACGTCGCGGCCGAAGACCTCGAGCCATTCCCGCTGGTTGCGGCCGACGTTGTGCAGGTAGATGCGGTCGAATCCGAGGTCGACGAAACGCTGGATGTGGGCGCGGTGGGCGTCCGGGTCGGAGGAGACGAGCATCCCGCCCTCAAAATCTGCGGGACGCACCATGCGCGCGATCTGTTCGAGTTCATAGGGGCTGCGGATGTCGCTCTTGCCGAAGCGCATGCCGCCGTTCGGCCACTCGGTCATGGCGTTGCTCATCGCCTGCTCGTCGGTGGGCGCCCAGCTGAGGTGCACCCGCAGCACCTTGCGGGTGGTGCTCGCGTCGCGGCCGACCTCGCGCGCGCCCTCGTGGAAGCGCTGCAGCAGGCTCGCGAGCTTCTCGATGGACGCCGCCTCGGTGATGAGCCCGTCGACGGTGCGCCCGGCGCGCTTGGCGGTCACCGGGCCGGCGGTCGCGACGAGGATCTCGGGGGCGACGGCGGGCATCGTCCAGAGGCGGGTGGACTCGAGCTTGTAGAACTGGCCATCGTGCTTCACGTCGCGCTGGTTCAGGCCGGAGGCGAACAGCTTCTTGATCACGTCCACCGCCTCGAACATGCGATTGATGCGCTCGGGCGCCTCGGGCCAGTACTGCCCGGTGATGTGCTCGTTGATGGCCTCACCGCTGCCGAGACCCAGCCAGTGCCGGCCCGGATACATCGCGGCGAGGGTCGCGGAGGCCTGTGCCACCATCGCCGGGTGCCAGCGGAAGGTCGGGGCCGTGACGCCGGTGCCGAGGTCGCCGCTCGTGACCTGGCCGAGGGCGCCGAGGACGTTCCAGACGAAGCTCGCCTGGCCCTGCGCGGGAACCCACGGCTGGAAGTGGTCCGCCGCCATCACCCCGGTGAAGCCGTGCTTCTCGGCTTCCTGCGCCAGCGCGATCGCCTCGGTCGGATGAAACCGCTCGAGCATCGCGGCGTAGCCGATGTGAGGGTGTGTGGCGGGCATGGGTCTATTCTCGCGCTGTTGGCTCCAACGGGTTTACGAGTTGTTCTCGATGCCCTTGGCCTTGAGCTCCGCCTCGAGCTTGCGGATGCGCTCGGCCCGCTCGTGGAAGGCGATCTCGCGATCGAGAGCAGCGAGCTCGTCCTCGGTGGATGACGGCGCCCCGAAGCCGATCGCCTCGGCACGTCGCGCATCCCCGAACGAACCGAGCGTCTCGCTCGCGCCGCCCCACTCGCGACCGACCACGAACCAGAGGATCGAGCCGACCAGCGGCAGGATGATGACGATGATGACCCAGGTCATCTTGTCGAGGTGCTTGATGTGTCCGCCGTGCCCCGAGATGATGTCCGCGAGCGCGAAGATCATCAGAGCAAGCGTTCCCACGGACCCCAGCAGATAGATCATGGCGACAGCATAGGGAACTCCTCGGGAGCAGTCGAGACTTACTCCACAACGTCAGCGCCAGGACGAGAGTTTCTCCGGATTCATCATGATCCAGACATCCGAGACCACCCCCGCGGTCACTCCGAGCGTGATGACTCCACCGATCCGGCCCTCCCGCCAGAACGCGAGCGAGAGACCGTCCGCGGTCTCGGTCTCGGTGACCTCGAGCCCATCGTTCTTGCTGATGATGCCGAATAGGAAGCGCGAGACGTTCGACATCCCGAGCACCGGCTTGCGGGCCGCGCTCACGAATCCGCCGCCGTCCGAACGCAGCACCACGTCCGGGTCGAGTACGGCCGCGAGGGCTCCCAGATCCCCACTGCTGCACGCCGCGACGAACGCACGAACCACCTCGTCGTGGGTCTCCCGACCCGCCGGCGTGCGACGGCGCTCGCGGATGTGGCGACGAGCGGACGTGGCCAGCTGCCGGCACGCCTCCGCCGACCGCCCGACCACCTCCGCGATCTCCGCAAACGGCACCCGGAACACGTCGTGCAGCACAAAAGCCACCCGCTCCGCCGGACTCAGCGACTCCAGCACGATCAACAGCGCCGTGCTCACCGAGTCGTCGAGCGTCACCCGGTCGAGCGGGTCGGCCAGCGCCTCCTGCACCGGCTCTGGCAGCCACTCCCCCACATAGCTCTCGCGGCGAGCGCGGGCCGAGCCCAGTACGTCCAGGCAGATTCGGGATGCGACCCTCGTCAGCCATGCCCCCGGCACCTCGATGGCGGCGCGCTCGTCGGGCGTCATCCGGTACCAGCGGATATACGTCTCCTGCACCGCATCCTCCGCCTCGGCGAACGTGCCGAGCATTCGGAAGGCGAGGTTCAGCAGGTGCCTCCGCTCCCCCACAAGCTGCTCGTCGATCACACTGTCCACCTTTCGCTCCACCCACTATGACGACTCCACCCACTGTGACGAAATGGCTCACGTTTGTGTGAGCTGCGTCGTCGGATAGGCATGAACAGAAACGCGCGCCGCATTGTGCTGGCCATCACCGCTGCCCTCGGGCTCTACGTCGGAGTCTGGGCCGCCGCCCTGCCGCAGAGCTTCTACGACTCGTTCCCCGGCCTCGGCCTGATGTGGGTCTCCATCGACGGCCCCTTCAACGAGCACCTCATCCGCGACGTGGGTGCCCTGTACCTGGCGATCGCCGCCGCGAGCATCTACGCCGCGTTCGTTCGGGATGTCACGGCCACCCGAGCCGTCGGACTCGCCTGGACCGTCTTCGGAGCACCCCACCTGCTCTACCACCTCGCCCATCTGGAGGGCCTCGCCCCCATCGATGTCATCGGCAACGTGGTGACGCTCGGCGGCAGCCTGCTGCTAGGAGTCGCGCTGCTGCTCCCCGAACGTCGCCCCACCCCGTCCAAGGAGGAATCATGAGAATCGCCGTAGCCGGAGGAACCGGAACCGTCGGAGCCCACGTCGTGCGGGTCGCCCGGGAGCGCGGCCACACCGCGATCGTCCTGGCGCGGGGCACCGGGGTGGACCTCGTGTCGGGCGCCGGACTCGACGCCGCCCTCGCCGGCGCCGACGCCGTGCTGGATGTCACGAGTGTCAGCACGACATCGGCCGGGGCATCCACCGACTTCTTTGCGGCCGTCACCCGCAACCTGCTGGCCGCGGAGACGGCCGCCGGAGTCGAGCACCACGTCGCGCTCTCCATCGTGGGCATCGACGGCGAGGAGAGCGGCTACTACGCGGGCAAGCTCGCACAGGAGCGACTCGTGGCCGCCGGCCCCGTGCCGTGGACGCTGCTGCGCGCCACCCAGTTCCACGAGTTCGCACCGCAGATGGCGGGACGACTCAGCGCGGGTCCGCTCACCCTCGTGCCGGTCATGCGCACGCAACCGGTCGCCGCGTGCCAGGTCGCGGAGCGCCTCGTCGACCTCGCCGAGGGTCAGGCGCAGGGCCGCGAGCGGGACCTCGCCGGCCCCCGGATCGAGTCGCTCGCGCGCATGGTGCGCGACTACCTGCGCGTCACCGGGTCCCGCGCGCTCGTGCTGAGCGTGCCGATCCCCGGTTCGATGGGCCGGGCGATGCGCACCGGCGCGCTCCTCCCCGGACCGGACGCCCAGCTCGCCACGCAGACCTACGACGAGTGGCTGGACACCCTGCCGATCGCGTAGCGGAAGTGATTGAGCAACCGGTAGCCGTCGCCGCGCCTGAAGGGCTCGGCGGCGGCGAGCACCGCGGGTGCCAGTTCCCGCTGCACTGACGCGTCCTCGCCCAGCAGCACAGCGCGCACGAGCGCGTCGCCGTTCGCGAGCTCCCAGGGAACCGCGATGACACCGGATGCCACGAGCTCCAGTCCCCCGTCCGTGAGCAGCTCCTCGAGCCCACCCTCCAGCCGCAGCTCGCCATCGGGCGAGGGCTCGTCCTCGTCGACGGCGCGCTCGAGCACATCGAGGTCGTTGAGGCTGCGCTCGGCCCAGTTCGCGATGGCCACGAAGCCACCCGGAGTCGTCACGGCGACGAGCGCCGCGAGGGCGTCATCCGTGTCATCGGCGAACTGCAGCGCGTTGAAGGCCGTTACCACCTCGAAGGGTCCGGGCGGCAGCGCATCGAAGTCGCCGAGCTCGACCCGCGCGACGCGCGTGCGGGCGAGGGCAACCATGCCGGGTGCCGGGTCGACCCCGGTGACCTCGGCCCCGAGGCCGGCCGCGTACGCGAGGAACTCGCCGCTTCCGCAACCGGCATCCAGAACCCTCGAACCGCTCTGGATGCCCGTGCCCTCCGCCACCGCGGTCCACACCGGTCGCCCCAGCTCACCCCACAGCTCGGACCACTCGCCGGCCAGCTCCGACCAGCTCACCGCTCGCCCTTTGGTCTCGTCATGGTTACATTCTCGCGCGACACGCCCGGGATACTTGCGCCCCGCGCGGCGGCCGCGCTAGGGTCTTGACCGCGCCATTGAACAGAAAGGAGTCGGCGAATGTTTATTTTCACAACGGGAACTCTCCCAGTTTCTGCCGGCTTCGACCGCGCACTCACCGCCTGATCGGCTGACGGATTCCGCCACCCGATCCTGACGGTGGTGACGCTCTCGAAGCCCGACCTCTCACGCTAGCCGTGAGCGCGGTCATCCACCTCTCGCGGTGTTCTCCGTAGGTTCGCCGCACCCTCGTGCCGCTGCGCTCGTCGCAGACATCGGCTTCTCCGTCGCGCTCGCGCGACAGTCACAAAGGATCAACCCTCATGAGTACAACCACGTCGACTCGTCGACTGCACCACCCTCCCCAACCGGAGACAACCGTCCATTCCGTAGCCCGCGTCAGCTTCGTCGACCGGGTGGCCCTGCACCTGGGCCTGGCCCTGATCACGTGGAGCCGTCGGACCCGTTCCGTCGAGTCCCGTGAGCGTCTGGCGCTCCTGCACGAGCAGCGTCTCGCCCGTGTGGAGCGCGAAGCCGTGGCCGCCCGCACACAGCTGCTGCTCCCCCGGCAGTTCTGATGTCTGCCGGGTCGTCATCCGCAGTACTGAAGGCCGTCACCGAGGTTCGCCTTGGTGGCGGCCTTCCGCCTTTTCGGGATGACGCCGCGCTCCGCCGAGTTGCCCGAATGCGCTGCCTCGCCGGCTGGTCGGACAGCGTTTTCCGGCAACTCGGGCGGGGAAGGGTTACAGCGCGCGCAGGCGCGGGGCGAGGTCGTTGTCGAAGAGCTCGAGGAAGCGGCGCTGGTCTGCGCCGGGGGCGTGGAAGACGAGGTGGTTGAGTCCCGCATCCGTGTACTGCTTGATCTGCGCAACCACGGCATCGGGATCGGTGCCCACGATGAATCGTGACGCGATCTGTTCGATGGGCAGCGCATCCGCAGCCTTCTCCATCTCGATCGGGTCGGTGATGTCGTGCTTCTGCTCCTTGGAGAGTGCGAGCGGCGCCCAGAAGCGCGTGTTCTCGAGGGCGGCCTCCTCCGTGGTCTCGTAGGAGAGCTTGATCTCGATCATGCGGTCGATGTCGTCGAAGGACTTGCCCGCCTTCTCGGCGCCTTCCCTCACACCGGGCAGCAGCTGCTCGGTGTAGAGGTCCATGCCCTTGCCCGATGTGCAGATGAAGCCGTCCCCGACGCGGCCGGCGAAGCGCGCGACCTGCGGCCCACCGGCGGCGACGTAGATCGGCACGGGCTTCTCGGGACGGTCGTAGATGTTGGCGTCGACGGTCTGGTAGTACTCGCCGTCGTAGCTGACCCGCTCCTCGGTCCACAGCAGGCGCATCAGCTCGATGGACTCGCGCAAGCGACCGATGCGCTCCTTGAACTCGGGCCACTCGCCCTTCCAGCCCGTTGCGATCTCGTTGAGTGCCTCGCCGGTACCCACGCCGAGGAAGATGCGCTCCGGGTACAGCACGCCCATGGTCGCGAAGGCCTGGGCGATGACGGCGGGGTTGTAGCGGAACGTCGGGGTCATCACGGACGTACCGATGCGGATCGTGGAGGTGCGCTCCCCCACCGCCGCCATCCAGGCCAGGGAGAACGGCGCGTGGCCGCCCTCGTGTCGCCAGGGCTGGAAGTGGTCGCTCACAGCGACGCTCTCCATGCCATGCGCCTCGGCGGCGACGGCTATCTCCACCAACTCGCGGGGGTCGAACTGCTCAGCCGATGCCTTGTATCCGAGTTTCAGGGTCATGTCTCTATTCTGCTCCGGTTCTTGTGGCGCTGCTCTCCGGCGGCCATGATCATCGGATGGGTAACCCGTGCTGATCTTCTATGTCGACGAGTCCGGGCATCACTCGGCCAACCGGGATCCGGAGGACCCGTCGAAGCTGGCACGGGGTTCGTCGGACTGGTTCATCCTGTCGGCAGTCGGCATTCGGGACACCACGAGAAAGTCGCTCGCTGAAGAGCTCGATCGTGTCAAGAGGCGCCACTTTCCCGAGACCGAGAAGTGGACCGATGCCGAGATCAAAGGTCGGCACCTCGCCGAGACCCGCAAGCGCCTTCGGTCGCCCCACTATGCCGCTGACGCAGCGGACGGTTATTCGATCTTCACGACAATCGAGCAGCTCTCCGCACTGGAAGACGACCTCCGGCTCGTTATATCCCGGTACCGACCGATTGTCTTCAGCATTGCAATCGACAAGCAGCGTCTGATCGACAAGTATCCGGACCAGAGCCCGCTCGACACCGCTTACGCCTTCCTTTACCGTCGCGTGGCTCTCACGCTGCAGCGCATCTACCAGGGCGAAGGCGCCGTGTTCGTCGCCGACCAGCAGGAGCAGCATGAGCGGCACTTCAACAGCGGCAAGATCATCGAGTTCCGGGACAGGATCAACCGGAAGGGCAAACAGCGCGCGGAGTACGAGCTCATCCTGGATAAGCCGCTGTGGATCAATACGGAGCTGAGCTCGTGGGACCGGGAGCTCATCCAGTTGGCTGACCTGGCCGCGTTCCTCTCTGGTGAGTGCATCCGCACGGGGATGCCTCCCGAACCACTCGCGCTCTGGAACGAGCTTCGCGACTGCATGGCTGTCGATTGGAAGACCGGCGAACCGGAGGGCGAGGGTCTGATGATCTTCCCCATGCCCGCGGTGTGGCCGCAGACGCGGTAGACGGGTGGGCGCACTGATCGGGGGGGCCCACTGAACAGGCAGGCGCGAAATCCGTATCCCGAGTGGAGTTGGGATACGGAAATCGGGAATGCGGGTCCGGGTGGATTCCGCTTTCTCGATCCGGTCTCGGCTTCGCTCGACCGCCGGTGATTGAGCGCAGTCGAAATCAGCCCGAGCACAGCGAGGGCCGGTACAGCGAGGGCGGGCACAGCAAAGGCGCGGCGCCCCGTGGGGTGCCGCGCCTTTCGCGGTGGACTACTTGCTGTGGCTGACCGCCCAGGCGAGCGCGTAGTCGGCGATCTCCTCCCAGCCGTCCTGGCTGACGAGGCGGTGGGTGCGTCCCGCGTACTCCTTGTACTCGACCGTGGCGGGGCCGGTGTACTTCTTGTCGATGGCCTTCACGATGGCCGGCGGCACAACGTGGTCGATGGTGCCCGCGATCAGCAGCAGCGGTGCGCGATCCGCACGGGCGTAGTCGACGTGCGAGACGCCGCCCTTCTCGTTGAAGGCACCGGCGACACCCTCGAAGAAGACCCGGTTGTACGAGTTCACGGCCGAGGACTCCCAGAGCGCATCGGAGGCGGCGCGGTCCAGGTCGTTCGCGAAGGTGTAGTGGAAGTGCGCCTTCGAGAACGGCGCAGCGTCATCCTTCGCCCAGGGCTTCGAGAGGATCGGGAAACCGGTGCGCAGCGTCGAGAACGGCAGGGTGGTGATGCCCGCCGGCTGGCCGGGAGCGACGCCGACGTAGGCGGAGCCGAGACCGCGGTCCGCCAGCATCTGCGTCATCAGCCCGCCGAAGGAGTGACCCATGATGATCGGTTTGCGGCCCTCCGCAAAACCGGGCAGCGAGCGGATGATGCGCTCGTAGTGGTCCACGATCTGCTTGATGCCGATGCCCTTGAGCGCCGATGGGTCGCGGCGGATGTCGGCGACCGAACGGTCATCGATGCCGGGCCACCCCGGCACGACCACGGTGTGGCCGGCGGCGCGGAACCGCGATGCCCAGGTGTCCCAGCTGGTGGGCGTCATCCACAGGCCGTGGACGAGGACGATCGTTGCCTTGTCGGCGCTGGTGCTGTCTGAGCTGGTCATTTCTTCAATCCTTCTGATGGAAGTGTCGCTCTCCCTCGGTAGGAGAACGATCGTTCTTTCTGCTACCTGAGAAGTTACGCCCGGTTCGCGCCCGTGTCAAGCAAAAAGAGAAAGATCGTTCTATCATTTAGCTATGTCCAGTATTTCCGCGCAGCCTCGCACATCCCCGCCCCGTGAGCGGCTGTTATCCACAGCCGCCGACCTCTTCTACCGCGAGGGGATCCACGCGGTCGGCGTCGACCGCATCGTCGCCGACGCCTCGGTCACCCGCGCGACCTTCTACCGCCACTTCCCCGGCAAGGAGGACCTGGTGCGCGCCTACCTCGAACTCGAGGACTCGGCCCTGCGCGGGTACTTCGCGGAGGCCGAGGGGACGCCCGACGTCATCCTCGAAATAATCATTCAGGGCATTGCGGATGACGTGACCCGCAATCACACCCGCGGCTGCCCGTTCATCAATGCGGCGGCCGAGTACCCGGATGCCTCGAGCCCCGTGCGACAGACCGTGCGCGCCCACCGCGACTGGTTCGCCCACACGCTCGAGGCGACCCTCGAGGCCGCCGGTCGAGAGGATGCGGCCGAGCGCTCACGCGCGCTCGTGCTACTGCGCGACGCGGCCCTGGTCGGCGGCTACCTGGACGGGCCGGACACCATTCGCGACACGTTCATCCGCACTGCGCGGCAGGTCGCGGGGCTCTAGTCAGTCGTTCTGCAGGAAGTTGTAGACGGCCGGCGGCACGTACGGGCTGACGTCGCCCCCGAGCGCCGCCACCTGGCGCACCAGCGAGCTCGACACGTGCGCGTGCGCCGGATTCGGCAGCAGGAAGACCGTCTCGACCCCGGCGAGGTCGCGGTTGACGATCGCCATCGGCGTCTCGTAGGCCACATCGATCTGCGATCGGATGCCCTTGACGAGCACGCTCGCCCCGACATCGGTGCAGTAGTCGACGAGCAGGCCGACGCTCCAGCTCGTGACGGTGATGTTCTGCGGCAGCCCCGCCTCGAGGATCGACTGCTCGATCAGCGCGACCCGCTGGGCAATCGGCAGCAGCGCGGTCTTGCCCGGGTTGTGCACCACCAGCACGTGGAGTTCATCGAAGAGCCCGGCCGCACGTTCGATGACGTCGAGGTGGCCAAGGGTGACGGGATCGAACGACCCCGGAACAACAGCGATCCGGCTCATGGCTTCACCCTAGCGGGTGCATGTTACCGATTTGTGACAATGACGCGGGATGCCGCGTGGCGTCAGTTCTTCGCGAGGAACGCGGCCTCGGCCTCATCCAGGCGCCGGTCGAGGGCCTCGCGAAGGGCCGCATGCCGGGCCAGGGTCGGATCCGCGTCGAGCACCGCCGCCGCAAGCTCGCGGGCCTCGGCGATGAGGTCCCCGTCCTTGGCGACCCGCAGCAGACGGAGACTCGACCGTCCGCCCGACTGCACGCTGCCCAGCACGTCGCCCTCGCGCCGGAGCTCGAGGTCCTTCTGGGCGAGCTCGAAGCCGTCGAGCGTCGACGCGACCGCCTCGACGCGTTCGCGGGCGAGCGTGTCGTCCGCGGCCCTCGTCACGAAGAGGCAGAGCCCGGGCACGCCACCGCGACCGACCCGACCGCGCAGTTGGTGCAGCTGGGAGACGCCGAAGCGGTCGGCGTCCAGGATGATCATGGTCGAGGCGTTGGGCACATCCACCCCCACCTCGATCACGGTCGTCGCGACGAGCACGTCGATGTCGCCCGCGGCGAAGGCGCGCATGGTGGCGTCCTTCTCCTCGCTCGTCATGCGACCGTGCAACGGCCTGATGCGGGCGCCCGCGAGCACCGGGTTCGCCTGCAGCTCCGCGAGGGTCGCCGTGACGTTGGCCGGTTTGGGCGGCGCGGGCTGGTCGGGATCGACCTCGAGCGGCTCCTCCACCTCCGCCTCGTCGATCGCCGGACACACCACGAATACCTGGCGACCCTTCGCGATCTCCTCCGCCGCGCGCTGCCACGCACGGTCATAGAGTCCCTTGTTCGACACGACGTGCGAGACGATCGGCACACGGCCCGACGGCAGTTCGGCGATCGTCGAGATGTCGAGGTCGCCGAAGACCGTCATGGCGACGGTGCGCGGGATGGGGGTCGCCGTGAGCACGAGCACGTGCGGGGGAACGGCCCCCTTCGCGCGCAGTGATTCCCGTTGCTCGACGCCGAACCTGTGCTGTTCGTCCACCACGACCAGCCCGAGGTCGATGAACTCGACCTTGTCGCCGAGCAGCGCGTGCGTGCCCACCACGATGCGGGACCCGCCGGCGACGATGTTCAACAGCGCCTTGCGCCGCTCGGGAACACTCAGCTGGCCGGTGAGCAGCGTCGGACGCAGGCGCGCGGAGAGATCGGGGCCGAGGGTCTTCACGATCGAGCGCAGGTGCTGCTGGGCGAGCACCTCCGTCGGGGCGAGCAGCGCGGACTGGCCGCCGTCCTGCGCGACGGCGAGCATCGCGCGCAGCGCGACCAGGGTCTTGCCCGAGCCGACCTCGCCCTGCACGAGCCGGTTCATCGGGATGCCCTCGGCGAGATCCCGGCTGATCTCGTAGCCGACCCGCTCCTGGTCACCGGTGCGCGCGAACGGGAGGGCGGCGTCGAAGTCGTCGAGCAGTTGGCCCTGGATGCGCGGCTTCGCCGCTGCCTCCCGCAGTCGAGCGCGCTGCTGCAGCAGTGCTGCCTGCAGCACGAACGCTTCCTGGAACCGCAGCGACTTGCGAGCGCCCGCCCAGTCCGCGTCGGTGAGCGGGCGGTGGATGAGCTCGACCGCGCGCTTGTACGGCATCAGCCGGCGGCCCTTGCGCACGCTGTCGGGCACCGGGTCGTCCAGTTCGGGAAGGGTGTCGAGCACGATCTCGACCGCCTTCTGGATCTGCCAGCTGGCCATCGTGGATGTCGCCGGGTAGATCGGGATCGGCAGCTCCGCCCACGCCTTCGCCTTCTCCGGATCGGTCTCGACGGTCTCGTCGAACAACTCGTAGTCGGGGTGGGCGAGCTGCAGCGTGCCGCGGTACTCGCCGACCTTGCCCGCGAAGATGCCGCGCACGCCGACGCGCAGTTCCTTGTCACGCCAGGCCTGGTTGAAGAAGGTGAGGGTCAGGATGCCCTTGCCGTCGCTGATCCGCACCTCGAGGATCGATCCGCCGCGCGCCCGCATCGGCCTGCTGCGCACCTCGAGCACCTCGGCGACGATCGTGACGTTCTCGTCGAGCGGCAGCGCGGTGAGGGCGGTGAGCTCACCACGCTGGGCGTAGCGACGCGGGTAGTGGCTGAGCAGGTCTCCGACGGTGCGCAGGTGCAGGCCCTTGTCGAGCGCGGTCGCGGTGCGCCCACCGAGGGCGTTACTCAGCTTCACGTCGAGCGGGGAGGTCACCGCTCAAGATTACCCGCAGCCGGCGTCAGTCGAACCGTGCGAAGGCCCGCAGCGAGCCGCCGACGGGCGAGTAGCCCAGCGCCTCGTAGAAGGCCTGCTGCGCCGGATCGTCATCCGTCAGCAGCACCTTCTGGCGCACGTGGGAGTAGGGCTTCAGGGCCAGCTCGACGAGGGCACGCCCGATGCCGGAACGCTGCTCGGACGGGTGCACGAGCACGTCCTGCAGGTAGGCGATGGTCGCGCGGTCGGAGATCACGCGCGCGAGCCCCACGATCCTCTCGCCGCGCCGCGCGACGACCACGGTCGTCGACCCGGCGAGGGCAAGGGCGAGGGTTCCGGGGTCGTTCGTGTAGACCGTCCAGCCCACGGCACCGTAGAGATCGAGGACGCGGGCAAGGTCGAGGATGCGGCCGTCGACGGTCTCGAAGTCGGGCGCGGAAACATCCATGCCCCATTGTCTCTTGTACCGTTGTGCCGTGACCCGCATCATCTCCGGTTTCGCCGGCTCCCTCACCCTTGCCGTGCCCTCGACGGGCACGCGGCCCACGAGCGAGCGTGTGCGCGAGGCGATCTTCTCGGCGCTCGAGGCGCGAGACGCGATTTCGGGATGCGCCGTGCTCGACCTCTACGCCGGCTCCGGCGCCCTCGGACTCGAGGCGGCATCCCGCGGGGCGACCCGTGTCACGCTGGTGGAGTCGGGCGCCCAGGCCGTTCGCACCTGCCGCGCCAACGGCGCGCTTCTCGAGCGGAAGGCGCCGTACCCGCTCACGGTCGAGGTCTCCGGGAGCCCGGTGCAGTCGTTCCTGGAGTCCTCGCGGGACACCTGGGATCTCGTGTTCATCGACCCGCCGTACGAGCTCTCGTCCGTCGAGCTGGCCCGGGCGCTCGCGGCGCTCGTGCCGCGGCTCTCGCCCGATGCCGTCGTGATGCTCGAGCGCGCCTCGCGGGACGCGGCACCCGTCTGGCCTTCTGGCATGGAGCTCGAGAAGCTCAAGAAGTACGGAGATACCGCGGTCTACTGGCTCGGGGTTGCCGCTGATTGAACTCGCCGGGGATGCGGGCTGGCGGGCTGCTCAACCAGCGTTGCCATCCCAGCCCGCGTACGGGTCCCACCCGCCGCGGGACTCGTAGGGCACCCCGTCGACGAGCACGCCTTCGCCCGCGGTGACTACCCCGATGGCACGGAAACCTCCCGGCAGCCCCGTGCCCGGGGGGAAGGTCGCGAGCAGGGAGTGGTCCTCGCCGCCGTCGAGCGCCTCACGTGAGCCGACCGACTCCGCATCCAGATCGATGGCCACGCCACTCGCGGTCGCGACACGGCGCGCGTCGAGGGCCAGACCGTCGCTGAGGTCGAGCATCGCCGTGGCTCCGGCGAGCGCGGCGAGCACCCCGTCGGCGATCGGCGGCCGAGGGGCGAGCTGAGCCGAGATCTCGGGGTGGGCGTGGCGCAGGGCCGTGGCATCCAGAACACCGTGCTCGAAGAGCAGGCGCAACCCGGCAGCGGCCAGACCGAGCACCCCGGAGACCGCGACGACGTCACCCGGTCGCGCACCGGAGCGGAGCACGGGGGCGCGGCCTTCGAGATCCCCGAAGGCGGTGACCGCAATGGTGAGAGTGTCGGACACGGACAGGTCGCCGCCGACGACACCGCAGCCCGGGGCCAGCTCGGCGCACGCGTCGCGGAAGCCGTCGGCGATGCCCTCCAGAAGCGAGACCGGCGAGTCGACCGGCACCGCGAGCGCCACAACGAGGGCTGTCGGGCGCGCGCCCATGGCGGCGACATCCGCGAGGTTGGAGGCGGCGGCCTTGACGCCGAGGTCGTGCGGGGTGGACCAGGCGAGACGGAAGTCGGGGCCGTGGATCATCATGTCCGTCGTCACGACGAACCGCCCATCGGGCGCCGCGACCACGGCCGAGTCGTCGCCGGGGCCGAGCAGGGCGGCATCCGCGTGGGGAAGCCGCGGGAAGATGCGGGCCAGGGTCGCCGACTCCCCGATCGAGCCGACTGTGTCCATGCCACAAAGGTACAGGCGCGACGGGTTAGCCTGAACCCGATGAAGAAGATGCTCGCGATCGCCGCCCTCGCTGTTCTCGCCCTCACCGGATGCACCCCGGCGCTCGCCTACGAACCGGCCGAGTTCGCGGCCGACCCCGGCTGCGCGGACGTCATCGTGCACACCGACTACGACGTCGCCGACCTGCCGCTGCGCGAGACCAACGCGCAGGGCGTCACCGCGTGGGGCGACCCCGCTGCCGTGATCCTGCGCTGCGGCGTCGCGGAACCCGCGCCCACCTCGACCCTCCCCTGCGTGCAGGTGGATGACGTGTACTGGCTGCGCGACGACACCGACGCGCCCAACTACGTCTTCACCACCTACGGCCGCTCCCCCGCCACCGAGGTCGTCATCAACCGCGACGTCGTCTCCCCCGGGGCCGCCCTCTACGCGCTGACCGGCGCGATCGGGTACACGGAGTCCACGGGCACCTGCACCGAGGTCGAGGACACCCTCGGCAACCCGACCGACGCCGACTGATCCCGCCTGGCCCTGCCCGTTCTCTGGGCGCGTGGGCTGGCGACGGGTGCGGGAGTCCGGACCCACGCAACAGTCGCTACGACACGCACCGAGGGGAGGTCGAG
>Ga0247807_10001184_pt1 | contig 15627 bp, 11 predicted proteins | sample UWRJL074202C1_FD_179931 | JGI IMG/M metagenome (GOLD analysis project Ga0247807, IMG submission 179931) | Plant litter microbial communities from Arlington Agricultural Research Station in Wisconsin, United States - UWRJ-L074-202C-1 | ecosystem: Environmental > Terrestrial > Plant litter >...
TGTCAACATGGAATGTAATGTTACATGGGAACCCTGCGAACAACCTCTATGGCGGCATAAAGGTTGCAGCATGTGGTGAACTTGGAATGGGCGTAGGCGAGGAAGAACGTGGTAGTGGCGAGCGTGAGGTACTTGAAGGGTTTGTAGGTCGGATAGATGGATTAGTTGATATAATCGTGTCTAAATTCGGCGACGACGAGGGTGATTCGAAGGCTAGATCTGATCATGGTCGATTGGTCCAATGGGCACCGCCACCTACAGCACCTTGGCTTGGTTCTGGAAATGAACCAGCTGCTGAGGATGGCGTTATATTCGTGGGAACGGGTGCACTGTCAAGGAAATCGCTCCGCGATATTACACATTGGATGGAAGACTTGTATCGTTGGGGTCCCCATGCTTACGGCGTTGTCGACAACCCCACCTCGAACCGCAGTACTAGGAAATCAAAAGGGAAAGACGAGGTTAGCGCGGCGGCAGAAGATAAACAAAAAGCGAGAGCTGTTTATGATTTAAGAACGCCGGATAAGCCTACCACTGAGACACCCCCTATGCAACCTACGGAGCAAAAAGATCAGAAATCACGCCGTCGCCCATCACTCCGCCGTGGACCATCAAGTCACCACAGCACCTCTGAAACTGACTCCAAGACGAGTACATTGATGGATTATCTGAAATTAGGCTATGGAAAGCATTGGTCATTGGGTACTACGAAAGAAGAATCACCTGTTGCTCCTCCTGCATCTAAAATCGAGCCCAGTTCTTCTCTCCATAGTGGCGATGGGGTAGCTGATAGACGTAGAATCGACGAAGGCGTAGCTAACTCGGCCATGTACCCTCATGATGACTCCGTGGGGCATTATCTCATCGGCCTGCTGGGGGACGTTGAAGAAAAGGCGGATTCAGAAGAAGCACCTGAAATCGAGGAGCAGAGCACGACTGAAAACTCCAGGCTACTCTTACGTACTCTGACTGTTGAACTCGAGCGTGCTGAAGATGCTCGTCCTGAGGGGGAGATCAGTATAGATCTAGGGAGTACCGACCACGACCCGAAGTCACTCGACCTCGCAGGATCAGAACATACAGCAAACTCCAAAACGTCATTTGAGAGTCAAGATCGGAATAAAACAAAAAAACTCCGAGTCGTGGTATATGTCAAGAAACCGTTCATCTTCACCCTTCTCTTCGAACTTCGTGCCGATGCTCTCGCATTGACAGGTCTCTACCGTTCCCTTCACCATCAGATCGGACCTCTCATCAAGCCTCTCCTCGCTTCCACGTCTTTCCGCGCTTCTAAGCCAGACATTACTAGCACGGCCAGAGATTCCAACACACCGATATATGATCTGCAATGGGATCCCAAACTGCTTACAATTCACTCAACTATCCCCAATATTCCAGAACCTCATTTGAATTATGCACACGAGCCACCATGGACAAGAGTCGAAGCTCTTAGTACTCACCTCCAGATTTTGAACACATACATTTCCACCACTATGTCGCCACAACAAACGGAACGTACGTCCAAAACCTCACGTGGCTGGTGGGTAGTCTGGACAAGCATACCTGATCTCGATGCACCTTCCTCACCACGCAATGGCACGTCTGGAAAGGTGAAAATCCCCGAGCCAATCGAAGAACAGAGCAGCGATGGTTATGGATCACTACAGCAGCCCCTAAAATCCAACAAAAAAGCAAAGTCTAGAGGCACGAGTACTGTGGGTGCAAGCACTATGAGTGCTGCCCACCCATTTCTGGAAACGCCGGGGAGCGGGGAGAGGATGGACTCATTGCCATTGCAGAAAGAGGTTATCTTGGTGAGGAGGGCAGGGGATCATGAGGCGGGAAGGAGCAGGTTTATTGGGACTGCGGATGGAGCGGGAGATGGCAATCTAGCGCGAGGCATTGGGGTAGATACGAAGAGGTATATTGAGAGCTTGTTGAACCTTGGTAGATAGATAGCTCGAGACTGGGAGTTTGTAAAAGTGATAGATTCCCCCGAGACGTGACGAGGTATCATTTGTTTATTGGGCAGTATACAGGTATGTTAAAGTTTACACACATGTATAGATTAAAGAACAGAAGAAATAAAGCTCAGACGAAATACCCTCTAAAACTCCTGACTGACGCAATCCGAAGATGAATCACTGAGTTAGGCGTTATTCCATTTGTCTCTCCTAGCTCAATCTGAACAATGTTGAGTTAAAAACAATTCAATGTTAGTTTTCAGATATGCCAAAGGCGGTGGAGCTTCAACAGAAGCTACCTACTCAGCGTCACCTCGATATAATTAGACTTCTTTTGCCACATGGTTCCACTTTCGAGAAAAACGAAGCAGAAAAGTTATTTTGATGCTGATCAAAGATAGAACATTTCAGCACGTCAACGATCAAGCGGTCAAGCGGTTACCTGTTAAAGTTAAACTGAGCATGGAGAGTGTATAAACTTGTTGGTACTATACTCTCCCACTACTTCCGGTGACAGACTCACGTGAAAGCGCTCGAGCTAAGCTTGTGGTATTAATAGATCAATCACTAACGTCATTTCCGTCTTTTTGCAAGCAGTATAGTGGATATATGTAGAACCTTGGAGGCTTTCTACCCCACATATACGAAGCGCTAATAATTATGACATGGGGCTTGCTTTGATGCATCAAATCAACAATACAAAAACTCGTGTTCTAAGATCTCCGCACGGTAGTAACTGCCAGCGAGCCTAGCAAGCGAAAATCAGTGCTTGATCAAGGATCCAGGAAACAAAGATGAGCGCCATTGGGGCAGTGATCTGATCTTCGTGACATGAAAACACGAGCAGGAACCCTCTCTATTTCCTTGACAATGTCCCTACGATAGTCATGAACTTGCGAAAAACAAACTTGAGCCTCGCCTGGCAGTTGCGGTGTGGATACAATGCAAAGATGAACCAAGTTTGTGTATGGACCATGCACGTATGAGCAATTATATATAATGCGAACTCTTCCTGATAAATTTTCGTTCAATACCACTTCAACATCACTTCACTCTCACGCACTATCACACCTAATTGAACGAATCAACCAGCCTCTCAATCTATACACTCAAACAAACTTCAATATGCAATTCACCACCACCGCCCTACTCAGCACCGTTGTTGCCATTGCAGCAGCTGCACCTGCTCCTCAGCTTCTCCCTGTGGTCAATAACCCCAAGTTCTTCTCTCTTATCGCCATCCGCTCTGGCAGTCCCGTGCAATACTCTCCTTTCAACGCTGCAAAGAGTTCTCTATTCGCCGGTTTGCCCAACCAAGGCGCTTCCTGTGACAAGCCGGGCGAGACGACTGCCACATTTTTCTTAGGTTCTGAGGGTGGATTATTCTTGAACACAGATACTGCCGGGCCACAGCAAATCTTCGTTGATCGATCTGGAATGGGTATGTCTTCTTTCTCTAACTCTATACGCTTCTGGTCATAATATATACTAATGTTGAACCCTCTAGGACAAGGCAAAATTGGCTACACCACTGGCGCTCAACCAGCCCCGCGAAACTCAGAGCGTCTAGGATGGAGCATTGTAGAAGGCAGCTTGGTCTTTGATGGGTCAGGATTAATTGCTTGCCCAAATAGCATTGATGGCGCCTGGAGTATCTGGGCATCGGCCGGTATTGCCAACCCAGCCGGAAACTCGGAGTGTGTCAGCATTGGTGCCAGAGTTATTGAAGACGCCGAACCAGTTGGCTGCCGCTATACTGAATAGGTTGAGAGCGGAAATTAGGGCAGAGGAAAGGTGCCTACATCATGAGCGTGTTCAGAGTCCACCTTTCCTCTCTGCACTGTAAAACATTCTTGTAACTTAGCGATTTAATTTCAAAAGACCTGAATTTCTATAGCATATTCTCAGGCAATGCAGAAAAATTTAAAGAATTTGCGGTGAATCTTTCAGTGCTTTGATATTACATGAATGGCAAAACTTAATTGAGATTTTGTGTCCAGTTTGAAGATACCAATCTGTACCCCACCTACCACCTCCCGCGAATAAACTCTTAGTATTTAATAGAGTCAGATGCATCTAAAACCATAATTTAAGGATGGGATACGTCTTCCAACAGTTTAATATATAATATGGACTCTCCACCTTGTTCCAGAGAGCGCACGTGAGCCTGAAGCCCATATGACCTCATGCAAAGGATATTCTATCGATGATAATTTATTCCAACTAAAACCAGTGTCTACGCTGAAACATTTTGCTTTTGAAAAAAGCTGCAGAAGATGACTGATCTATGTAGGTATGAATTAGTGAACTAGCATGTAGAAAACAGAAGACATCGTGGTAAGTCTCGCTTCGTATCATAGCGCTTTCATTTTCCTTAGAATGCCAACCTGGCGTACAACGATCTTTAAGTTCTTCTCTGACAATTATATTGTACAATTCCAGGACTAGTCCACTTTCATGTGCTGTAGACTTTGATAATAGGAGCTAGTTCAAATGATTCACCAGAAAAGATTACAGCGTAGTCTACTTCATAAGGTTAGTCAGCATCAAGCGGCTAGCATACTATGTGTAAGCTGCAATAACCAACAATCAGGTACCATACGTCAAAATGAACAATCTCACAAATCAATTCAACTAATTCTCCTAACCCCTCATAAAGCAACTAAAGGCTGTCTTCTCACAGTCCGTAAATGATATAACCTGACCGTACGCGGATAAACGCGGGCTGGGAAAATCATCTCATGTTAAATCACAAATCAGCCCACAAACCAGGCGAAGTTGAGAAAATGGCCACAGCCGATGGAGGATATAACTGGGTTCCGAATTTTGTACCGTTGAGCTCCTATTACTGTAGCTTAATGACACTTCAATCTTTCATCCGCACTCACTTCACCTTGCATTTTCTTTTCACAAAACGCTACCATACAAATAGACTGGACTAAAACATGGAATTACCCAAAATGAAAACCCGCCCTACTCAGCCCATTAAACACATAGATCGTGATGAATTATTCATAAACCTCGAGTCTCGAATTAAGTATCTCCACAGCTTCCTAGACTTTAACAGCAGTACGGTTATTCACTCACACTTCTTCTACTCGCCCTAGTTTCTAATACTAACTGATGACAGATGACATCGCAGCATTGGCTAGTGGGGCCAAATACGTTAAAGCTCTGACCCCCGCTGTCGTCAACATCGTGTACAAGAAACTTCTTGAATTCGATATCACAGCCCGGGCTTTCACAACTCGGAGCACCAGCTTTCAGGGGCCGGTAGACGAGACCCCTGACGAAGATAGTCCGCAAATTGTGCACCGAAAGATGTTCTTGCAGGCGTACCTGAACAAGATCTGTTCTGACCCCTCCAAAATGGAGTTCTGGGAATACCTTGATAAGGTTGGGTACGTCCTATTTTTACTCTTTCCCTTTTTCCCTGCTCTTCCCATTCATGTGTCTGTTTTTGGGACACCCAACTGATCAAATTAAAGCATGATGCATGTAGGTCTCGGTCGTGCACATCCACTACATATTGAATACATGCACCTGGGCATATGTCTATCATTCATTCAAGATATCCTGACCGAAGCGATATTTTCCCACCCCACGCTTTCCTCTAAGAGGAAACTAGCCCTGATTAAGGCCTTAGGCAAGGTCATCTGGATCCAGAATGACTTGTTTGCAAAGTGGCAGGTGAAAAATGGAGTAGAGTGTGCCATTGATGATGATGACTTTGTTGTTGAGGAAGAGGGAGTGTTGCATGGTAAAAAGGTTTTGGAGACCGATGGGGATGAAGTAGAAGGGGAAAATATCATGGAATCTAAGTGTTTCATGTCATCTAAAGTAGAAAATTGAAATCCAATATTGAAATACTACTTCATTATTCGTGAGCAAGCGGTGCGTAGTCGACAGAAGCACTTGACAAGCATATTGCCTTAACCTAGGAATGCACATGACAGAATATGATTACGCGTCTCGGGGGCGTTTTTAATCTTGTGCATCTTCTCACTTAAATGGTGAAAGTATATTTCCGCTCTTTTTCAACATGTATTTCCAGAGTTTCAAATACTGACCGTTATATCCTCTAGATAGAGTTGTTTGAAGAAGATTATTTTATGATCAAAGATACCGTTCACCTGCGCACCATAAGTGAGTGCTATGATTTTCATTTGCTACTGGAAAATTCTGTCTTGTGACTACTAGGAGTCTTGTCACGGCTTTTCGGTCTTCTCCAAGCATCGGCCATACTTATAGCATATAATCTCTAACTCATGTTTGTACAATATAATCGTCGATTTTAAAGTCCTCTCCTGTTATCTCTTCTCCAGCTACAGCCAGAGTGTCGTTCAAGCTCTTATTCCAATCCTGGTTCAACTCTGTTCCCACCATAAACTCTTCCCAATCTTCAAGCAATTCCCGAGATTCGGTGACCTCCCATGATCCTCCATCTAGCGAGAAATGACCATGGATCTCATAACCTCCACTCATATAAGTTCCGCTAGAGTCTGGCATGTCAACCATATCATGACTGTTGTTACTATTCACCGCAGCATCTTCAAACCCCATTAGCAAACCAATATTTTGGTCGGCATTTTGACCGATAAACTGCCGAGAGCTGGGCTCAACCATGATTGCGCCGAAGTAGGGGATGAATAATGTAATTTTCCTTGACCTTCGATTGACCTCCTCAGTATTGGGGATCGGTTGTAAGAATTCACTAAGGATGTCTAGAACTCTAAGACCTTGCCTCGCAATTGAGCCGTTCTGTTCTGTTACCGCACCCCGAAAGACCTCTTTGACCTGTCCAATCAATGCAATGTCGGACTGGAACTCTGAATCGGAGGCCAAACCTTGTAAAAGGCCAGCTAAAATCACGATTGTGCTGATAAGACCCTGAAAATCATCTAATCGACAGAGCAAAGTCTGAAAAGAGGTATTCGTTCTCAACACAATCCAGATACGTATCAGATTTCGACTAGCATCTAAACATATCGTTCTTTTTGGTAAGAATGTCGAATCGGATGGCGACTGCAGCATATATGGCAAATTAAGGTATGACTGCGTTTGGAAAAACCAAAACTGCGCATTCAAAGCTTCGTAAGCTGTCTCAGTGAGATTGTCGCTGTCCTTCCACAACTCCCACCACTCTGTTGACATGGCTGCTTGCGCAGTGTCAAGCGTGTTCTGGATTTCTTCTGTTTTTTCTAGCGCATGAATTTTAGGGCCTGTGTTGCGACCATTGACTTCCCCTGCGGCAACTGCAGCAATTTTTCTTACCGCTCGTAATCTAGAAATAATGTCCTCTCCAGCCAATGAGAAAGATGGAATTTTAGGTTCGTCATCCTTCTTACATGGCATGCCTAGGAACATGCTGAAGAATAGATCTGTCTCTGAAATACTACTAACTAGCTCTGCCCAAGCTTCATCGTCTTCATTGATTGGACAACCAACCTTCTCCGCTACAAGGACTGCCCTTCGAATACACAACCATGCTTTTTGAAGTTGATTACTCTCGGCATAATGCTTTCCTCTCAGTAACAGTAAAACAATACCCTCAGCAGAACTGATCTGCTCATCGTCTCGAAGAACGACCTGATCTACAGATGCAGTGATTTTGTTCATGAGTTCCCCAGAGGGAATTGAAAGATATAAATTCGCATCATCAACGCCTGGCCGTATGGTTTGAAGGGATGTAGCGATACACAATAGAGCAACTGCTATACATGTTGTATTCCCAGAAGAGATGTACTTGGATACGAAATCAACCAAGGAGTAATTAACGTCTAGACTCTTCAATCTAGAGTAGTGAGCTTGAAAGGGTAGCCACCACTTATGTGAGATGCTGAGAACAGAGAGAATTTCTGTTTCCTGTGAGATTATCCACAAGAGTTTTTCTCGAGGTGAATCATGGCTTGACGGGAACGATATGCTATGGGTGACGGCGGATGGGAGAGTGAAATTCTCTGGTGCTGATAACTGGGTTTATTAGCATGTTTCAGTCTGCTCCTGATGGGTAGCACCTACAACTTCACTTTGGAATAACGAGTAAATAGGAAGGATTGGTTCAATTTTAGGCTCTAGATATTCGATAGTTTTGCTAGTACTATTATCCAAAATTGATTTTTGCCTCTCTGGATGTGTCGAAGGGGGGGAATCGTACTCGGATTTTGGAATAGTCCTCGAAAGTCTTTCGACAACAGATTCCAACCGCATGACCCTCACGTTTAGTCTTGTAGGCCCAGTATGCTTGGTTATCCCTCCCGCTGACCTTGAAGTATCAGAAACACTCTGGACTATACATATCCGCTGATATTCCGCACAGCTATGACATATTGACACGAATTCATCTTCATATGTACATTTTATTTTCCTTCGTCGACCTGAGAGAGTCAGCACGTGATGTAGTCAAAGTCTTGATCGCAAGAGACAAACACTCTTGACAAGCCCGCGTTCCTTTCCTCATTCTATTCATAACGAGTCAATTTTGTGATTATGGATTGTAATATGTGGCATTTTTGATTGATGAAGCATTGTAGAAGGTGATAGGAACAGAACGCTTGTAATCTCGACAAGTCGGAGAAGACTTAGTGCAGCTTTTGCTTACGTCATGATCAAGCCCTATTTTGACACTCATTAATTATGCGTTTGTAACAACTTGTATAATACATGTAATAGCATTTTTGTTTATCTACATCTCAGATCTCATATCCCACTCTTCTATCGCTTTTCTGTATTTTTGAACTTGCTTTCTACCCTCAACCACTTTTCAAAGGTCAATAATTCAGGGACTTTCTGTATAAACTCCTTTGGATCGGCACCAAATCCCACGACCACAAACCATTTGAACATAATACCAAGCTGTTCATGGAGCAAGAGCTTGATCATGCTCCCAATCCAGCCATACGTTAATGGAAGCTCGGTTCCTACAACTCTTTTGAAGATCTGATTTGCTTCTTTCCAGCTCAACTCATCGGTCGCGAACGATATCGATTTCCTGAAGTAGTCTTCTGGAGAACGAAGTATCATGGCGGCAAGCTTTCCAACATCGGCAGATGATACGAGTTGCAGTTTCTTGTCCTCGCCCATCTGCTTCCACATGGTTGAAAACGCTTTTCCGATGAAGTCCGGGGTTAAATTTTCCATAAATGCTACGGGTCGGATGGTTGTCCACCCCATGCCTTTGATTGCACTCACTTCATCTAAGTGTTTCTCTATATTGAACTTCGAAGCAAAATGAGGAACAACTGAGGGATCTCGATCAGACAGTCCAGGACCTCCTCTATCAGCCGAAGTAAACACGAAATGTTTGACTCCGTGCGAAGCAGCAGCATCTATGAGATCTTTTCCTTGTTGTTCTTCCAGTTTGGCAGACTTGATAGGTGTCGTGACCGAGAACACCGCATGGAGAGGGGTTTTGATCTTCGAGAAAATGGCTGGACAGTCATCTAGATTTCCTTCGAGGATGGTGATGTTTGGTCTGGCCGCAAGGTGTCTTGAGCTCGCAGAGTTGGCATCCCGAGTGAGAGCTGTGATGTGGAATTGTTGCAGATCAGGTGTCGCGAGTAGGGAAGTAATGAGGGCACCACCTTGTTTTCCTGTTGCGCCCACAACGAGGATCGACTTGAGAATAGACATGGTGAACGTAATTTAGGGGAGAACGTAATTTCGTGAATGAATAACAGCTATCTGGGAATAGGTCGAAATTAGATCATAAGAAATTTCTTGGGAATCGAAATAAAGCAGTGCAGCGCCTATATTTATATGTAAATTGTTATGTGATTGAAGATGTTAAAACCTATATTGGTGCGGACAACGAACGGACAAGTTACGGACGAGTTACGGACGGACGAACCAACGGACAAAAGTCTTGGCAACCAAAATTCAAGTCCTTGACACAAAATAGATTTCCTCCCTTAATAATATGGGATTAGCAGAAGTGTATTCCCGACCGTCATTGAAAGATAAGCCATCGTTATTCCAAATCACTTTATAGTCTAAAATGTAAGCAAGTATTGACGCTACCACAATGCCTGTGTTTTGGGAATTCATATTATCAGTGTTTTTCATCCCATACAAAAGATAGTGAAATACTCCTGGAAGGGGATGCGGCCAGCCTTAATAAAAGTGTGCTTGAACCTTTCGAGCATTCGAATCGCATTTCTGCGGATGTAGGAATATCTTTTGCATCTATGAGATGATCGGTTTTACCACATAGATTAGAGATATCTTTTACGATAGACAGACTTCCTGACGCTACCTGAACAAATTCCAACGATATAAACAGCTCATCTAGCTGCAAGTGCAACGATGGCGTTGTAAGCACAATCCTCTGCGAGTACGGAAGATCCTCAAGGCCAACAAATACTTTGGATGTGACAACTAGAGATGATGGGCTATCGGGCTTACGAATTTCAGAAGTGTCAGCTTTCACTATGTTACTCTTAGCCCTAATTTCGTCCTGGCTAATAAGACCAGAAATCAATGATTCGGAGGGAGGTGTCAATGGTAAGTCGGGGTATAAGACGTCAACCTTTGGAGACTCTTTTGGAGTAAGAGGGCAAATTGGATGAATTGTGGATACAGAACCACGGGGCGAAGGTTTTATTGGCCTAGAGAGCGCCGAAGATGATGGCCAATGGGCGAGGGGATGGAGGACACTCTCATTTGGATGGGAGTATGAACGCTTTGTTGACTTGGAAGCATTTTTAATTCTGATCTCTAGAGTCGATTTCAGCCTAGTCAAGACTGTACACAGTTTTTGACGGCGATCCTTAGGTACATCTATCCAGTCCGGGAGAATCCATTTCTCATAGAGTCTGCCATGCGTTCGAGGTATTAGGAAGCCACCATGAAGGTCAAAGAAGAGATTACACAGATAACATGCGCTCTTACTCGAGCATATAGTTCTTGGTAGAAGTCGGTCTCGATTAATCTCGTAAAAGAATAAAAGTTGGATTTCGGCATGTATCTTCAGGTGCCGCAGATGTATCGATGAAGGTATCGGAATCTGGAACGGTTCGATCTTGACATTCCGGAAAATTGGACAAGTCTTATCCCTTGCAGCACAAACTAGCTCGGAAGCAGCAGAATAATATCGTCCCAGCTTTTTGAGTGCTTCAATCAAGTGTGACTTTAGACAAGGGTCGGTCCGCGACCTTTCAAGAGCAGCACCAAGGTTCGTGTATAGCGTGATTTCGTGAGCCTGGATCACAATCTGCCTCAATAAATCACAGGCCTCGCTCTGATTTAGACTCAAGCCTGGGAGTTTCTCAAGCTTTTCGAAAAGATCGACTAGTGTTTCCACCCGGGATTTCAAAGTTTTCGACTTTTCTTTGGCTAATTTTGTAGACGTTTTTGCAGAACTTTTATTCAAAGCTTGGTCTAATTGGACAATAAGAGCTGGTTTGTCCGCCGTCTTCAACGTTCTGGCAGCGTGGCGTGAACGTAGCCTCGAAAGTATTCGGAACAGATCTAAGGCAACCACATGATAGAAAAGTTTGTCTACGTTCTCACTTTTCGAAGCAACTTTGGCATCGTTAGGGTACAACTAAACACGAACGGTACCTAGACTGACCTCGAGACGCTGCTTCTTGCAAAAGCTTAGCAAGCACTGTAAATCCACTAGACACTGTCGCAAGGTTCCCAGTATTGGAGGCGAGCCGAACGGTAACTCCATTCCCATTCAGATCTTCCTCAACACATACCGCCATTACTCCAAGATGATTGTCTGATATAACTGATAAGAATGCCAAGTTACAAGTGATTTCAATCTCTCTCTCAACAGTCAGTCGGTGAGGTGAACTCGTTGTAGGCCCCAATCTGTTTTCTTTTGGCTTCTCAGGAATGCTGTTAAGTTCTCGAAGGCGCTTTATGGAGGTATGCAATTGCTCTTGGGTGATTGTGCTGCCCCACATCTTGACCTCCATGTTTAAAATTGTCGCCAACAGACTCACTGTCAATTGATTGAACTAAGACCACGACATCAAGATAGAAGAAATGCAAGAAGCAGAGCAAAACTCACAATAAAGTAATTCTTGAAGATTGAATATTCGAAAAGTGTGGAAGTACAACAATGAACATGTCACAGAGAGGGGTTGATACGCAATCGTCGAGTACATGAGGTTCGGCCAAAGGAGTGGGAGTACATATGAATTCGCGAATGAGATGCAGGTCTGCTTCTTTGCTTCTTCTCGAAGGCCATTCCTTTGATTGACCCCGCACTCAAAAACCGGGTTGTACCATATTTCTTTTATCACCACTCTGATGAATAATTGTTAAACGAACTACTTATCGTAACTCTAGTCTTCCTATGCTATGGAAGGTGATCTTTACAACCACGTTTGAGGAAAACAGAGAAAATCATGCAGAATTCTTGAGGGAGTAATCTATTGGTTTGATACACGAATCGCCAATTGAACATCGACAAATAGCTTTCGCTTGCTCTTGAGTATGTCCAGAATGTGATGTTTGTAGTGCAGAAGGACTCGCCCAAATCATTCGATTGACTATGTTTAAGTCAATCTAGCTTGCGGAGAGTCTCTAACCCTTCTAAGAGAGACCGGGAGGGATTCTTACAGCCTGTAGACCGTATTCATATTACCTTATTAGGATATTAAAATTGCATTTGAGGCAGAGTCTATGGTATCAACCTTCCGGTAAGCGCGCGCTCGAGCAAAATCTACCGTTAACTGTAGCCTTATCTCTTCTACCTTGGTGGCCAGGCAGCGAGCTTTGTGCTATCTCATGCAGCCCCAGTCGTCGATGATACAAATCACCTTCCTCCTGCCTCACACTTTATGCAAGTAATTCAGCCATCATGATGGTTTCATTTGCAGGAAGCCTATCGACATGCCTATCCTCGTGATCCAAAATCTGCATGTAATTTAAATCCGTTCTGAACCGAAATGTTTTAAGCAGCACTTTATAGATAGACAATTTCAGAGGTATGATAGAACACCTATAATCCGTATATTTGAAGGAGGCTTTCCATCTCAACAACCTGCATTGTACTTCTCAGACGACTAAAAGAATTATCGTAACCCTATCACGGTATTGAAGGAAGCAAAATTGATGAAATACTTTACCCTCTCGCTGTGAAGTGCCTTTGATTCATCAAATATTAACTTTATATGATAGTTGCACCGTTTCAGGGAAGATTCATCTGTCGAGTCTTTTCCTATAGTTTGCAATTCAATTGATTTTGATGGTTAGAGAAGCAGATGTTTGAATAAACCAAGGTTGCGCTATCATTCGCCGTACTTTGTACATGTATATTTCCTAGTAAGTTGAAACCATACTTTGACAATATATTAATCAGGTTATAAGCTCGCACAAATAAAGCTGGGTGAGGTCTGGGGTCAGGAAAGCCTATCACCATATAGTAGCAATGGTAGGCAGATATATGAGACATTTTAAACCTGCTTTTGGGCCCAATTCATATAATCCATATAGTCCATATAGTATCTTGCATCATGTCGTGTATCCATTACCCAGTTAGCAAAGTCAGATTGGAGAACGTGGTTGAGGCTGTGCAAGAATAATACAGCCGAGCAGTATGCCTTTTGCCTTATGCATTTACTCATCTATTAGTGGAACGCTGTATTATGTGTTGAACTCAGGAATTTTAACTCTCTGTCGCGAAAATCGCCCACTTGGTTCCTCTGCCTACTTTTGTATTATAAGGTTGCCTTACAATTGATGAGACAATCTGCAATGTCTTGCTTCCGTGATTTTCAGAACTAATTAGCAAGCCTGTAACTCGACGGAACATCTTGTTTTGTTGACCCATCCAAAGTTAGTTTTAGAAACCAAGTGGGATCTGCCAGTGCCAGCTATTTACATGATCTAGTTCGTAGAAGCTGTGACTAGCAATGGATCCCTTGTCGATCGCCGCCAGTATCGCTGGACTTTTGACACTCACAGGAACAATCATTTCGAAGGGCTATGCGTTTGCATCCCGTGTGAAGAACGGGGGAGACATCGATGCTATGTTAAATCAAATCGCAGGTTTTTCTGGCATTCTTAGTGGCATGAAAGCTCAGTATGCTGCAAATGATGAATCATTACTTCCCAAGGATTGGCTGCCTGAAGGTCAGGAGAAAACATGGCACGACAGCATCACGGAATGTACAACAACGTTGGTGGAATTAGACAGTATCTTGCGCTCTCTTTCATCTGCGAATACTCTCCGCTTAATCGTCAAAGGCGAGTCGATGTCCGCTAGATTTGAAAAATTGGTGTCGAAGATCGAGCGGTTCAAGAGCTTTTTTGTTTTGTGTCTCCAACTACAAAGCAAGTAAGTGACATGTTTCTTTTAAAGTTAATATTCTAAATATTAATAAATATAAAAGTATAGACTCGAAGAACATGAGTCGACTTACCAGCGAAGTTCTTAGTACCCTAGGGAATTTGGTAGATAGCCAAGAATCTTTCAAGAACCAGAATGATGCAAGGGAGGAGAGTATGTGTAGTCTTCCCGTGATACAACACTAGCTTATTCTAGTATTCTAATAACCGATAGGCAAGAAACGGAAGAAGATTGTAGAGTGGCTAGGCCCAACCAGCGAAGCTGTACAAGAAGATATCTCAAGAGTCAGGAATGCACAATCATCACAATGGCTTCTTGAACAGCCCGAGTACCTTTCGTGGCTTAAATCAGATGGTGCCGCGAATTTTTGGTTGTGTGGGATGCGTAAGTACCTCAAACTCTATAATCATTCAAATTCACTAAGGTTGTTGTGATTACAGAGGGATCTGGAAAGACAGTCATTGTGTACGCTATCCTATTGCTATAGCTGCCTTATAGTTACTTATTTCATTGACAGGTCGAAAGTCATCGAGTCAATTCAAACGCAACATCTTAAGGAAGGTGACGTCTTAGTATATCATTACTGTCGATTTTCAGATCGAGCGACTTTAACATCTGAAAGGCTGTTAGGGGCCTTGATAGCGCAGCTTCTGAACCAGACCATTGGTAGCAATCCTATTTCAGAATCATTAGATAAACTTTTCACGCGATATCGGTCATCACTTTATCCGACTCTCAAAGAGCTACAACAGTCCTTCCATGATCTCTGTAAAAATAACTCTCGGGTGTTTGTTATTGTTGACGGGTTGGACGAGATAATAGTCAGGAAAGGACTTTTAGAGTTCTTCAGTAACGCTGCATTCGCTTATGGAAACTTCAGGGTTTTTGTAGCCAGCAGATCAGAGCTTGACCTTGAAGAAAAATTCAAATCATTCCTGACGGTTGCGATCACACCCTCTGATAACCAATTGGATATGGAGATATATGTACAGCAGTCTTTGGAAAAGCTACAGATTGACGGTGACGAGGAGACGGACCAGCTTGGAATCGCACGCGAGCTTGTGGAACGTGCGCGAGGAATGTAGGTTGATGTATAGTTTCCTATAACAATGCGTTTGTCTCACAGTAATGTTAGGTTTCTTTGGGCTGTGTGCCAAATTGACCACATATCTCGTATCCGGACCGGTATTACAGCAGATACTTTTACCACGCTTCCTAAAAGCCTTGAGAAGACCTTTGAAGGCGTACTTATGAGGCTTGAGAATGATGACCAGCTTCTAGCTCTGAAGATTCTCAGAGTCATAATGTTTTCCCAGCGTCCACTGGGCCTTTCAGAGGTAGTTGAAGCTGTTGCAGTGA